>Ga0335083_10002095_pt1 | contig 26740 bp, 22 predicted proteins | sample Lox_Sample_42_FD_206716 | JGI IMG/M metagenome (GOLD analysis project Ga0335083, IMG submission 206716) | Soil microbial communities from Loxahatchee National Wildlife Refuge, Florida, United States - Lox_Sample_4.2 | ecosystem: Environmental > Terrestrial > Soil > Wetlands | place: USA...
GCCGACGACACACCGACGTAGTCGCGGTAGGTGATGATCTGTATGCGATCCAGGAGCGAGCGGTTGCGGGTGACGTAGCCGATGCCGACGTTGACGATGGCCGGGATCGTGACGATCCCGAGCAGGAGGAACGGCGCCACCTTCTGGCGCCACGATCTTCGGATTCCCAGCGCGCGCCGGACCGACGCCTTGTACAACGCGAACGTCGCCGCGCCCCGCCGCCCGCGGCGTCCTTCGTAGGGGCGGTATCCGCGGTCGTAGACCGCGCCGCCGCGTACTTCGACGGCGCTCACGTGGTGTGCTCCGCCCGCCGGAGGAACACTTCGTCGAGCGACGTCAACCGCGTCGAAAGACGGTACAGCGGCAGTTCGAGCTCGGCGATCACGTCGCGAACGAGGTCGAGCTGCTCGTCGCCGTCGATCGTTACTTCGACGACACCGTCGGCGGCGACCGCCGGCATCGCATGCTGCTGCAGCGCGGTGACGAGGGCATTGCCGCCGGGCCCGACGTCGACCGTGACGACTCCAGTGCGTTCGAGCAGCGACTCGGTTGCCCCCGAGACGACCAGCCGGCCGCTGTCGATCATCACGACGTAGTCGCAAACTCGCTGGACGTCGTCCAGGAGGTGCGTGGCCATCAAGACGGATATCCCGAACGAGCCGAGGCGCGCGACGAGGGCGAGCATGTCTTCGCGGCCGAGCGGGTCGAGGCCCGCGGTGGGCTCGTCGAGCAGGACGAGCTCGGGATCGCCGACGAGCGCCTGCGCGAGCTTCGTGCGCTGCCGCATGCCCGTCGAGAACCCACCGATGGGGCGGAAGCGGGCTTCGTCGAGGCCGACGAGGTCGAGGATGTCCGACGCTCGCTGGCGCGCCGCGCGCGCGGGGAGTCCGCTCAATTCGCCGAAGGTCGACACGACGTCGGCCGCAGTCTGGTCGAGCGGGAGACAATCGTGCTCGGGCATGTACCCGAGCCGCGAGCGCACACCGACCGGATCGCGCGCGACATCGATGCCGCATACCTCGACACTTCCGTCGGTCGGGTGGGTGAGGCCGAGCAACAGGCGAAACGTCGTCGTTTTGCCCGCGCCGTTCGCGCCGACGAGACCGATGCGCCCGCGCGGAAGCTCGACAGTCAGGTCGTCGAGCGCCGTTGCCCCCGGATAGCGCTTGGTGAGGCCTTCGATCCGAAGGAGCGGTCCGTCGTCCACGAGGCCGCCAGTCTGGCAGCTGCGCGCCCCGGCGTGCGATCGCGGCGCGACCGACAACGACGACGCGGGCGGCTGCGGGCGAGCGATGAACACAAGGTGCGACTCGCGCGCCCGGCAGGATTCGAACCTGCGACCCACGGCTTAGAAGGCCGTCGCTCTATCCAACTGAGCTACGGGCGCGGGGCTTGAAGAAGACCCGGAAGAAAGCTACCCGAGCCGTGCCGTAGGTCCCGCGGGAACGATCTCGGGCGGTGTGCGGATGAAGTGTCGGTACGCCGATGTGACTGCGGCGGAAGGATTTGTCGGAGGGCGTGACTGTGGTCATCGACGTCATCCTCGCGAGGGGCACCTCGTAGTTTAGGGTCGCGAGATGGCCGCGAATCTCGGTTCCTTCGTTCTCCGCTTCGATCTTCGTGCCCCCGATTTCGGCGCGCCGACAGGCGACTTGTATGCCACCGCGCTCGACATGGCGGCCTGGGGAGAGGAGCACGGGTTCACGGCCGTCGTCGTGTCGGAGCACCACGCGGCCGACGACGGGTATCTTCCCTCTCCGATCGTCATGGCGGCCGCGATCGCCGCACGGACGAAGCAGATCGCGGTCAGCGTCGCGGCGCTGCTCGTGCCGCTCTACGACCCGGTGAAGCTCGCGGAAGACATCGCCGTGCTCGATCACATCAGCCGCGGTCGGGTTTCGTACGTTGCCGGCATCGGGTACCGGCCGGCCGAGTACGCGTCGCTCGGGCGCGACTTTGCTGTGCGCGCCCGGCTCATGGAGGCGAACCTCGAACTCATGCGGCGCGCGTGGGCGGGTGAGGCGTTCGAGCACGAGGGCCGGGTCATCTGCGTGCGTCCGGTTCCGTACACGCAACCGCATCCCCTCATCTGTTACGGCGGTGGCACCGCCGCCGCCGCCCGGCGCGCCGCGCGCCTCGACATGCCGTTCTTCCCGCAGCTGCGCTCCGAACGGCTCGTCGCCGAGTATCAGGAGGCGCGCGAGCAGCTCGGGCTGCCGCCGGGCTTCGTGATCGGTCCGGGCGACGGGCCGCTCAATGTGTTCGTTTCCGAGGATCCCGATCGCACGTGGGCCGAGATCGGCGAGCACCTCCTGCACGACGCGCGGAGCTACGCGCGATGGCAGATCGACGCTTCGATGAGCTCCGCCGCCCTCGATACGGCGTCGACTGTCGAGGAGCTGCGCCGCAACGGCGTGTACGCGGTCGTCACCCCCGAGGAATGCGTCGCGCTCGTGCGCGCACACGGATCACTCGGGCTCCACCCGCTCTGCGGCGGCATCCCACCTGAGATCGCATGGCGATCCCTGGAGCTGGTGGCGGTGCGTGTGCAGCCGGCCCTGAACACCTAGAGCAGCCGGTCGCGAGGCTCGCACCCGGCGCGTGCTGTGACCAAAACAACCTCCCGGCCGGGGCCGCAAGCTGCCCCGATATCCATCTCTGGATTGCGCCGCAACGGTGCATTTCGCCGGTCGGAACGCGACGCCTGGGCTTCCCGACCACTTTCGGACAAGGCGCGCGATCAAGTCCTTCCGCGGCGTTCCGATACCCAATCACCATGGCTACCGAGCTCGAGGAAGGCAGCGTCATGCGGCGACGCGCCTGGATCTTGTACCCGCTGCTCGCGGCCGCGGCGACGGGCCTCTACTACGGCCTGGGTCACAACAGCTACCTCTTCAACGTCATCGGGATCTCGTCGCCGGTATTGATCCTTGTCGCGGTCTATGTGCACAAGCCCGAGGTGCGCGCCCCGTGGCTCTTGTTCGCGCTCGGTCAGTTCCTCTTCATCACCGGCGACGTCCTCGCGTACAACTACAAGCTGATCTTCGGGAGCGACCTTCCCTTCCCCGCGATCAGCGACGTCGCGTACCTCCTCGTGTACCCGTGCCTCGTCGCGGGCACCTTGGCTCTCCTGCACGCACGCGCGCCGCGCCGTGACATCGGTGCCCTGATCGACTCGGCCATCATCGCGATCGGCATCGGGACGTTGTCATGGGTGCTCCTGATCTCGCCCTACGCCCACGATCACACGCTCACGAACGTGCAGAAGCTCGTCTCGATGGCGTACCCGATCATGGACATGCTGGTGCTGACCGTTGTCGTGCGGCTTGCCGTCAGCACCGGGCGGCGGGTGACCGCGTTCCATCTCATGCTCATCGCGTTCGCCGCGCTGCTCCTTACGGATTCGATCTACGGCTGGCTGTTGCTGAACGGCGGGTACACGCCGGGCTCCGGCCTGCTCGAGATCGGTTGGATCGCGTTCTACGTGATGTTCGGCGCCGCGGCGCTGCACCCGTCGATGCGCCTCATCTCGCACGAGCAGCCGGAGCAGAGCAGCTCGATCGTTGCACCGTGGCGTCTCGCGCTGCTCGGCGTCGCGTCGCTTCTCGCGCCGGTTGCGCAGGCAACGCAAGCGATACGGAAGCAGCCGCTCGACCTTCCCGTCGTGCTGGCGGCGACCATCACGCTGTTCCTGTTGGTGATCATCCGCATGGCGGGTTTCGTGCGCGAGCAGCAGCGGTCGAGCGAGCGTGAGCGCGCCCTGCGCGAGGCCGGTGAGGCTCTCGAGACGGCGACGAGCCGCGAGGGCATCTACCAAGCGACGATCTCGGCGTCCCAGTCGCTCGCGAGCGATCGCGCGGTCGTTCGCCTGTTCGCGCGCTCGGGCCTGTCCGCCCGCTTCGCGGTGGCGGCCGCAACTCCCGGTGCATCGGAGCGGGCGTTCAGCATCAACGACCTGTCCGAGCCAGACCGGAACGAGCTCTCGCTCGGGCAGTCGATCAGCATCGAACGCGCGATCGACGCCGACGCCTCCGCGGACCGCGGGGTTGAGGCTCGATTCGAGTTCGTGTCACCGATCTTCGTACGCGGCGAGCTCGTCTGCGTCGTCTCCGTGGCGACTCCGACTGCGCTCGCCGCGTCCACCGCGGCCGGCCTGGACGCGCTCTCGTCTCAGGTTGCGCTCGCGCTCGAGAGCGCGGTGCTCACCGAAGAGCTGCTCACGCGTCAGAGCGAGGCACGCTTCGCGTCGCTCGTCAAGAACTCTTCTGATGTCATCGTCCTGCTCGACGGCGCCGGCACGATCCGCTACGCGAGCCCGTCGTCGACGATGCTCGGTTACGAGCCCGAGGCCCTCGACGGCAGCAAGTTCCTCGCGCTGGTCCATGCCGACGACGAGGCGCTCGTCACCTCGTTCGTAACCAGCTCCGGCTCGCGCGACCACGCCGGCCCGTACGAGTTCCAGCTCCGCTGCGCCGACGGGCGCTACATCTTCGCCGAAGCACTGCGCACGAACCTCGAGCAGGATCCCAACGTACGAGGCATCGTCCTGAACATCCGTGACATCAGCGAACGCAAGGGCTTCCAAGAGCAGCTGGTCCACCAGGCGTTCCACGACAAGCTCACCGGCCTGGCGAACCGAGCGCTGTTCCAGGACCGCGTCGCACACGCGCTCGACCGCCACCGCCGTGATGTCGACCCGATCGCGGTGCTGTTCATCGACCTCGACGACTTCAAGACGGTCAACGACTCTCTCGGCCACGCCGCCGGCGACCAGCTCCTGCGCGAGTGCGGCGAGCGGCTGCGCGGCTGCCTGCGCCCCGCCGACACCCCGGCCCGGCTCGGCGGCGACGAGTTCGCGATCCTCCTCGAAGACTACGACGAGACGTCGCACGTCGAGGTCGCGAATCGCATCATGCGTGCGTTCGACATGCCGTTCGCGCTGAACGGCAAGGAAGTGTTCGTGCGGGCGAGCATCGGGATCGCGACCTCCTCGGCATCCGAGCTCACCGATGCCGGCGGGCCCGACGCGCTCCTGCGCAACGCCGACATCGCGATGTACATCGCGAAGGAGCGCGGCAAGGCGCGCTACGAGGTCTTCCAGCCGGAGATGCACGAGGCCGCGATCCGCCGGCTCGAGCTCAAGGCCGACCTCCAACGCGCGATCGACAACGAGGAGTTCGAGCTCCACTACCAGCCGATGATCGAGCTCGCAAGCGGAGACATCTGCGGTTTCGAAGCCCTGATCCGCTGGCGCCATCCCACTCGCGGCCTTGTCGCCCCGCTCGAATTCATCCCGCTTGCCGAGGAGACCGGCCTCATCGTCCCGATCGGATACTGGGTGCTCCGGGAAGCGTGTGCGTTCGCGTCGCAGCTGCAGAAGGAATTCCCCGACGATGCCGCGCGGCACATGGCGGTGAACCTGTCCGCGCGCCAGCTCCAGTATCCGGAGGTCGTGGACCAGGTTCGCGAGGTGCTCTCCGAGTTCAACGTCGAGCCAGGTTCGTTGATCCTCGAGATCACCGAGAGCGCCATGATGACCGACATGGACACGGCGATCGAGCGGTTGCAGGAGTTCAAGCAGCTCGGCGTGCAGCTGGCGATCGACGACTTCGGGACGGGATATTCGTCGCTCAACTACCTGCGGCAATTCCCCGTCGACATCTTGAAGATCGACAAGTCCTTCGTGGATGGTCTCGCGCACGAGGCACCGTCCTCGTCGCTCGTCGCGACCGTGCTCGAGCTCGCTCGTGTGCTCGAGTTGAGGGCGGTCGCGGAGGGTGTCGAACAGGCCGACCAGCTCGCGCACCTGCAGGACTTGCAGTGCGAGTTCGGTCAGGGCTTCCTGCTCGCGAAGCCACTGAACCCGATGGGGTTGCGCCAAGTCCTCAAGAGCCGGCGAGAGATGCCGGTGACGCCGATCACGCCAATTGCCCCGAAGGTGCCCGGGTCCTGAGCGTGTAGGCCGCACGCCCTCAAGGACCCTCCGAACCATGCCGATCGCAGGACATGGTCCGCGCCGAAGCTACTGACGGATTGCCGGCTGCCCAGACACCGGGCGGCGCGGACTCCCGCAGCCTCGTCGACGACACCAAGCCGCAGCGTCGCCGCGACGACACGTGGCTCGATTCGTGGAGCGCGGCGGTCTCGGACCTGGCGCGCCTGACGTCGTCGCATCCGATGATGGATGCGGTCATCGATGAACAGCGGGGTCGCCAGATCCGCGTCGGCGACCAGTGGCTCGCGGACTTCGCATCGTGCAACTACCTCGGCTTCGATCTCGACGAAGAGATCATCGCCGCGGTTCCCGAGTATCTGTCGCGCTGGGGGACGCACCCCTCGTGGTCGCGCTTGCTCGGGAGCCCCCGTCTGTATCCCGAGATCGAGGAGCAGATGACAGATCTGCTCGCGTGCGAAGACGTTCTGCTGTTGCCGACGATCACGCTCATCCACTCGTCGGTCATTCCGGTGCTGGTCGGGAACGGCACGGTGTTCCTCGACGGGCGCGCCCACAAGACGATCTACGACGGCGCCATGTACGCGACGAGTCACGGCGCGACCGTGCAGCGTTTCCAGCACGACGATTGGGAGCACGTCGACGTCCTGTTGCGTGCGAGCGATCCGAGCTTGCCGCGGCTGATCGTTCTCGACGGCGTCAACTCGATGACCGGCAACGCTCCCGATGTTGCCGAGTTCGCCCGGGTCGCGCGCGAGCGCAACGCGCTGCTCTACATCGATGACGCGCACGGGTTCGGCGTCATCGGCGAGCGGTCGCCCGACGAGCTTTGTGACTATGGCATCAAGGGCAACAGCATCATGCGACACCTCGACGTCGACTACGAGAACGTCGTCCTGGTCGCCGGATTCTCGAAGGCGTACTCGTCGCTGCTCGCGTTCCTCGCGCTGCCCACGAGGTTGAAGGAAGCGCTGAAGGTGATGGCGCCGCCGTACCTCTACTCGGGACCGTCGCCAGTGGCGTCGCTTGCCACTGTGCTGGCCGGGCTCGAGGTGAACCGCAAACGCGGTGACCAACTCCGCTACGACCTCTGGCGCCGGACCCACCGCGTGCTCGAGGCCCTCGACGAGCTCTCGATTCGGACGCCGAACCGATCGGGCTATCCGCTCATCGAGATTCCGCTCGCGGATCATCGCGACATCGACGCGGTCGGGCGCTTCCTGTTTGATCACGGCATCTACGTGACGCTCGCCGCGTACCCGCTGGTGCCGAAGCACGAGGTCGGCTTCCGCGTTCAGGTGACGGCGGCGAACACCGACGAGGAGATCGAGCACCTCGTCGCGACGATCCGCCTCCTCGCCGACCGGTTCCAGCTCGCAGGGCCTTCGAACAGCAAGAGCTGACGCGGGACCGCGCTGTGGCCGCCGCGCCGGCACTCGCTCGCCCGTTGCACCATCGGGATTTCCGGCTCCTCTGGATCGGAATGACCATCTCGCTCATCGGCGATGGGGTCATGTTCGTCGCGCTCGCGTGGCAGGTTCTGACCCTGTCCAACGCGCCGTCGGCGCTCGCGCTGGTCGGACTCGCGATCACGTTGCCGCAAGTTGTTCTCGCGCTCCTGGGCGGGGTCGTCAGCGACCGGTTCGATCGGCGTGTGGTCATGATCGCGGCCGACGTCGTACGCGCGGGCGTGCTGGTCGTTGTCGGCGCGCTGTCGATCACCGGCGAGTTGCGGATATGGCACCTGCTCGTGCTCGGCGCGTGCTACGGCGCCGGTTCTGCATTCTTCGCGCCGGCGTTCGACGCGATCATCCCCGGCCTCGTCCCGGCCGACGTCCTCACCGAAGCAAACTCGCTCGACCAACTCGTACGTCCGCTCGGGACGCGACTCATCGGTCCTCTCGTCGGTGGGCTCGTCGTCGCGGCCGCCGGGGCCGGCTGGGCGTTCGTGGCCGATGCGGGAACTTTCGTGTTCTCCGTGGCGTGCCTCATGCGAGTGTCGACGTCGTGGACGCCATCCGGGGCAGGCACGTCGTCGACGTCCGCGGCCGCGGATCTGCGAGAGTGCTTCCAATTCGTGCGCGCACGCGTGTGGCTGTGGGGCACGCTGCTCAGCTCGAGCGTCGCGTGCTTGCTGTTCCTCGGTCCGTCGGAGGTTCTCCTCCCCTTCGTCGTGAAGCACGATCTGCACGCGAGCGCGAGCACACTCGGCGCGGTCTTGGCTGCGGGTGGCATCGGAGCCGTCGGCGCGGCAGTAGTCGTCGGTTCGCGCGGGCTGCCGAGGCGGAGCATCACTTTGATGTACACGGCATGGACGGTGTCGACGATCGGCATCGCCGCGTACGGAATCGCCCGATTCACGTGGCAGCTGATGCTCGCGTGCCTGTTGTTCAACGCACTGGAGACGGCAGGACTGATCGTGTGGGCCACGGTGCGTCAGCGCAATGTTCCGCGCGAGCTCCTCGGACGCGTCGCGAGTCTCGATTGGTTCGTCGCCACCGGGCTCACTCCGTTGTCGTTCGCGCTTGTGGGCCCGGCCGCGGCCGTCTTTGGAGTGCGCGGGACGCTCGTCGGCGCCGGCCTGCTCGCCAGCGCGGTTACCGCGGCCGCGTTCTTCCTGCCCGGTATGCGCTCGCCGGAGGGCGCGCCGGCCGCGACCATGTACGACGTCACGTGCGTGTGACGGTTGTCGTCGCGTAGCCTCGGGTCGATGCGGCGACCGCCCTTCAACCTCGAGTACAAGTGGCTGGTCGCCGTCGTTTTCGTATGCGGAATGTTCATGGACATCATGGACACGACGATCGTGTTCGTCGCGACGCCGACCCTCGCGCGCGAGTTCAACGCTTCGCAGAGCGCGATCGAATGGGTGGTGCTCGGCTACCTCCTCTCCCTCGCCGTCTGGATCCCGGCCTCCGGATGGATCGGCGACCGCATCGGGACCAAGAAGGTGTTCCTGTTCGCGCTCGCGATGTTCACGCTCTCTTCCGCGTTGTGCGGGCAGGCACACAGTCTGCGCGAGCTGGTCGCGTTCCGCGTGCTGCAAGGCGTCGGTGGCGGCATGTTGACGCCGGTCGGGACCGCGATGCTGTTCCGCGCCTTTCCGCCCGTCGAACGCGCAAGGGCGTCGACGGTGCTCATCATTCCGACGGTCCTCGCGCCCGCGCTCGGGCCGATCATCGGCGGGTGGCTTGTCACCGACGTCTCGTGGCGGTGGATCTTCTACGTCAACCTGCCCATCGGCATCTTCGCGTTCGTCCTCGGCGCCTTGTACCTGCGCGAGCACCGAGAGGGAACGGCCGGACCGTTCGACGGAGCCGGATTCATCCTGTCGGGCGCGGGCCTCGCGCTCGTCTTGTACGCGCTCTCCGAAGGGCCGCTCAAGGGTTGGCGGTCGCCGGTGGTCCTGTTCACGGGGATGCTCGGTCTCGCGATGTTCGCGCTGCTGGTTGTCGTCGAATCGCGGGTGAAGTTCCCGATGCTCGCGCTACGCCTGTACAAGGAGCGCATGTTCCGCAACGCGAACATCGTCCTCACGTTGACATACGGAAGCTTCGCCGGCGTGCTCTACATCCTGCCGCTCTATCTCCAGGACCTGCGCGGCCTGAGTGCGCTGCAGTCCGGTCTGACCACGTTCCCCCAAGCGGTGGGGGTGGTCATCTCCAGCCAACTCGTCGGCCGCCTCTACCACCGTGTCGGTCCGCGCCGGCTCATCGTGTTCGGGATGCTCGGCATGTCCGCGGTCACGATGCCCCTCGCATTTAGCGGCCTCGGCACCGACTTGTGGTGGCTGCGGCTGATCATGTTCGCCCGGGGTATCTGCATGGCCTTCGCCTTCGTGCCGCTGCAAGCCGCGACGTACGCCAACATCACGCCGGAGGACACCGGCCGGGCTTCCGCGCTCTACTCGACCCAAAGGCAGGTCGCCGCGGCGCTCGGTGTCGGCACGCTCCTCACCGTTCTGCTGTCCGGAACACAGACGATCGCGGGACCGACGCTTTCGGCGTACCAGACGACGTTCTTCGTAGGTGCCTGCATGGTCGCCGTCGGTGCGGTCGCCGGTTTGTTGATTCGGGACGAGGACGCGGCGTCGACGATGGAAGGACACGCCCCGTCGCCGGACGCGGCGACGATCGCGGTGGCGGCCGCGGCCGACGAGCCCGCGTCCTCGACCGGCTGAGTCAATCGCGCTTCAGCCAGGTGTGCGCAGGATCCTCGTACATCGTGAGCTGACGTTGCGCGCCGGCGAGCGCCCACAGGTAATAGAGGCGATAGCCCGGGGCCGCGCAGACGGGGTGGTAGCCGCGCCGGATTCCGACGACGCTTCCGTGCCGCACGAAGACCGCCCGTTCGTCACCACCCGACTCGTACAGACCCTGGAACCCGAAGCCGTCGGGCCGGTCGAAGCGGTAGTAGTAGACCTCCTCGAGCGCGGGCTCGCCGTCGGCGCCGTCGTGCTTGTGGGGCGGAAACGACGACCATTGCCCTGCCTCGTTGAACGTCTCGCCGACGAGCAGACGGCGCGCGGGCACCGAATCGGCGATCACGTCGTGAACCTCGCGCTGCCAGCCGGGCTTGCCGCGCGTCTGCACGACGACATCCGTTGGCCGCACGATCTGCGCGGCGGCCGACGACGACAGCTCGTAACCGACGGTCGCGACGATCGCGAGCTCGGCCGCGGTGAGGGCCTCGACCTTGATCGAGCTCCCCGGAGGCAGGTATGCGGCCGACGCGCGCGTCTCGAACACCGAGCTGCGCCGCGCGCGCTCGTTGCCCAAGCGGACCTCGCCCTGCAGCAGGACGGCTGCAGCCTCTTGGCCCGCGGCCGGCTCGACCACGTACGTCTCGCCCGCCGAGAGTGTCAGCACATCGAGTTGCACGTGTTCGCCGCGATACGCGGCGTCGGTCACCGGCGGATTCCGATCGCGTGCGGGTGCCCGGGCGGCGGAAGCGGGTGGCGGAAAAGCGACGCCGCGTTCTCGTGGCTGATCTTCGCGATCTCGTCCGCAGGAAGACCGCCGAAGACGTCGGCGAATACCTGTTGCGTGTCCGGCCACGTGCCGTCGCCGTGCGGGTAATCGGACTCGAACGTGATGTGGTCGATGCCGACGGTGTGGCGTGTGCTCAGGGTCGACGGGTCGTCGATCGTGGAGAACCAGAAGTTCCGGTGCAAGACCTCGGCCGGCCGCAGCTTGCCGGGGAAGTAGCTGCCGTACCCCGAGCGGTCGACGATGTTCTCGAGCCTGTCGTGCAGCATCGCGACCCATCCGATGCCGCCCTCGCTCATGATGATCCGGAGATCGGGGTAAGTCGCGGGGTAGCGCGACCACAGCCATTCCGCGCACGCGCCGAGCGAGAGCTGACCGAACAGCGTGGCGGCGAGCGGGACCATCGGTGAGCCGGGCGGCAGGTCGGCGACGCCGCTCGAGCCGACGTGCAGGCATACGACGGTGTCGGTGTCGACGCAGGCGGAAATGACAGGGTCCCACCACTTCGAGAAGATCGGCTCCATGCCGATCCGGTGCGGCATCTCGGGAAGGGTGACGGCGGTGAAGCCGCGTGCCGCGTTTCGGCGGATCTCTCCCGCGGCGAGGTCCGCATCCGCGAGATAGGTGATGCCCATCGGCACGATGCGGTCGGGGTACTTCGAGTACCACTCGTCATGGAACCAGTCGTTCCACGCACGCGTCACCGCGAGACCCAACTCCGGATCGTGGCACCGAGAGAACACGGAGCCGCAGAAACCGGTGATCTGCGACGGAAAGTTCACGGAGGCCCAAACGCCGTTGATGTCCATGTCGTGTATGCGCGCGTCGACGTCGAAACAGCCCGGCCGCATCTCGTCGAAGCGGGTCGGCTCGACCTTCCAGTCCTCGCGCTTGCGGCCGACGACCGCGTTCAGTCCCACCTGGAAGAACACCTTGCCGTCGAAGTGCCAGACCTCGTGCCCTTCTTCGGTCTCGACGACCTTCGGCGCGCTCTCCTGCAACTTCGCGGGCAGCCGATCCTCGAACATGTCGGGCGGCTCGACGAGGTGATCGTCGGTCGAGAAGAGCGTGTAGCGAATCGGCCGCGGTTCAGGATCGTCCTCGAGGCCGTGAGTCTCGCTCTTGCGCCAGTTGAGCCGGATCGTGTCCGCCATGGCCGGAAGGGTACGCCGGACCTGACGCACGTGTCAGACGCCCACCCGCGTTATTGCTTGACCCACTCTGCGTCGATCGTGAGCTTGACCTTGTCGCCGACGAGGACGCCGCCGGTCTCGAGCGCGACGTTCCACTCGAGGCCCCAGTCCTTGCGGTTGACCTCGGTCTCGGCGGTGAAGCCGACACGCGTGTCGCCCCAGGGCGACGCCTGTGAGCCGAGGTACTCGCCCTCGAGCGTCACGGGTCGTATGGCATCGCGGACGGTCAGGTCGCCGTGCAGCGTGAAGTTTCCGTCACCGTGGTCTTCGACGCTCGTCGAACGGAACGCGATGGTCGGATACTTGTCGGCATCGAAGAAGTCGGCCGAGCGCAGGTGCTCGTCGCGCTTGGGGTCGCCGCTCTCGACGCCGGCGACGTCGATCGTGGCTTCGACCGACGACTGCGCCGGGTCCTCGGCAATGTCGAGTCGGCCAGCGGTGACGGGGAACCGGCCCCGGACCTTGGTCACCATCAGGTGACGGGCGCTGAACGAGACGTGGGAATGGCTCTGGTCGAGCGCGTACGAGCCCGCAGCCGGGGCGGTACGGACGGCGTGAGACGGAGTTGTGGTCATTGGCGGACTCCAGTCGTGCGTGGGTTGGGCCGAACGTTGCTCGCGCAACGACCTGTAGAAGCTTGCGACCGCAAGGAGTATTCCCGGCGCCGCTAGAATTCCGCGATGACGGGAGCCGAAACCCGCTGGCTCACAGACCCGGAGATGGTCGCGTGGCGCGGGCTCGTACGGTCGACGACCGGCCTGCTCGCCATGCTCGACAACGAGCTCCAGGCTGAGCACGGCCTGAGCCTGGGCGACTACGAGGTGCTCGTCCTCCTGTCGGAGGCGCCCGGGCGGGCCATCCGAATGAGCGAGCTGGCCGAGCAGCTGCGTCTCTCTCCGAGCGGCATGACCCGCCGCATAGACGGGCTGGTCAAGGGCGGGTTGGTCGAGCGCAGGCCGTGCCCGAGCGACCGCCGCGGGTCGAACGCCGTCCTCACGCCGCGCGGTTTCGAGACCTTGCAGGCCGCCGCGCCCACTCACCTGCGCGGGGTGCGAGAGCACTTCATCGACCGCCTCGATCCGAAGCGGCTCGCGCAGCTCGCGGCCGCGCTGTCCGCGATCGACATCGACGATCAGAAGGCGGCCGGAGGCTGCGATCGCGCGGTCGATTTGCGTGAGCGAACGGCGGAGGGCGACGCCTAGATTCCCGCGCGCACGCGGCGGTGCGCGTCCAGCGCCGCGCGCGCGAGCGACTCGTGGTGATGGTGCCACTCAGTGGCGCCGACGTCGTCGATCGCGCGCCACGCGACCTCGGTGACTTCGTGCAGCTGAGGTCGGGGAGTACCCGCGACGATCGTGCACAGGTACACGATCGACACGGTGCCGTGCGGATGCTCACCGGCGCGCGCCGCCCGGAAGAACACACCCGCGAGCCGCTCGACGCGCGCCGCGACTCCCGCTTCCTCGGCGAGCTCACGCACCACCGTCCGCTCCGGTGACTCGTTCGGATCGACCCATCCTGAGATCAGCCCCCACTTCGAGTCGTCGGCGCGATGGACGAGGAGCAGGCGCTCGTTGTCGTCGAACACCGCGGCGTCGGCACCAACCTTTGCGGTGACGTACCCGATCTCGCCCTCGAAGCGCCTTCGCAGGTCGTCGCCTCCGAGCGACGTCCCGGTCGCATATTCGCGTTGCGCCGCCTCGAGCAGCCGCGTGTAGCGCTCGCGGTCGAACGGGTTCTCGGTGAAGTGCAATCCGGTGCGCGCGACTGCCTGCACCTCGTCGATCAACGCGAAGACGTCGAGCCGCGCCTCGTCGCTCACGCCGACGTGCTCGACAGCCAGTCGGCGATGGCTCGGGCGAGCGCGGGTCCGGCATCCTCTTGGAGGAAATGGCCTCCACCTTCGATCGTGGTGTGGGGCTGGCCCACGCACCCCGGGACCTCGCGCTGGAAGGCGGCGGCGCCGCCCCGGGTGATCGGGTCCTGGTCGGAGAACGCGGTCAGGAATGGTTTCTTCCACGCCCGCAAGGTCTCCCACGCGGCTCGGTTGGCTGCCGACGCGGGATCGTCGGGACTCGTCGGCACGAGCATCGGGAACTGGCGCGCCCCCGCCTTGTAGCCGTCGTCGGGGAACGGCGCGTCGTAGCCCGCGAGAACCTCGTCGTTCGGCATCGAGTGGCAGCCGGTACCGACGATGAAGCCGACCGCGAAGTCCTCGACCGTCTGCGAGAACCGCTGCCATGCGAGGAAGGCGTCGCCGGGAGGAGTGTCGCCGGTGGGCAGGAAGGTGTTCGCGGCGACGACGCGCGCGAAACGATCGGGATGCTCGCCGACGAGGCGCAGCCCGATCAGGCCACCCCAGTCTTGGCCGACCAAGGTGACGTCGCGCAGGTCGAGCGCGTCGAACAACGCGGCGCGCATCCACTCGACGTGGAGGGCGTAGGTGTAGTCGGAGCGCGCAGCCGGCTTGTCGGAGCGACCGAAGCCGACGAGATCGGGCGCGATGCAACGCAGCCCGGCGGCCGTCAACACGGGAATCATCTTGCGGTACAGAAAGCACCACGACGGCTCGCCGTGCATGAGCAACACGACGGGTGCCGACCCGGGGCCCTCGTCGAGGTAATGGACACGGAGTCGTCCACCACCGCCTTCGCCGTCGTCGACTTCTACGTAGTGCGGCTCGAACGCGAAATCGGGCAGCGTCGCGAATCGGTTGTCGGGCGTCCGCAACACCTTCATCAAGCGGGTCCTCCGGTGCGTGCGTACGATGCGAAGGCGCATGAACGTACTGCTCATCACCACCGACCAGCAACGCGCGGACACGCTCGGCGTCGAAGGTAGCCGCCTACAGGCGACCCCGCGGCTCGATGCGCTCGCCGCAGCCGGTACGCGCTTCTCGGCGGCACGCACACAGAACCCGCTGTGCCAACCCGCGCGAGCCACGATCCTCACCGGCACGTATCCGTCTACGCATGGCGTGACCTGTAACGGGATCGATCTCCCGGCCGACGCGGCGGAGCGTTCGGTCGCGACGCTCCTCGGGCGCGCCGGCTTTCGCACCGCGATCATCGGCAAGGCTCACTTCGCCTCCGCGTTCCCGTTCCTGCCGACCGGTCGTGTCGAGTCGCTGGAGGGTTCCGCGCGCGTCGCGGCCGACTGGTACGGGCCGTACTTCGGATTCGACCACGCCGAGCTGACGCTGTTCGGGCACAACTTGCGGATCGCCGATCTCGTCGGGCGGTGGAACTGGATCTTCGGGCCGCCGCCCTTCGGCCTGCACTACGCCCGTTACCTGTTCCGCGACGGTTTCGAGCGCGGTGTCGAGCGGCTGCGCCTCATGCAACCCGAAGCCGCCGGCGTGCAATGGGACCACACGCAGACGTGGCACAACGCGCTCCCGGAGGAGGATCATCCGACGACGTGGGTGGCCGATCGCGCGGTCGAATGGTTGCGCGCCGCGGAAGACCCGTTCTTCGCGTGGGTGAGTTTCGCCGATCCGCATCATCCGATGGACCCGCCGGCGCCATGGTCGGATAGGTACGCGCCCGCGGACGCGCTCGAGGTGCTCCCCACCGTTCACCCGGACGAGTTCGCCGGCAAGCCGCCGATGCACAAGATTCTGTCCGAGGGCCTGCGCGGGCGCGCGCTCGAGTGGGCGAACCCGGGCGGCGCGACATTGACGCGCGAGGAGTTGGCGCGCATGACAGCTGGCTACTACGGCATGGTCGCGCAACTCGATCACGCGATCGGACGCGTCCTCGACGTTCTCGACGAGCGCGGCATCGCCGACGACACGCTGGTGCTGGTCACGAGTGACCACGGTGAGTTCCTCGGCGAGCACCAGATGATCTTCAAGGGTCCGTTCGGTTACGACTCGCTGCTTCGAATTCCGCTCCTCGCGCGCGGTCCCGGCATCGAGCCCGGGCGCGTCGTCACCCAGCCGGTCGGAACGATCGACCTCGTGCCTACCATCCTGGCAGCCGCGGGTGTCGAGTGCCCGAGCTGGGTCGAAGGAACACCGCTCGGTTCGGGATCACGACCCGACTACGTCCTCACCGAGGACGACTTCAACATCGTGGCGTCGATCCCGATGCGTACCATCACGACCGCGCGCTACAAGCTGCATCGCTACCTGGAAGCACCGTTCGGTGAGCTGTACGACCTGGACGACGACCCGGGCGAGCTGGTGAACCGGTACGACGATCCCGCGTACGCGTCGGTGCGCTCCGATCTGCTGGCGCTCCTCGACGACGTGATGAATCACGACGTCCGCCGGGAGCCGGTGGTCGGGCTCGTCGCGTAGTCGGGCGGCTACGACGGGCGCCAGTATTGCGAGACGTAGTCGGGAAGCGGCGCGGCGGCGGAGTCGGCGACCGCAGGTCCGTACGACGAGGCCAGCGGAAGCTGTCCGGCCCATACGGGGAGCCCGAGATCCTCTTCGTCGTCGATCGGGCCACCGCTGCGTACCTTCGCCGACACCTCGGTGATCGGCATGCGGAGCACCGTCGTCTTGCGCAACTCGGAGTCGTTCGGCGGCCGCGCGTCGGCCATACGCCCCGGGACGACGTGCTCGACGAGCGCGTGTAGTGCCGCGCGCTTCTCGCCCGCCTTCTCGACCGGCGTCGCCCGGCCGAAGACGATCACCGATCGGTAGTTCATTGAGTGGTGGAACGCGGAGCGCGCCAGGACCAGCCCGTCGATCAAGGTGATCGTCACGCACGCCTCGATGCCGCCGCCGAGGGCTCCGAGCATGTGGTTCGCGACGGCCCCGTGGAGGTACAGGTCGTCGTCGATCCTCGCGTGGATCGTCGGAATCACCCACGGGCGTCCCTCGACCGCGAAACCTACGTGGCACGAAAGGGCCTCGTCGATCACCGAATCGATGAGGTCTCGCTCGTAGCGGGCGCGCTGTGGAAGTCGCCGAACTCTGGTGCGGTCGGTCGGGGCGATCTGCATCTCGGCAACCGTAGGTGCGTCGCAGGACTCCGGCGAGCGCATTTCGCGGCCGCTGTGCGAGAGTACCGAGATGGCGACCAGTTCGAGTGGAGTTCCTTCAGAGGGTCGAGTGCGTATCGGTATCGTGGGTACCGGCAACATCGCGACGCTCAACGTCCCCGGATATCTGGAACACGAGCAGTGTGACGTCATTGCCGTGTGTGACCCTCGGCCCGAGGTGCTCGAGCGACGCATGCTCGAGTGGGGGATCGGGCGCGGTTATACGGAGTTCGACGCCCTGCTCGCCGACGACGAGATCGACGCGGTCGAGATCCTGAGCCCGACGCCGCTCCATTCCGAGCACACGATCGCGGCGCTGCGCGCCGGGAAGCACGTGTCGTGCCAGAAGCCGATCGCGAACGACGTCGGAGACGCGCGGAAGATGATCGAAGCCGCGCGTGACGCCGGCCGGATCCTGCGCGTGGCCGAGCACTGTTGCCACTACCCACCCTTGCGCAAGGCGCGCGACCTGATCCGTGAAGGCGTGATCGGCACGCCGACCGTGATACGGATCAAGACGGTCGTCGGTCGCACCGAATCGAAATTCCAGGCCACGCTCGATCCGGCCGGGTACACGTGGCGGTTCAACGCGGAGAGCCCGGGAGGCCATCTCTTCGACGACGTCATGCACAAGTACGCGATGGCGTTGTGGCTCGTCGACAGCGACATTCGCAGCGTCCAGTCGATCGTCCGCCCCGGCCCGCTGTTCTTCGAGGCACCCACTGTGGCGCTCTTCGAATACGAGCGCGACGACCTGCTCGGGATGATGGAAGTGTCCTACGCGCCCGACATGTTCATCCGCAGCGACTACTACGGCGCGGACGAGTTCTTCGAGGTGCAGGGAACCCGGGGATTCGTGTGGGTGACGCGCCTTTGCGGGAACCTGCACATCGGGCTCGCGCCGATCGTCCTCTACGAGGAGGATGGGCGACAGACAACCTTCGCGGAGCTCGACGCGTCGTACGACGGTTCGTTCCGGCGGTCGTCGGCTGCGTTCGTCGAGGGCTTGCTCGCAGGCGAAGCGCCCGATCTCGACCCCGAGACGGCGACGCGGGCGTTGCAGCTCGCGTTCGCGGTCTACCAGGCCTCGAACGAGCGCCGTCCCGTCGAGCTCTCCTCGATCACAGGCCGGGTCAGCCCCAATGGCTGGCCGCCGACCGAGGAGAAGCTGCGCGGCGATGTCGAGGATCTGTTCCGCCGCGAGGCGGCCCGGGCCGAGCGCCTCGGCCCGGGACACCCGTAGTAGCCGCCGAACCTAGAATTCGGCCATCGACTCGTTGGGACACGCCCGAGGCCGCGCGCTCATGTTCGCGCTCGTCGCGAACGGAGTCTTTCTCGCGGTCGAGATCGCCGGTGGTATTGCCTTCGGGTCGCTCGCGCTCTTCGCCGATGCCGCGCACATGGTGACCGACGTCGTCGTGCTCGGAGTCGCGTACGCCGCGTTGCGGATGACGCAACGCCCGCCGACGGAGCGGCTCACCTTCGGCTTTGCCCGCACCGAGGTGCTGGTAGCGCAGGGGAATGGGCTCTTGCTGTTCGCGAGCGCGATCGTGGTGATCATCGAGGCGCTCCGCCGCTTCGGCAATCCTCACGAGGTCAGCGGCGTGGGCGTCCTGGTCATCGGGATCGTCGGCCTCGTCGTCAACGTTGTGAGTGCGACCGCGCTCTTCCGGCACACCCACGGAAACATGAACGTACGCGGCGCGTTCTGGCATCTCAGTGCGGACGCGCTCGGATCGCTCGGCGTGATCGTGGCCGGAGCCGGTATCGCGCTGTTCGGCGCGGATTGGCTCGACCCGGCGGTTTCGATCCTCATCTCGCTACTGGTGGTCATCGCGGCCTGGCGGCTGTTGCGCGACGCGGGGCTGGTCCTGCTCGAAGCGGTCCCCGCCGATCTCGACGTCGCGGTCGTACGTGCCGCGCTGGCCGGGGAACCCGGCGTCGAGGCGGTGCACCACTTGCATCTCTGGACCACCGGGAGCGAACAGGCCGCGCTTTCGGCGCACGTGGTCCTCGCGGGTCCGCTGAGCCTGCACGACGCCCAGCTACGCGCCGGCGAGCTGAAGCGCATGCTCGCGAGCACGTTTCGTATCGAACATGCCACCATCGAAGTTGAATGCCACGCGTGCCTCGACGACGAGGCGCACGAGCACGCGCACTGACCTCTCGGTGTTCAGGCCTCGAGCGTCTCGAGTCGTTCCCGCAACTGCATGAGCGTTCGGGCCAGTAGACGCGACACGTGCATCTGGCTTATGCCGACTTCCTCGGCGATCTCTGTTTGAGTCCGCTCGTGGAAGAAGCGCAGCTCGACGATCATGCGTTCGCGCTCGGAAAGGTCTCCGAGCACTGTCTCGAGCAGAACGCGGTGCTCGGCGATGTCGAAGCCCTGATCCTCGGTGCCGAGCCGGCGCTCGATCGCGGTCGGTTCGGCGTTCTCGCCGGGGCGCGTATCGAGCGACGCGGAGCGATAGGCGCCGCCGACCTCCATGGCTTCGAGCACCTCCTCTTCGCTGACGCCCAGCTCGGCCGCGACTTCGGGAACTCGCGGCGAGCGCGAGAGGCGCTGCGACAGCTCGTTGATCACGTTGGCGAGACGGAGGTGAAGCTCCTGCGGCCGCCGGGGAACGCGTACGGACCACGTCTTGTCGCGAAAGTGGCGCTTCAGCTCGCCTTCGACGGTAACGGTGGCGTAGGTCGAGAACTCGAGGTTGCGCTCGGGATCGAATCGTTCCACCGCCTTGAGCATGCCGAGGTACGCGACTTGCAGGAGATCGTCGAACGGCTCACCGCGGTGCGCGTACCGCCGCGCGAGGTGTGACGCGAGCGATCGGTGTGCCTCGATGAGCTCGTTGCGGAGCTTGCGGTCGCCGGTCCGGCGGTATTCGATGAACTTCGCCCGCGACTCGGCGCGCTCGTGCGCGGACAGCGCCATCTCAGCGCAGCGGCCGGCGGGTGATGCAAGAGAAGCAGACGTGGCCGTCCTCGACCCGGAGCTCGTAGTCGTCGACGACTGCCTTCAGGATCTGCGCCGTCAGCGCGTCGATGCCGACATCCGCACCACCGCGTCCTGGGGCGCGGCCGATGATGCGGAGCTCGCTTTCGGTCGCGACGAAGCTGATCTCCAGCTCCGGTCCGCCGGCAGCCTCGATGGCCAGGCTCGCGAGCTCGTCGATCGCGACGCGAAGGTTCTCGATCTCCTCGACGTCGAAGCCGAGCCGGCTCGCGACGCCGGAGCCGGTGAGCCGGATGATGCGCGCGAACTCGAGTGTCGCGGGAACGGTCAGTCGAACGACGTTGCCCGGTTGTTCGTGGCCCACGTGACTACGACTCGAGCACGAAGTGGTCGGTGAGCCCCGTGATCTCGAGGAGCCGTCGCACGGGATCGCTCGGACCTTGCAGCACGAGGCTGCCGCCGTGGCGCGAGATCTCGCGCTCCGACGCGAGAATCGCCCGGAGACCGGAGGAGTCGAGGAAGCCGGTTCCCGAGAGGTCGAAAACCAGCTCGGATACCTCGTCCGCCAACAGCCGTGACACTTCGTCTTCCAAAGTCGCCGCCGAGTATGCGTCGAGATCACCGGCGATCAGCACGACCGCTCGCGTCCCCGCGCGATTCGTATGCAGTGACAGGTCCGGTTGGAGCGCTTGCTCCTCCATCGTCCGTCCTCCTCGCCCCCGTTTGCTCCCCCGACGCTACCCCCGGTCCCGAGGTGTCAAACGTTTCACCGACCGCGCCGAGTGGCGCTCAGCCTTCGACGTGGAGCACCTCGTTGAGGCCCGTGCATTCGATGAGCCGGCGCATGACGTCGCTCGGGTTCCGGACCTCGACCGACGAGACCCGGGCCGCGGCGCGCAGGAGCATCGCGATGCCCGCGCTGTCCATGAAGGCCAGTGTTGCGAGATCGACCGAGAGCAGCCTCGTGTTCCCGTCGATCAGACGCTCGAGCGCCGCGCCCAGGCGGTCCGCGTTGGAGATGTCGATCTCGCCGGTCAGCCTGACGTGCAGCGTCGGCGAGTCGTTCGACACACATTCGACCGAACCGTGCGCGCCGCTCGCGTCGTCTACGTGCGCCATCTGATCCCCAGGATCGCGGTGTCGTCGTGCGTACCGCTCGGTGTCATGGTATTCAGCAAACCGTCGAGCAGTGCGTCCAAGGATTGATATCCGATCGCGGCCGCGCGAAGGCGGGACAGCCCGACGTCGGGATTCTCGCCCCGGCGCTCGAAGAGGCCGTCGGTGAAGGCCAATACGGTGGCGCCGCGGGGAACCGTCGCATGCGACGCGACGTAAGGCCCGTGACTCACTCCGACCGGCGGCCCGACCTCGGTGTGGAGGTATTGCGCCTCGTGGTCGGCGATCAGCAAGGGAAGGGGATGCCCGGCGTTCGCCACAGTCATCTCGCGCCCGACGATGTCCACGAGTGCACAGAGCACGGTCGCGAAGTGGCCGTCGCGACCGACACTGATGAGGTTCGTGAGCTTCAGCAGGATCGACGCGGGATCGTCGCCTTGCACCGCGTACGCCCGGATCGCGTAGCGCAGCGACGCCATGACCGTTGCCGCACGCAACCCCCGGCCGGAGACGTCACCGACGACGAACATGATGTGTGTCTCGTCGATCTCGATCACGTCGTACCAGTCGCCGCCGATCTCCACGCCGTGCACGCCGGGGACGTACCGCACCGCGATATCAAGGCCCGTGAACTCCGGGAGCTGTTCGGGGAGCAGGCTGTGTTGAAGCATCCGGGCGACGCTCCGCTGTTCGCTGAACAGCCGCGCGTTGTCGCGCGCGAGCGTTTCTGCGTATAGACGCCGCCGTACGAGACGCTCGGTCATCAGCGTGGCCGCGAGCGCGACGACCACACCGACGACCGCGATCAGCCACGCCAGCCGCGCGAGCAGCATGCCGCCCAACTCTCGCCGCGGCGACATCACCAGTTGGATGTTCGACTGCCCGAACGGCACCGAGTCGCTCGCAGTCGGGCCGGTGAAGTTCGGATCGGCGACGCTGGCGGCGATCAGGTGCGTCTGGTCGCGGACGGTTCCCAGATATATGGCGTAGTTGAGGTCGGCGAATGCGGAATTGCTGTCGACGCGCGCTCGGCGGTTCTGCGGAATCGCGCTCTCGGCGTACACCACGTAGCTCCGGGGTACGCCGGTTCCGACTGCATAGCCCAGGTGGCGCTCGGGCTCCTGGAGCAGGTCCAGCACCGTCAAGCCGGTACGGCTGCTCGCGCCGGCGAGGAACCGTTGCCGCTCGGCGGCCGGCAGTCCCAGCAACTCGGGACGAACGCCGACAGTCAGCAGCGGGCGCGGATCCGGTGCCGTCGCCGGCCAGACCGAGGTCGATACGAATCGTCCGCTCGACACCAGGGGTGTGAGAAGGGCCAAGAGCTCATGGCGGTCGGCGCCGGTTGCGGACGCGACGAGCACCGCGGCCGTGAGCGGAGTCTGGATGGTCGGCAGATCTGCGCCGATCACCGCGCCCGCCTCGGCGACGCGCTGGCGCAGGAGATGCTCCTCGTTGTTTTCGTGCACCGTCCGGGCAGTGAGGGCCAGAGTCGCCGTGAGCGCGAGCACGAGCAGCAGCACCAGGACGGAGGTGCCGTGCGGCGTCCAACGCCGGTCGGCCGGGCCCGGTGTCGCCGAGTGCGGGCCGGGACCGGGCGGCGGACCGGCGCCGCGGTGACCGCTCACGACGTCGGTCTCGAGCACACAACGTCCTCTCGCTGGGATCGATCGCTCGACCCGGGCGTGATCGCTACCGGCCACCCGCGACCCGAGTCGAGGTTACCGACGAAGCTCGCCGGGGAACACGATCGGCTCACCCGTTCGGGTAGCGATCGGTGCGCAGGAGACCGTCGATCTCGGGTTCGCCGTCCGGAAGCTGGTTGACGGGTGGCGGTTGAGGGTATCGAGACCCCGGGAAGCGGGTGGACCTGGAGACGTATGCCGGGTGGTGCAGGCGCGGAGCCGAGACTGGCGATGCAGGGGCGGGGACCGCGCGCGCGGGTCGCAATCGCGCTCGATCACGGAGTCGACGGTACGATCCGAGCCGTGCGGGGGCACGTCGTCGCAATGGCGACTCGGAGAGTCACGGTCGGATGACGATGCCCGGCCTTGGCTCGGAGCACGGCTTCCGTCACGAAGCGTTGCTGTATTCGGGCGATCACGAGTTCGTCGACCGGACGGTCGCGTTCATCCGTGACGGCCTTGCAGATGGCGACGCGGTGTTGACCGTCGTCGACGCGCGCAAGATCGAGCGGTTGCGCGCCGCGCTGGGGAGGGACGCGGCGCCGGTCGAGTTCGCAGACATGGCGGGCGTCGGGCGGAACCCCGCCCTCATCATCCAAGTGTGGCGCGACTTCGTCTCGGCCAACGCGGCGTCCGGCCGGCGCGTGCGCGGGATCGGTGAGCCCATATCGCCGGCCCGGAGTCAGGCCGCGCTCTTCGAGTGCCACGTCCACGAGTCTCTCCTCAACCTCGCGGTCGATCCGGACACCGACTTCTGGCTGTTGTGTCCCTACGACACCGCAACACTTCCCGGCGCGTGCATTGGGGAGGCGATCGGGGCCCATCCCTTCGTCAGCGAGCACGGGGCTTGTCGTAAGAACGAGGGGATGACGGCCGACTACTCCCGATATTTCGGCGCCCCGCTCCGGCCACCGGTCGGGCCGGTGCAGTCCGTCGAGTTCGACCGGGACAGTCTGCAAACGCTTCGACGGTTCGTCGCGGCGACCGCGTCGGCCGCCGGAGTAGACAGCGAGCGCGTGGCCGGTCTGGCGGTGTCGGTCTCCGAGATCGCGACGAACGCGATCGTGCATGGAAAGGGCTGCGGGCGGGCCGTGCTCTGGTCGGAAGGGCAGGAGGTTCTCTGCGAGATTCAGGGTCCGGGACGCATCACGGATCCGCTGGTCGGCCGCATTCGTCCCTGCGCCGGTCAAGTCAACGGATACGGCCTGTGGCTCGCGAACCAGTTCTGCGATCTCGTGCAGATCCGCTCGACCGATTCCGGCACGACCGTGCGGTTGCACGTCCACCGGAACGGGCGCGCGTCAGCGCTCTCGTGAGCTGAGCGCGCGTTTCCGGCTCGAGGATCCTCGCGTCTGCGGGTAGACCCGCCCGGATCTCGGGTATGGAGAAGGTGCGAAGAAGAGGGTGCCGGAATGATTTCCATCGCGGACGTCGCCGTTGGTGCTGCTGTGGGGGTCGCCTTCGTGGCTGTAGCTCGGCGGTCGATGCGGGCGAGGTTCAGCCGCCGCCGACGGCGGATCCCCGCCTTCACCGCCGCGATCTCCTCGACCGCCGCGGCTACACCGAGGTCTCCGCAGTACCGAACGCCGCCCGGCGACGAGCGCGACCGCTCTTCGGCCAACGTTCTCCGGCTCGATGCGTATCGGCGGCGATCCGCTCCGAAGGCTGCGTCCGGCAGAGCAGGTCGTTCGTATCGGGCGCCGCCGGGGTAGTCGCCGACTGACTCGACCGCGCGTCATGGTTTACTGGGGGCATGTCGGCGTTGGACAGTACGCCGCGAGGGCGCCTCATCGATCTCGGCGCGGAGATACTCGATCGCGTCGACGCGGCGATACTCGTCGTTGATCTCGACGGGGTCGTCCAATACGCGAATCCGTACTGTGAGCACCTCTACGGCTTCTCGCCCGAGGAATTGATCGGTGATCAGGCGACGCGGTATGCGACGGAGCCGCTCACCCCGGAACTGCGGTCGGAGATCGGCGCCAAGATCCTGAACGGTGAGAGCTGGGAGGGCGACTTCGCCGTCTTGCGGTCGGACGGGCGGGTCGTCGAGGTGCACGCCGTCGATTCTCCGGTCTTCGATTCGACCGGCGGGGTCTCCGGTGTCATCTCGCTCGCGTTCGACGTCACGGCGGAGCGCGCGTCGCGAGAACAGCTGCGCCAGATGGTTGCCATCGCCCAGATCCTGCGCGACGTGGGCCAGACGCTCGTTGAGGAGCTCGACGCGGAACGCGTCATGCAGACCGTTACGGACGCGGCACGCCGCCTGACCAAGGCGCCGATCGGAGTGTTCCTCCGTGCGGGTACCGACGACGAGACGTTCTCGGTCGCCGCCCTGTCGGGGAGAACGGCCGTCCCCGCCGCGGCCGGCGTCCTGCCGATCGACACTCATGAGCTCTGCCGCGCGCTGCGCGAGCCGAAGCCGACCTGCATCGACGACCTCGCCGACGAACGGCACGAGGAAGGTGTGCTCGACGGGATCGTCGCCGCGACCACCGGCCCACTGCGGAGTTGCATCATTGCACCCGTTCGAGCGCGCTCGGGCGAGGTCACGGGTGGGATGGTTCTCGCCGACACGGAGCCCGACCGCTTTACCACCGTCGACACGCACATTCTCGGAGACATCGCCGACCAGGCCGGCATCGTCCTCGACATCGCCCGTCTCTTCCACGCCGCGGAGCACGAGATCGAAGCGCGCCGCCGCGCCGAGGAAGTGCAACGATTCCTCGGCGAGACGAGCGCGGTCCTTTCGTGGTCACTCGACTATCCCGACGGATACGAGCGCCTCGCCGAGCTGTGCGTCCCGTTCCTCGCCGATCTGTGTCTCATCGACGTCGCCGACGAGAACGGCATCCGTCGCCGAGCTGCCGTGCACGCAGATCCGAAGCAGGCCCGTCTCGTCGAAGCACTCGGCACCCGCTTCGCGCCCGACCCGTTCGGCATGCATCCGGCCGCGAGCGTCGTGCGCGGCGGCCAGTCGGAGATGTCGGAGGAGATGAGCGACGAGCTCCTCCGGAGGACGACCCGCTCCGAGGAGCACTACCGGTTGGTGAAGGCGCTCGACTTCACGTCGTACATCTGCGTTCCGCTCACCGCGCGGGGCCGCAACCTCGGCGCGCTCACGCTCGTCTCGGCCGGCTCGGATCGTCGGTTCGGCGCGTCGGATCTCGCGCTCGCCGAGGAGCTCGCGCGCCGGGCCGGGCTCGCGCTCGACAACGCCAGGTTGTTCGCCGAGCGCGATCACGTCGCGCGAGCACTGCAGTCGAGCCTGCTCCCGCCGTCGCTGCCGTCGATACCCGGCGTGCAGCTCGCGGCGCGGTATCGCGCCGCGGGCGAGGGCAATGAAGTCGGCGGCGACTTCTATGACGTGTTCCAGGTCGGCAGGAGCGCGTGGATGCTCGTGCTCGGCGACGTGAGCGGAAAGGGCCCGGAAGCGGCCGCGATCGCCGGTCTCGCGCGTCACACGTTGCGCGCGGTCGCGATGCAACAGCGCGCGCCACGCCGTTTGCTCTCGTCGTTGCACGAGACGCTCGTGCACGGCGAAGGACACGGAGAGTTCTGCACGGTGTGTTGCGCCTTGCTGCAGCCGAGTCAAGGTCCGGAGGGGCGTGCACGACTCACGATTGCGTGCGCGGGTCATCCGCCGCCGGTGATCCGGCGGGCCGACGGTTCCGTCGAGCTCGCCACGTGCACCGGTCCGTTGCTCGGTGTCCCGCTGCGCAAGGTTTCGTTCCGGCAGCAGGTCGTCGACCTCGAGCCAGGTGACACCGTCGTCATTTACACCGACGGCGTCACGGAGGCGCACCATCGCACGCAGACGCTCTTCGGAGAGGAGCGGCTGATGCAGGTGGTCGCGGCCGCTC
>Ga0335083_10002096_pt1 | contig 26739 bp, 25 predicted proteins | sample Lox_Sample_42_FD_206716 | JGI IMG/M metagenome (GOLD analysis project Ga0335083, IMG submission 206716) | Soil microbial communities from Loxahatchee National Wildlife Refuge, Florida, United States - Lox_Sample_4.2 | ecosystem: Environmental > Terrestrial > Soil > Wetlands | place: USA...
CCGTAAACGCCAACTACCTGGCTTTCGGCTACACTGCCTCGCAGAACAATCAAATCGTCCTCTACGGCTGGCTCTACGACGTAAAGCAAGCCACTCCCAGTTCCGCGCAAGTGTTCGGCAAAGTTTATCTGGGCTCGCTCGATGAAGCAGGCGCACGCAAAGTGGCCGAGTTATTTGCCGCCGATATCCTCAAGCAGTTTGGCGGCACCAGCCTTGTGGGCAGCCGCATCTATTTCGTTTCCGATCGCTCTGGCGGCCACAAAGAAATCTGGTCCATGAACTACGACGGTTCCGATCAGAAACAGTTCACGTCTTATCGCACCATCACCACGTTCCCGGTAGTTTCTCCCGACGGCACCAAAATCGCATTCACCACTTATCCGTTGCTGGCCTCCTCACGCGCGGCTTCCGAATCCTTCCGCTCCATCCCGACGCCCAAAGAAAATCTCGGCCAACCACAGATTTATATTCATTCGCTCGAAACCGGACGCAAGCTGGTCTACTACAATCAGCAAGCCTCTTTCAACGCGGCCTCCGACTTCACGCCCGACAATCGCCACTTGCTGACTTACTCCTCGGCCGGCGGGCACGAAACCGCGATTTTCATGACCGACCTCGACGGCAGCAACATCCACCGCCTCACCCACAGCGGCTCCATCGATGTGGAAGCCAAGGTGAACCCCAAGAGCGGCACCGAGATCGTTTTTGTATCCGGACGCGGAGGCATGCCGCAACTATATAGAATGAGTATTGATGGTACGGATGTGTCCCGTTTGACAACCGGCGAAGGCGAGGCGGTGAACCCCTCGTGGAATCCCGACGGCCAGCACGTTGCGTTCGCCTGGACGCGTGGATTCGAGCCGGGGAATTACAATATCTTTATCATGGATGTCGCCACTCGCGACGTAGTCCAACTTACTCATGGGGCCGGACGAAACGAGAATCCGGTATGGGCGCCCGACGGCGTCCACATCGTATTTTCGTCCACTCGCGGCGGCAGGAACCAGATTTACACCATGCTGGCGGATGGAACTGGAATCCAACAGCTAACTACACAAGGGACCAACGAGAAGCCGGTTTGGACCAAGGGACAACAATAAACTTGAGCTACAAAAACGCCGCGCGCGGCGGGACAATATCTATAGCGACATACTGCTACAGTTGGCGCAGCCTTTGTGTTTTACCAGAAGAGGAGAATGCTACGTGATCACCAAGAGTACGAGACCATATATTAAAATCGGCGCGGTTACTCTGGCGCTGACGTTGGCGATTTTTGCCGTGAGCTGCAAGAAGAAGGCTCCGCCTCCTCCGCCTCCGCCGCCACCGCCCAGCGCGCCGCCGTCCATCGCCGCGCCCTCCGCCAGGCCGGTGATCAACAGCTTTACCGCCGAACCCTCCGCTATCGATCGGGGCCAATCTTCCACTTTGCGCTGGTCCATCAGCGGGGCAACGGATATGAACATCGATCAGGGTGTCGGTGCCGTGCAGAGCCAGGGCTCGCGCCAGGTGTTCCCCAATAACAGCACCACCTATACGCTGACGGCCAGCGGACCAGGCGGCACCGATTCGCGCTCGGCCACGGTCACGGTCAGCAGCCCGGCTCCGCCTCCCCCGCCCGCGAACACCGGACCCCGGCTGAGCAGCAGCGAATTGTTGCAGCAGCAGGCGCAGGACGCTTATTTCGACTACGACAAGAGCGATATCCGCTCCGACGCCCGCGACGCGCTCACCCGCGACGCTACGCTCTTGAAGCAGATCTTCGCTCAGGATCCGCAATTCACGGTAGTGGTGGAAGGCCATTGCGACGAACGCGGATCGGCTGAATATAACCTGGCCCTGGGCGACCGGCGCGCCAGCTCTGCCAGAGACTTCCTGGTCCAACTCGGCGTTCCGTCCGACCGCTTAAAGACCATCAGTTACGGTAAGGAGAGACCACAGTGTACCGAGGCCAACGAGTCGTGCTGGCAGCGAAACCGTCGCGCGCATCTCTCGCCTGGGCAGTAAGAATCAGAGGGCGCGGTGTTACTAAGTAAGGCGCCGCGCCCATCGTGTTTGAGTTACAGGAGTTACTATGAGATTGTCCCGCATCGTTCCGGTATTTTTGCTCGCCGCTCCCTTCGCTTTCGGCGCCAGCAAAGAGATTCAGGAGCTGCAACGCGACGTCGCCATGTTGCAGGACCAGGTGCGCACCATGCAGAAGGATTTCGGCGACCGCCTGGTTACCATGCAAACCCTGGTCCAGACCACCTTGGATGGCGTGAATCGCACCAACAACCTGGTCAACGTCATGGAGAACCGCTTCAACGACGCCATGAAGCAGCAGCAACAAAGCGTCACCACCCCGGTGCTGGCCGTCACGCAAAAGCTGGATCAGATGTCGGAAGATTTCCGCGCCGTGCGCGAGGCCGTGCTGGATATGAATACCCGCATGGGCAAGCTGGACGCCAAGCTGGCGGACTTGCAGAATCTGGTCAACACCATTCGCACGCCGCCTCCGCCCCCGCCCGGTTCCGATACGACTGGCGCTGGTGTTCCGGGGCAAACTACGCCGGCGCAAAGCGGCCCTCCGGCTGGGGTCTCCGCCGATACCCTCTACAGCAACGGCTACCGTGACTATACGACCAAGAAGTACGACCTCGCCATGCAGGAGTTCAAAGACTATCTCAAGTACTTCCCCACCACGCTTTTCGCGTCCAACGCGCAATACTACATCGGCGACATCTACTACAAGAACGACGATTTTCAGAACGCACTGCAAGCCTTCGACGCCGTGTTGGAGCGCTTCTCGGACGGCAACAAAACTCCCGACGCGCATTACATGAAGGCGCTCTCACTGGTGAAGCTGGGCCGGAACGACGCCGCAGCGGCCGAATTTCGAGACATCATCAAACGCTATCCCGACCAGGAAGTGGCTGCTATGGCCCGGGCACGTTTGCGCGAAATGGGCCTCCCCGTCAGCACCACATCTTCCCGGCGCAAGGCTCGCTGAAGCGGGTGATTTAAACGCCCGACCGATTGCCACTCTAACCACGCCCCGCTAGTCACTGTGCTATGCTTTTTCTCACTCCAGGCGTTCATGCCGAAGACAACTCCTTTCCCACGCATCTGCATCGCCATGGGTTTTTCCGACCCCCAGAAGCTGCTGGAGTCGGCGCGCCGCGAAGCCAACGGCGGCGAGTCGCTTCTGGAGTTCCGGCTGGACTACCTGCCTGCGCCCGAGCAGGGTCCTGCGGTAATCCGCAAGTTTCTCACCTCCCGTCCGGATTGCGCCGTTCTGGCCACTTGCCGGCGTCACCAGAACCACGGCAAGTTTAATGGCAGCATCGAAGATCAGATCCGCATCCTGGACGCCGCCATCGCGGCCGGTGCGAGAGCGGTGGACATCGAGATCGAGAGCGCCGAGAATGCCGCCGAACGCCTGGAGGCGCTGCGAGCCCATGCGCGCCTCATTCTCTCGTATCACAATTACGAGGGAACGCCGTCGCCCGAAGCCATTCTGCGCCGCATGCTGCGCATTCCCGCGGACGGCTACAAGATCGTCACTACGGCGCGGAAACCATCCGATAACAGCCGCATCCTCGGGCTCGCCAAGACGCATCCCCGCACTCCGCTGATCGTTCTCGCCATGGGAGAGACCGGTTTTCCCACGCGCGTGCTCTCGCCTTCCTTGGGCGGCTTGTTTACCTATGCCGCGCCCAATGCTTCCGAAGGCACTGCGGTGGGCCAGATTTGTGCCCGCCACATGCGGCATCTCTATCGCGTCGAGAAATTCTCTCGCGCTGCCAAGATTTACGGCGTGATTGCCGATCCGGTCCGCCACTCCATCTCGCCCGCCGTCCACAATCGCGCGTTTCAGGCTTTGCGCATGGACGCCGTTTACGTTCCTTTCCTGGTGCAGCCCGCTCAACTGAAGGATTTCTTCGCGCTGGCCGAAGGCCTGCCAGTGACCGGATTCAGCGTGACCATTCCGCACAAGCAGAAAATTCTGCGCTACCTCAACGCCGTGGATCCGCTGGCACGGCGCATCGGGGCAGTAAACACCGTTTGGAAGAAAGCCGGCAAATGGCGCGGCGCCAACACCGATGCACCCGCTGTCACGGTCCCGTTGTCGCGGCATCTCAAGTTGTGCAAATCCTCCGTTCTGCTGGTCGGGAACGGCGGCGCTGCCCGCGGCGCTGCGTACGCCTTGGTGGACAGCGGTGCTAAGCTTTCCATCGTCGGACGCAATCCGGATCGCGTCCGCTCTCTGGCCAAATCCTGCGGTGCCGAGCCGCTGCTCAAGGAACAATTGGACAAGCGCAAGTTCGATGCCGTCGTTCACGCCACGCCCCTGGGCATGTTCCCACATACCGCGGGGTGCTTCTTCCCGGACGCAATTCCCGCCGATCTGGTGTTCGACATGGTCTACAATCCGATCGAGACCACGCTCATCCGCCGCGCCGTCCAACAAGGGTTGACGGTGATTCACGGCCTGGAAATGTTCCTCGAGCAGTCCGCCCGTCAATTCGAAATTTGGACCGGCGCCACCGCTCCTCGCACGGTCATGGAGAAAGCCGCTAAGGAGGCGTTAGCCGCGGACTGAGTAGCGCCGCGGGCCTATAATGGTTGCGTGACCGGAACACTTACGCGCCGCCAGCTAGCCGTCGCGCTTTCCGCTCCCGCGCTGCTTGCACAACCCCCCGCGCCACCGTTGCCCCAAAATGCGGAACAGGAACTACAGGCTGCTCGAGACCAGAATCGGCAAATTTCGCAACAACTCGCCAAGTTCCCGCTGCCCATGTCCACGGAACCTGCCACGCACTTCAAGGCTTAGAACCCGGCCATGGCCTCGATCCCGGACGACATTTTCTTCGCCAGCATCGCCGAGATCAATCAAAAGTTGAAGGCCCGCGAATTCTCGGCCGTCGACTTGACGCGTGCTTTCCTGGCGCGTCTTGAAACCATCGGCCTGCGCTACAACGCCCTCGCGCTCCCGCTGCGCCAGCAAGCCATCCGTGAGGCCAAGAACGTCGACGACGACATGAAGCGCCAGCGATTTCGCGGCCCGCTGCAAGGCATCCCATTCGGAGCCAAAGATCTGCTGGCGGTTGCGAAACAACCTACCAGTTGGGGCGCACAGCCTTACGCCGGCCAGATCTTCGATTACACCGCCACCGCGCTAAAGAAACTCGCCAAGCCGGGCGCGATTCTGCTTGGCAAACTCGCCATGGTGGAGCTTGCCGGCGGACCCAGTTACCGCTATGCCAGCGCGTCACTGACGGGCCCGGGCCTGAATCCCTGGGATCCCACGCGCTGGTCGGGAGGATCGTCCAGCGGTTCGGCTATCGCGGTCGCCGCGGGACTTGTTACGTTCGCGCTCGGCTCGGAAACGTCCGGCTCCATTTTGACGCCCAGTGCATTCTGCGGCATCACCGGACTCCGGCCTACGTATGGGCTTGTCAGCCGCTACGGCGCGATGCCACTGTCGTGGACGCTCGACAAGATCGGACCCATGTGCCACTCAGCCGAAGATTGCGGGCTCGTTCTGCAACACATCGCAGGCGGCGATTCCGACGACCCTGGATCTGCGGATAAGAGCTTCTACTACGCGCCCACCTACGCTCCCGAACTCAAAGACATTCGCGTAGGCTATGCCGCTGTCGATTTCGACGAGTGGGCCGACCCGGCGGCGCGGGCAGATTTTGCCAAGGCCCTCGCAACGATGCGCTCGCTCGGCGTCCAGCTCATCGAAACCAAGCTGCCCGAGTTTCCTTACGGGCCCGTGATCAACACCATCATTTCTTCGGAGGCGTCTTCGGTGTTTGAGCCGCTGATTCAGAGCGGCAAGGTGGACCAGCTCGCCGACCAGAAGCAAATCGCCGGGCTCAAAGCCGGGCTTGAAATTACAGCCAAAGATTATCTGAAGGCGATGCGAATCCGCAGTCTGATGCAGAGCGCCTTCCGCGACCTGTTCGCGTTGACCGATGTGCTGCTGGCTCCTTCGCGTCTCGGCCCTGCGACCAAAGTCACAGAGCCGCTCGATCGTCCGTCGAGCGATCGCCCGGCGCCGTCCACTCCAGGGCTGACGGCCTTGATTCCGGCGGGTAATCTGGCGGGTCTTCCCGCGCTCTCGCTGCCATGCGGCTTCGCCGATAAGATGCCCATTGCGATCCAGCTGGTCGGCCGGCCTTTTTCGGAAAACACGCTGCTGATGCTGGGCCGCCGCTTCCAGGAGCGCACCGATTTTCATAAGCGCCGCCCGCCGCTGGGAGCAAGTTAACTCACGCGGCTGATCGCGTGAAGCGCGTTCTTGGCTGCCGTTACCCCGCGATACTGAGCTTCTTCAAAGATCGAGAAACCGCTCAGGTCGGAGTTTGCGAAAAAAACATTACCGAACGGTTTTGTCCAATGCTCGCGCTGCTCGGAAAAGACAAAGCCGGTGGCTGGACGGGCCATGGCGTGGCCCAACCGCATTACGTCGATGCGCGTCACGCAATCCCGGATGTCCGGATGCGCGCGTTCGAGATCGTTCAGGATCGCTTCCTTCCAGTAAGTCCAGTCCTTGGCGAGCAGCAACCGGCGGGCTTCGTCCGGACGGTGTTCGGCCAGCGACCAGTAAAAGGTCCACACCGTGCGCTCGATGTGGGTGGCCAGATTCATATGGGTCGCGTCGACGTACCCGAGCGTGGGCGAATCGTAGATCACGTTGTCCCAAGCCAGATCGAAGCCCGGCTCGCGCGGCATGCGATCCAGCGTCAAATTGGCCGTCAGCCAGGGCGAGTATTGGAAACCCTCCGCGCGCGGTGCGCCCTCGAGGATATACTCAGCAAGAAACGTTGGCGCGGCGAAGATCACGGCGTCCGCGATGTATTCGGTTTGTTCGGTCAGAACGCGCAGGCGCGTCCCGTTTCGCGCGATGCGATAAACCACCGAGCCGGTGCTGACGTATCGGCGTAGTTTTTCGAACAGCCGTTGAGCGATCCAGCCGTTGCCTTCAGGCCAGGTCAGCGGACCTTTCTCTTCCGGTTCGCGCGAGGCAAAGTAGTGAATGCCGGCCCATGCCGAAGTGTCCTTGGCCAGCGCGCCGTAATCGTCGCGGCACGCGTAGTTGATGTACCAGCGCAGCGTCGGCGAATCGAACTTCTCGCGCTGGAGCCAGTCGGCCATCGAAAGTGTATCGAGAGGCGACGGCTTCGCGCCCCGTTCCATCGGAATGGTGAATTCGCCGGAAGCGCGGAATTCGTTGACGCGCTCGTTGAATCGGCGATACTGTTCGATGTCGCGCGGAGTCGCATTTTCGGGCTCGATGCCTTCCTGCCAGCGGCCATAGATGAACAGGCGCTCCTGTGGAGCGAAGCACAGCACGCGATCATCCCAGACGCCGTCTCGAAAAACTCCGAGTTCTTCGAACAGCTCGCGCGCCAACGATTCGCCTTTGGGCGGAACCGGAACGTAATGCGCCGCCCAGGGGAAGCGGCTGATCTCGTTCTGGCCCCAGCGCGAATTGCCGCCGGTCTGAGGTTCCATTTCGAGCAGCACGAAGTCGCGGAAGCCGCGCTTATCCAGATGCCAAGCAGCGTTCAAACCCGCCATTCCGCCGCCCACGATCACGATCGGAATTTTGACTTGGCGCTGGGGCGCGGCGAACGGAACGCGATCGCGCAGACGATGGCCGAGCGGAAGCGAATCGTTAACGAAGCCACCGGCGATCGGCCGGTCCGTTTTGCGCCTGAGCCCCAGCAACGCGGGAGCACCGGCCAGTACAGCTCGCCGAGTTATCTTGCGATTTCCTTCCATTCGCGATCGTAATAACGGACCAGAATTTGATCGTTCAGCCGGTTCGGTTCGGCGTCCACCGGTGTCATGTCGTTCGGGAACACAAACATTTCCGCCACATTTCGTGTGCTGAGAAAACGCAGACCGGACGGCAGCTCGTGGGGTGGTTCGAAGGGCACGAGGCTTCCGATTACGAAGCCCCATTCGCCGAACGAAGGAACATACACGTGATATGGATAAGCACGCAGGCCGGCCTGCTTCACGGTCTCCACGATGCACCAATACGATTGTCGAGCGAATAGCGGCGAAGTGCTCTGCACCACTATCAGGCCGCCCGCCGAAAGATGCTTCGCGGCCAGCCGGTAGAACGTCGTGGTGAAAAGCTTGCCGAGCGAATAGCTGGTGGGATCGGGAAAGTCCGCCACGATGAAATCGAATCGGTCGGAGTTCCGATCGAGCCAGCGAAACGCATCGTCGTTGACGACGTGGACGCGCGGCGCGGTCAGCGAATGCTGGTTGAGAGCCGACAGCACCGGATGCGTCGAAAACAGCCTGGTCATTTCAGGATCGAGCTCGACCTGCGTTATGCTCTCGACGCTCGGGTATTTCAAGATCTCCCGAATGGCGAGGCCGTCGCCGCCGCCCATCACGAGCACGCGGCGCGCTCCGGGCAATGCGGCTAATCCGGGATGCACCAGCGCTTCATGATAACGGTATTCGTCGCGCGAGCTGAACTGCAGATGAGTGTTGAGGAACAGCCGCAAGTCATCCTTCCATTTCGTCAGAACGATGTGCTGGTAACGCGTGTTGCGGCTGAAAATCACCTCGTCCGCGTAGAGGCTGTTGTCGGCCGACGACGAGATGCGGTCGGCGAAAACCATTCCGCCGCCGAGCAAAGCCAGGGTCACGAAGCAGCCTATTCGAAGGACATGGCCGCGGGCTAGCTGAGCGCGAAACAGAAACGTTGACCACAGCGCCACTCCGGCATTCAGAATTCCGAATACCAACGCCGAGCGAACCAGGCCAAGCTTCGGCACCAGCAGAATGGGAAACAGCAGGGAAGCGCCCAGGGCGCCGAGATAGTCGAATGTCAAAACGTGCGAAATCAGGTCGCGAAATTGAAGGCGCTCTTTAAGAATCCGCATCAGCAGCGGAATCTCCAGCCCGACCAGCGTGCCGACCAGAATGACCACCACATACAGCACCAGGCGAAACGCTTCCGTGTAAGCGAAGGCCAAGAACAGTAAGGACGACGAAAATCCGCCGACCAATCCAACCATCAGCTCGATGGAAACGAACTGCGCCACTAAGCCGCGGCGCAGGAAGCGCGATAAATAGCTGCCGATCCCCATGGCGAACAGATAGCAGCCAATGATGGTTGAAAACTGGAAGACGTCGTCGCCGAGCAGGTAGCTGGCCAGCGTGCCGGCGATCAACTCATAGATCAGGCCGCACGCCGCGATCAGAAATACCGAAACAAAAAGCGCTACAGGCACCTAATACCTTAGTGCACGGCCGCAGCGATGATGATGCACATGCCGATGGACATGGCGCCGATAAGCACCGCCAGGGCGATGTTCTTTTCCCTCACGATCTCGTTCCAGAGATGATACGGCGTGGCCTTATCGATGATCACGAATGCCAGGACGAAAATCGCGATGCCCAACGCCGCATAGACGACTGCATTTAAGAAATTGTTCATCCTATTTGCCTCCGATGTATCTTGAGTAACCGCCATAGGTGGATCGATATGCGCCGGGATTATCGCGGATCGATTTCGGCAGAACCTTCTGCTGATTGACGCGATCGAAGCTCCGGCCCGTATATTCCAGATAGCCGGTCGCGCCGAGAAGCAGAACGCCGTACAACAGGAACAGGGGATTGTTAATCATCGTCACCTCCATGGGAAACGGCTGGTGCGTAATCGCTCTCGCGCCAGCGCCGGCTTTCGAAAGCGAATGAGCGATAGGTAGTAAGCGCGGGCGGGATCAACAGCAGCAGCGCCGCGATCCAGAAGTAGCTGTAAATGGGAACGTCGCGGCGCACGAAGATTTCGTAGGTCGTGGTGGGCGCGGTGGAACTCATTTCAGGCTCGATCCTCAGATAGTAGCGGCCGCCGGGTACCGATGGAATGATCACTGAGTTGTTGCGGCTGCCTTCGGTTCCATCGGAATCGTGATAGTAGCTCACTTCGCGGGCGAAATCGAAGGTCTGACCGGTTTCGTCATTGATCAGTGCGAAATTGAGATAGATCCAGTCGTTGTCGATGCTGGCGTGCGCGCCTACTTCGACGTTTTTGTCGCCGCCCCCCAGTTCAAAAGTCGGGGTGACGAACGCGGCCTCGCTGCTCTTTCCCGCCAGGTAGGTGTAATCCTGCCGGAAGACTTCGCGATTCGATTTCATGAGGCTGAAGACGATCATCAGAGCGAACAGCGCCACGTTCAGCCACAGCCAGGTGCGCCAAGCGGATCCCGTTTTCCCGGCGTAAGGCATTGGCTGATTGGCGAAGATACCTTGCGCGTCGGGAGGCGAGCCGGGGAGCCGGAAGGCTTGCCAGATTTTCGTTCCCGGCCAGTACTCGCCGAGCGACCAGGTGATTTCACGGTCCGTCGACTCCGCCGAAAGCATGTAGGGAGGCGAGATAAAATCCCGGCATTGTGCAGTGTCCCCACGCCGGATTTGCCACGGAAATTCGCCGATCACGTAATCGGTGGTCGCCTGCATGGCATCGAAGGCTGCGTAGGTGCGACCGTCCATTCGCTCGCCGGGCCGGCCGCGGGCCATGGTAGGATCCGGCAGCCTGTCCAGCACACGCACCACGTTCCAATGACCCTGATACTCGGTTAGGTAACGGAATCCCTTGTAGGGATTGAAAAGCAGATACTCGTCCCAACTGTAGAAGTCGTCGCCCGATTGCACGGTGCGTTGTTGGAAGCCGATTACTTCGTAGACCGTTCCGTTGAAAGTGCCGCGCGTGCCTAGCGGAATCTTGGGCTGGATACGCTCTTTGCCTTGAAATGTCTGCAGGATCTGGAACTCGGGGCTCGACGCATCCAGGACGCTGAGGCAGTTCGGGCAAACAGCGGTCAGTGTATGGGCAAAGCCTCGCAGCGTGACCGGTGCTCCGCAGTTGGGGCAGGAGAGCGACTTGGCTTTGACCAACGGCGGGCTGACCAGCGCGCTGCTCATGACGTCCAGCCCTCGAACATGCGCAGATTCTTAAACTGCAGATCGTCGAACTCAACGGCGCGCCCCAGGAAAAGCATGGGAGGATTTTCGCTGTAATCAATGGTGGCGAAATCGCCGCCGGTGGTGCGCAGGTCGGCGAACAGCACATCCGATTTGTCCCAATACTCGAAGGGCAGCTCGCCCTGAACGCCTTTATAATGCGCTTTGGTCAGGGATGTCACTTGATAGGTTTTGTTGTCCCAGACGCAGTTTGAGGCGCGGTGCACCTGCCCCTGGGGAAGCTGCTGTTGAAGTGGCGGCGGCGCCAGGAATGAAACATCGTACTCGAGCTGCGCGTCCGCCAGCCAGCCGTTCGAATTGTCGTTGTAGACGACGTGCCACTCGTTCCATCCGCCCTGCTCGTACTCATAAATGATGCGGCCGATCACGACAAAGCCCTTGCCCTGATACACGCCTTCGGTTCCGATTTGAATGGGCGAGGCATCGGCGGGAAGGTCGGCCACCTCGCCGACTTTTTTAAGATCCACGTCCGTGCGAACCAGGATGGAGTGGCAGAATTCGCAAGTGGTCTGCACTGCGCTCGACCAGCGGAATTTCACCGGCGCTCCACAGTTGGGACAATTCGCGGCCGGAGCGCTCATGGTTGATAAGGCCGCTCAACCTGGCGCACGGAAACTCGGGCGGCGCCGAATTCATTCTTGAGCAGCGCTTCAAAATCGGCGCCTTGGCGAGGGCGGCAGCAGAACAGGTTGAGACAGAGCGATCCGTATTCGGGGAAAGTGTGACAAGCCAGGTGCGATTCCGATAACAGGCTGACTCCGGTGATGCCGCCGGTATGGGGGAATTGGTGCCAGTTGGATTTGCCGAGCGGGTGTAGGTCGAGTGCGGCGACCAGACGGCGAAACAGTTCCTGCATGCGGTCCAGGTCGGACAAAGCTGCGGCATCGCAACCGTGAGCTTCGACAATCCACTCCAGGCCGCTCATGATTTCTTAGAGCCTAACACTGAGAGTAATGTGCGCGCTATTGCTGAGTGCCGCCGCACTCGGGGCAGAATTTGGCGCTGCGCGGGATTGGCTTGCCGCAGTTGACGCAGAATTTTGTTTCCGTGGCTGGTGCGGCCGGTGCGGCTGGACCACCTGCCGGGGCGGCTGGGCCTGCTGTTGGCGCGGGAGGCTCGCCGGGCTTCATGGCGTTCATCATGCTTTGCGCCATCGCGAGACCAGCGCCTAGCCCGACTCCAATTCCCGCCGCTCCACCGCCTTCATTGGCAGCCGCGATGGGCATGGATTGCGCCACCTGGTACTGCGTGTACTTGCCCATGTCCCCGATCATATTCATGCCGATGCGCTGATCGAGAATTTTCTGAAGTTCGTCGGGCAGTGAGATATTCTCCACCACGAAGCTCTCGAGCGAAAGCCCAAAATCGGCGAAGGCCGGCTTCATGGTCTCGGCGATTTTCTGGCCGAGCGCCTGCTGGTTAGCTGCCATGTCGAGGAAGGGGACCGAGCTTTGCGCGAACGAATCGGTCATGCGCGCGACGATGGTGTTGCGGAGCTGCCCTTCCAGATCGCCAACGCGATAGAGGTCGCGCGTGCCGCTGATTTTTTGGTAGAAGATTTTCGGATCGGCGATGCGGTAGGCGTAAATTCCATAGCCGCGAAAGCGGATGGCGCCGAATTCCTTGTCGCGGATGGTAATGGGCGTGGCGGTGCCCCAGCGCTGGTCGGTTTGAACGCGCGTGGAGAAATAGTAGACGTCCGATTTGAATGGGGATTTGAATGCCTTATCCCAATTCATGAGGTAGGTCAGGATGGGAAGCGTGTTGGTGTTCAGAGTGTACAAGCCGGGGCCGAAGACGTCGGCGATGCGGCCTTCGTTTACGAACACCGCCATTTGCGAATCGCGGACCGTGAGCTTGCCGCCGTTCTGGATTTCCATGTCTTCCATCGGATAGCGATAGGCCAGGATGCCGGGCTCGGGCTCGGTCCACTGGATGACATCGATAAATTGCTTGGATAGGAAACTCATAGGCTTGTATCCGAGTATACGCCAGCAGGGTGCGGGTTGTTCCCGGAGTCGGTAAATAGTTGTCGTTAAGCGACTTAGCAGCGCGTCAGAACGGAAACTCAAGACCGTTTGCGTGAGCGAAATCTCTGAATGCGCCCCACGACTCTAAGACGTACATGTTGGACCGAATACGGCCATTCACATATTCCGGAACGAAGATGACCAAGCGCTCTTCCTTATAGCCATCGCCGCGCTTGGGCGTCCAGAAATCTTTTCCGGGAGTCTTCCCGGCGGCGAGATTGTTGCGCGTGTATGCCACTGTGGCTCCGCCGCCTCCGTGCAGTGTGGGATCGTGGATGACGCTGCCGCCCGATTCACGGTAGCGGCGATTCATTTCGTATTCGAGCAATAAATCGTCCTCCGCGCCGCCGATCTTGTTTTTGGACTGGTAGCGATCCGCCGCCGGGATGTGATCGCCGGCCTGTTTCATGCCGGGCCGCTGGCGAGTGGCCAGATCGAGATCCGAAGCGTAGGGGTTGCCCATGCTGTCGACCACCATGTATTTGCCGGGAGTGACTTCGACCAGGTAATGTCCATGTATATCGACATTATTGTGGCCGGTATAGTGATAATCGATTTTGTGACTGCCGTCGGCGCCGTTGATGGGGCGCCCGTCGGTTGGCATCTTGAATTTCTTGGGCTTAGGATTAGAGGCGATGGCGTGATCGATCTCGGCGCTGGCGCCGCGCAGGTTACCCATGTCGTAGGTTCCGGCCGGTTCCAAGTGGCCGCCGCCGAGTTCGCTTTCTGATAGGCACACCAAGCCGTGCCAACCGTCTCCGGAACTGGCTTTCAGCCAAGGCGGTTTGCCGCGGTTCCAAACCTTGCTGTTGACCCAAGTGGCCCGGCGGGCATCCGGCTCGCGCACCACCATAACCTCGCATCGCTCGGCGGAAGTTTTCTTGTACATCTCGACAGCAGCGTGTTCGAGCGGCGTGCCGGCGGGATCCCTCAGCAGATCCCGGCGCTGGTAGCCCTTGCCGCGAATGTAGGCGACTGCGGCATTCTTGTTGGCCAGCAATTTCTGCTTCAGCTTTTCCGGCGCGAGATTCATGAGCGCGGAGAAGAAACGTTTCGCAATGGAGGAAATGACATGGATTCCGACGGCGGTGGCGATATCGGAAAACAGCTGGACCAGAATTTCTTCGATCATCTTAGCGCCATAGTCGAGATCGCCCGGCGTGGCCGCGGACATACAAATTCGGTGCAGAGCCTCCCCGCGCGGCTCGTAGAAGTAGTAATCGCAGAGAAGTTGATTGATACCCATGAGCCGGGTTACGGTGACAACAGCTGCCGCGCCGCCGACGAATTCGGCTCCAAACATTACCAGGAATGTTCCGGCGATAGGCACCAGCACCTCAGGGGAAGCCAGCGAGCCGAACTGGGCCTGCAGGGCGGACTTGAGGGTTGGCGAGCGCGCCGCACGGTCCAACATTTCAGCCATTCGGTCCACCGGCGACATAATGCTGGGGTCGTCATATCGCCACCACTGCGTGTACTGGGCGTAGGCGCCCTCGGGATTGTTGGGATTGTCGCCGCGGACGGCCTTGCCCTCACGCTTGGGGGTGCCGTTCATGAAGTATTCTGTCAGACGGGCGGGGCCGATTTGCGAACCGTGGTACAACACGACGTCGTCAACCTCGACCTTCGCGGTGCCGGTGGCGGCGTGGAGAAAACTGCTGCGGACGAGCTGCCAGTTACTGCGGGCGACCCAAAAACCCTGATCCAGGTCAACCATGATCGTCGCCAACGGTTCCGACTTCGGTAGCGCTCTCACGAATTCACCGGGCTTAACGTTGTGCCATTGGGCGTGCAGGACGATCAACGTGCGGGAATACAAAAACGCACTCCTTTCGGTCTGATCCGCAGGATTCGCTCCACAGATCTGGTAACGCGCAAATCACCCTCTTATCTAAAATACGCAATCGCGGCGCGGCTTGCCTCATCATTTCGGCATGAGCCGGCACACGAAAGTAGTCTGGTTGGCATGTTCTTAGCTATGCGTTTTGCTTCACGCCCTCGATAATACTAGTACCGAAATTATCCTGGATGGGCGTTATGGTCCGAATGTTGAGCCCGGCCGCGCGATACAACTCCGCCCACTGGCGTTCGGTTCTCTCCTTGCCTGTGACGCAAACAAGCATGACAATGTCGAGCAGCTTAGCCGCCGTTCCCGCAGTGTTGCCAATGGCCGGCAGAACGGTGTCGACACAAATCACGGAGCCATTGTGCGGCACGCGCCGGGCGCAATTTTCGAGCAGGCGGACGCATTTCTCGTCGTCCCAATCGTGGATGATGTGCTTCATGATATACACGTCGGCCGGGGGAACGGACTCGAACATATTGCCGCCAGAGTAGCTGAGCCGCGCCGCAACGCTCGCATCGGGGATTGGCAGGTGCTCGCGAGCGACGCCGACGACCTCAGGACGATCCATCACCGTGGCTTGCAAATGGGGATATTTCTCAAGCAGCGCCAGCGCCAGATGACCGAATCCGCCGCCAATGTCGGCGACGCGGGTGGCGTTCGCGAAGTCGCATTTTTCGAGCACGCCGCGCAGTGAGTTCAGACTGTTGGATTTCATGGCTTCACCGAACTCTTCGAGTTCCTTGGGGTTGGAATTCAGATAATCCCAGAATTCCAGGCCGTAAACCGCCCGGGCCTGGGGCTTGCCGGTACTTACTGCTTCAGACAATTCCGTTGTCACTCGCATCATCATTCCGCCGAACAGTTCGACGACCTTCTTCACCGATACCGGCGAATCAGCGGTGAGGGTGTCCTATAATTCCGTGGGACCAAATCTTCCCAGTGCGTCTTCCGTGAATATTCCGCAGCTGGCGCAGGCTCGGAGCACGCGATGCAGAGCGGAGGGATCCGCAGTGAGGCCGCCTTTCGTGATCAAGTCCGCGATGGTCATCGCGCCATGACGTTTGATAAGGTCAGGGATATTCAGTCGCGCGGCTTCGGCGACTAGCTTCGTGATGAGGGCGCCCATGGCCATTTGCATGACTACGGCCTGCGGGGGTATCGGCTCCCGAACAGTGGTTGCGGGTGTCATTAATCGCTCCTATGGGATGTGAGGGACGTTTGAGTATACTCCAATTTTTCGGATGCCCTCAGGTGGTTGAGGGGCTGGTTCCGGTGCCGCTTTGAAAGCGCTGGACGATGAATTCCTTGTTGTCGTAGGCGGCGAAGTTTTCTTGCGTCTCGGCGAAGGTGCCGCCGGTGTAATCCTCGATTATGCGTCGCCAGAAGGCTTGGGCTGGTTTATTGGACTGCATCTCGCGGACTTCCCAGTGGCCCGGGAAAGTGTCAAAAAGTGCGGCCGCCACGCGCTGGCCGATTCCCTGGCGGCGGTGTTGCCGCGCAACGAAAAATTCGCCCATGTCGAAAGTGGGAGGCGTATCATTCACGCGTTTTACCAGCGCGAAGCCGGCCGGGTGACCGTCGATTCGAATCAGGAATGGGAATCCGCGCCAAGCCGGCGGCCACACACGCTTGCCGGGCCGGCCCCAATAATTCGCGAATTGATGTTCGGAGTCGAAAAGCCCATCGGCGGGGAAATTCCAGCCGGTGTACTCGGCCATGTCGTAGATGTAGAAGCGGGCCAGATTGCTGATGACGATGTAGTCGGCGTCGGAGGCCGGCGTTATCTCGAGAGCCATGCGTCGCTACGATTCGATGCCCATCTGCGACAGGCGGTAGCGCAAAGCGTTGCGCGTCAGGCCCAGCAGGCGCGCGGCCTGGCTTTTATTGCCGTTGGCGCGTTGCAGCGCTTCCTTGATGATGGACTGCTCGAACTGGTCCAGCGTCATGCCTTCCGGCAGGAAACTGTCGACGGCGGCGGCGCGGGCTTTCGGAGCCAGATCGAGCTTGACGTCGGCTGCCTCGAGCACCTTGCCGCTCGCTAAAACCATGCTGCGCTCGATGACATTTTCGAGTTCCCGCACATTGCCGGGCCAATGATATCCGAGCAGGCGCTCCATGGCTCCTTCGGATATCGATTCCACCGGGCTGCCCAGATCTTTCTGGAATTTTCGGATGAAGTGATTGGCCAGGAATGGAATGTCCTCCTTGCGATCGCGCAGCGGAGGGATGTTGATGGGCAGCACGTTCAGCCGATAATACAGATCTTCGCGAAAGGTGCCTTGTTCCAAGGCCGCGCGCAGATCCACGTTGGTGGCCGCCAGCACACGCACGTCGATATGGCGCGTCTTGTTGCTTCCCAGGCGTTCGAACTCACGCTCTTGCAAAATGCGTAGTAATTTGACTTGAATGGAACCGGGGACGTCGCCGATCTCGTCCAGGAAAACCGTTCCGGTGTCGGCCTGTTCGAACTTGCCGGGCTTGGTGGTGTTAGCTCCGGTGAAGGCGCCCTTCTCGTAGCCGAACAGCTCGCTTTCCATCAGATTCTCGGGCAGGGCGGTGCAGTTGATCTTTACGAAAGGCCGGTCCGCGCGGGGCGAATGATGATGGATGGCGCGCGCGATCATGTCCTTGCCGACGCCGCTTTCGCCGCACAGGAGCACGGTGGCGCGGGTGGGCGCAACGCGGTCGATGGTGGCGAAAATCTCGCGCATCGCCTCGCTCCGCCCCACGATGTTGTCGAATTCGTAGCGCTGGCTCAGCTCGGCGCGCAGCTCGCGATTTTCGTTACGGAGATTTTTCAGTTCCAGCGCCTTTTCGATGACCGTCATCAGGTGATCGAGCGAGAAAGGCTTGGGGAGAAAATCGACCGCGCCGGCTTTCATGGCCTCGACCGCGGTTTCTATGCTTCCGAACGCCGTCATGACGATGACCGGGGTGCGGGAATCCTGGCTGCGCAGTTCGTTGAGCAGTTCGACACCGCTCTGGCCGGGCAGACGCAGATCGGTGAGAATCACGTCGGCGTGGTCCGCTAGCTTGAGCGCGTCCTCGGCGGTGCCGGCCTGTTCGACTTCATAACCGGCGGTCTTGAGTTGCAGCTCTACGACGCGCCGGAGTTTTTCTTCGTCTTCTACAACCAGGATGGTGGCCTTCATGCACTGGCCTCTTGGCTCGATTCGCGGAATGGCAGGAAAATTCGGAAGACCGTGCCTGCGCCCTGTTCGCTTTCGACGGTGATGCGGCCTTGGTGCTCGTCGACAATTTTGGACACGATCGCGAGACCCAGGCCGACGCCGGCCGACTTGGTGGTGAAAAACGGATTGAAAATGCTTTCCAGATGCTTAGCTTCGATTCCGGAACCGCGGTCGATCACGGCCACCTCCACCGTCCCCTCGATCTGACGAGTCTTGACCGTGACGCTTCCCCCCGGGGGACTGGCTTGTGCGGCGTTGAGCAGCAAATTGTATATTACCCGCTCGATCAATTGACGATCCAAGAGGAAGGGCGGGATGTCGGGCGAATAATTTTTGTAGATGGCAACGTTGAACGGCGGAACGTGTTGGCCGATCTCGGCCACCGCCTCGTCGATGACCTGCGCCAGGTCGGTTTCCTCCAGCCGCAAGGCCAGAGGCCGGGCGAAATCGAGGAAGCGCGTGACCAGTGCGTTGGTGCGGTCCACCTCGGAGGAGATGAATCCGGCCATTTCGCGCGCCACTTCGTTGTTGCCTTGCACGGTTTTTGCGAGCAGCTCGGCTGAGGCTTTGACGGTACCGAGCGGGTTGCGGAGCTCGTGCGCCAGCCCGGCGGATAGTTGGCCCAGCGCGGCCAGACGTTCGGAGCGGCGCACGGCGGCTTGAGCTTCTTGCAGGCGGAGGTTGGCTTCCGAAAGTTGTTCGGCGGCGGCTTCGGCTTTGCGGGCGGCCGTTCTGCTTGCTTCCGCCAACTCATGCGCCAGGTAACCGACCACCGGAAAGATGGCGGCTCTCAAGACCACGAACTTCCACTCTTCGGCCGGAATATACTGTTCGGGGCGGAGAAATTTGATGAAGGAAATATAGGCTCCGCATCCGGCCAATGCCGCCAGGGCGGTTCCCGCCAGATTGGATGAAGTGGCGACGGCAATGACGGGCAACAGGAGAATCCAGTAGTAGCTGCTTTCGATACCGTCGGTCCAACCCATCAGGATGTACCAAAGCGCCAAGCTGATGGTGAAGGATAACGCGGCGCCCCAGCGCGTCTGGAAATATCGAACCTTGGGCTGGACCACCTGCATAATTCCAATGCCGATCAAGGTCCCGATTGTGTATTCTGAACGATCAGGTCCAAAAATGGCGAGAAACAGGCACAATAGCATCCACACCACGTCTTGCAGGCGGATGATCCGCCAAACGCCGTCGCGTGCCTCCACGCTGTCATCTTATCGCTGCGGTGTGACACAATAGGTATACACGCGTTCTTCATGGAAAACCTCACTTCCCCAGCAACACCGGGGGCTCCCGCGGAATCGTTGGAAGACACCCCGTCCCCCTCTGAACAGAACTCATTCGGCGACATCCTCTCCGAGTTCGAGCAACAGCACCACGGGCCTGCCGGGGGGCAGGCGATTCCCGGAACGGTGGTGTCGATCACCGCGGATTCGGTCTTTGTGGATATCGGGCGTAAGCTGGACGGCGTGCTGCCGGTGGATGTGTTTCGCGGGCCTAAGGGCGAGCTGACGGTAAAGGTGGGCGATCCGCTGCTGGTCAGCATCACGGGCAACGACGGCGAAGCTTACATTCTCTCGACCGTGAAGGTGGAGCGCCCCAAGGATTGGAGCGCGCTGGAACGAGCTTTTGCGGAGCATCGCGCCATTGGCGGCGTGGTGACCGAAGTGGTGAAGGGCGGTATGCGTGTGGATGTCGGGACCGAGGCATTCATGCCGGCTTCACGTAGTGGCGCCAAGGATCAGGCCGAAATTGAAAAACTGGTGGGCCAGGAGATCCAGTGCCGGATCATTAAGCTCGATACGGCCAACGAAGACGTGGTGGTGGACCGGCGCGTGGTGCTCGAAGAAGAAGAAGGGCGCACCAGAGAGAAGCGGCTGGCGGAGTTGACCGAAGGCGCGGTGGTGCGCGGAACGGTCCGCAGTCTAACCGAGTTTGGTGCGTTCGTCGATTTGGGCGGCGTGGATGGGCTGCTGCACGTGGCCGACATGGCCTGGCATCGCGTGGCAAAGCCGTCCGACGTGGTTGCGCCGGGCGATTCGATTGAGGTCAAGATTCTGAAAGTTCAGCCGGAGACGCGGCGCATTTCGCTGGGGTTGAAACAGTTGGCGCCGGATCCCTGGACGCTCGCGGGCGAGCGTTTTCACGTCGGCGATCGGGTCCAGGGGAAAGTATCCCGGCTGGCCGACTTCGGCGCATTCGTCGAACTGGTGCCGGGCGTGGATGGCCTGATTCATATCTCGGAAATGTCCTGGTCAAAGAAGATCAAGAAGCCTAGCGATGTTTTGAAGACCGGCGAAATGGTGGAGGCCGTTGTGCTGGGCGTCAACATCGCGGAGCGGCGCATTTCGCTGGGGTTGAAACAGGCGCTCGGCGATCCCTGGGAAGACGCGCTAAAGAAGTATGCGCCGGGCGCGGTGGCGGAGGGACCCGTGACCAGTTTGACCAACTTCGGATGCTTTGTCGATCTCGGCAATGGGATCGAGGGGATGATTCACATCTCCGACATCACTCGCGAGAAGCGTCTGAATCATCCGCGCGAGGCGCTGGCGGTTGGGCAGACCGTGCGAGCGCAGGTGCTGGAGCTGGACCGGGAGCGGCGGCGCATCAAGTTGGGAATCAAGCAGCTCGAGCCGACCAGCGTGGACGAGTACCTGGGCGAGCACAGCGTCGGCGAAACGGTGACAGGGCGAATTGTCGAGACCTCCAATGGACGGGCCCGCGTGGAGCTGGGCGAGGGCATTTTCGCCGAGGGCCGGATTCCGGCCGATACCTCGGCGGCAGCTTCTCAGGCCGCGCCCGCTCCCGATCTGTCATCCTTAACAGCCATGTTATCAGCCAAATGGAAGCAAGGAGCCAGCACGTCGGCGGCGCGATTAGAGCCCGCGCGGACCGGGCAGATCCGTTCCTTCCGGATCGTGAAACTCGACCCTGCCGCCAAGAAGATCGAACTGGAACTGGCGGGCTGACGTGGGATTAGTGGGGCGGGCCGAGCGGCGGGCCTCCCAGCGGCTCCGGCCATAACAGATCCGGTCCACGCCGGGCGTGACACTTTCGCTTAGCGCCCGTCTATCTAAGTGTTGCAGGCAACTGTGGCCCAAGCGGCCGTCAAAATGGACGAACCCGAACTGATTCGGGCGGCGCAAAAGGGTGACCAGCGCGCGTTCGAGCAATTGGTGCGCCTGTACGACCAGAATGTTCTGCGCTTGGCCTTGAATCTGCTTCGGTCGCCCGAGGACGCCAATGACGTGTATCAGGAAGCGTTTCTGAGGGTGTTCAAAAATCTGCACACGTTTCGTTTCGACTGCAGCTTCCACACTTGGCTGTACCGGATCGTGACGAACCTGTGTCTGGATGCGCTGCGAAAGCGGCGCGTGCGGCGCGAGGAAAATACCGTGGTGGAGACGGGTGAAGGCGTGTTGGACCGGATGGATACGGTGGAAGAAGGACGGGCGCATGGCGATCCGCAGCGCCAGCTTTTCAGCAGCCAGCTGCGGGCGAGAATTCAAGAGGTGCTGGCCGATCTGACGCCGAGGGAAAGAACCGTGTTTGAGCTGAGACATTATCAGGGGCTGCGCTTGCGCACCATCGGCGAGATGTTGGGAACGTCGGAGGAGGCCGCGAAAAATTGCCTCTTCCGCGCCACGCAAAAAATGCGCGCGGCGCTAGGAGATTTCGTATGAAGTGTGAAGAAGCGCGAGAAAGGATGCCGCTGTTCTTGTACGGCGAGCTGTCCTTCGAAGAAGAAGAGCGGCTGGAGATTCACATCGATGAGTGCGCTGGGTGCCGCGAGGCGCTGTCGCGCGAGAAGGCGCTGTTCCAGGCGTTCGACGCCGTGCAAGCGGTTCCCAGCCGGGAACTGCTGGATAATTGCCGCGCCGAACTCAAGGGCCGCATCGCGCAAGTTGAGCCGGAGCATTCCAGTTTTTGGGACAAGCTGCGCGAGGGCTTCAGCATTCATTTCCATTTCGCGCCCGGCTGGATGCAGCCGGTGGGTGCGCTGGCGATGCTGGCTCTCGGGTTCGCGGCGGCACGGATGACACCCGGCTCGATGCTGGGATCATGGCACGGCGCGAGCGTGGCGGGCGAGCCCATTACTTCGCGCGTTCGTTATGTCGAGCCGGTGGCCTCGGGGCGAGTGCAAATCGTGGTGGACGAAACCAGGCAGCAGGTGGTGTCGGGCCGCCTGGAGGACCAAGCCATCCAGAGGCTGCTGCTTACAGCGGCCAAGGATCCCTCGGACGCCGGGCTGCGGGTGGAATCGGTGGATTTGTTGAAGAATCGGCCACAGTCGGCCGAGGTTCGTACGGCGTTGTTGTACGCGCTGCAGCACGATCCGAATGCCGGCGTGCGGCTGAAGGCCTTGGATGGGCTGAAGGAATTTGCAAGCGATCCGGAAACGCGCCAGACGCTTACGCAGGTTTTGCTGAAGGACGATAATCCGGGCGTGCGAACGCAGGTGATCGATCTGTTGATCCAGCACCAGAGCGAGGCCATGGTCGGGGTTCTGCAGGAACTCATGAACAAAGAAGACAACGATTATATCCGGATGCGGTGCCAGAAGGCGCTGAATGAAATGAACGCGTCGGTGGAGACTTACTAGGTCGCATGCAGCGGTTGGCAGTCATCTCGTTGGTCCTGGTGGGCGCGGCGCCGGCGGTGCTGGCTCAGGCCGTGCTGGCTCAGAGTGAAGCGCCCATCACGCGCGAAGGCCGGTTCTGGGTTCGAAGCATTTCGGGCAGCGTGACGGCGGGGTCGGTGGAGCGGTTCCGGCTGGATACGGTTGGCAATGTCGTGCTGCGCGGCGGCGCCGGAAGCAGCATAAACTACACTCTCAAGCTGCGAGCGGAAGCGCGGGACGCGCGAGAAGCGGCGGCGCTATTTCGCCAGGTCGAGCTGCGCAGCGGTAAACAGGGCGGGTCGGCATTCTTGATTGTGAGTCCGCCCCGGAAGATTTCAGAAGCGCCGGAGCTGACTCTGGCGGTGCCGCGCGGTTTGCAGGAGGTTCGGGTTGAGACGCGCGGCGGGAGTGTGCAGGCGTCGGATCTGGATGGGCAACTGGAAGCACATTCGCTGGGCGGGCGTATCGCGGTGGACGCCATTCGCGGTGCGGCCGAAATCCGGACCGGCGGCGGAGATATTCAAGTCGGCAGTGTCGCGGGGCCGCTGCGCTGTTACTCGGGCGGTGGCGTGATTCGAGTTCAAAATGGCGGCGCGGAATGCTGGCTGGAGACCGCGGGCGGCGAGATTTTTCTGCATGACGCCAATGGGCCGGTGCATGCTTCGACAGCCGGCGGCAATATTCGGATCGATCGCTCGGCCGGGGCGGTGTCTGCGCGGACGGCCGGCGGTTTGATCCAGGTCCAGCAGGCGGGCGGGCTGGTAACGGCGGAGAGTTCGGGCGGCGCCATTCAGGTGAGCGCGGCCAACGGTGTGCGTTGCGATTCCGCCGGTGGCGCCATTCGCCTGCGCAATGTGGCGGGTGCGCTGCGGGCTTCCACCAGTGCCGGCAGTATCATGGCGGAACTGGCCAACGGGACCCGCATGGAAGATTCCAGCTTGAGCACGAATGCGGGTGACGTAACGGTTTTCATTGCGTCCAATCTGCCGGTGACGGTTTTGGCCAGGAATCAATCGGGGGGATCGGGAAGGATCATCTCGGATTTTCCCCAGATTCGCGTGCGCCAGCCGGGCGATGTGGGTTCGGTCCCGGTGGTGGCGGAAGGGGCGCTCAATGGGGGTGGGCCCATGCTGCGCATCAACGTCATCGGCGGCACGATTTATCTGCGCAAGCAGAAGTAGGGGTGCAGGGCGTTTGTTTAGAGGTGATTTTATGAAGCAAGCGATTTTTTGCGTGGTCTTGCTGGCTGGAGGACTCCAGGCGCAATCTTTGAGCTTCTTTCAGGCGCCCGCCGGCGCGCAAGTTTATGAAGTACACCCCGGCGGCATGACCTATCTGGGGGTGAGCCTGGCTGAGGTGACTGCGGACCGGGCGCGCGAGTTGAAGCTCAAGGAACCGTACGGCGTTGAGATTACCCGCGTGGAAGAAGGCTCTCCTGCCGAGAAAGCGGGATTGAAGGCCGCCGATGTGGTGCTGGAGTACAACGGCCAGCGCGTGGAGGGAATGGAACAGTTTGGGCGCCTCGTCCACGAGACTCCGGCCGGCCGCGAGGTGAAGCTGTTAGTGAGCCGCGGAGGGGCGGTGCAGACCATCGCCGCGACGTTAGGAACGCACAAAGCGAGAACGCTCGGCGGCAACCTGTTTCCCGGTGTCGAGATTCCGGAAATTCACCTTCCGGATATTCCGCAGGTTTTCACGGCCTGGCGCAGTCCGATGCTCGGTATCGAGGCTGAGTCGCTCGGTTCGCAGCTGGCGGCTTACTTCGGGGTAAAGGATGGCGTGCTGGTGCGCTCGGTGATCAAGGATAGCGCCGCTGAGAAAGCCGGCATCAAGGCGGGGGACGTGATCACCAAGATCGACGGGATAGGCGTCACCACCCCGAATGAGGTATCGAGCGCGGTGCGATCGGCCTCTTCGAACAAGACCTTTTCGGTGGAGCTGGTGCGCGAGCACAAGGAAATGACCGTCAGCGTGAATATCGAGGATGGGCGCTCGGACTTGCCGCGGACTCGCGCGGTGCGCAACTAACTGACGCCGGAGCCGCAATCTTGACATGCATTCCTCGCGGGTTCGCTGCGCGAGCCGGCTCAAAGCTAGGACTCCGGGGCGTTGGTCAAGGTCAAACGCTCGATCTTTAACAGGAGTTCCACTTCTTTGCGCGGCAGGCTGAGTGCCGCGGCAATGTTGGTGGGAGGCGCGCCGCGGCGCGACATTCGCAGGGCCTGGGTGCGCTTGTTGAGATTCAAGCTCGGTTTGATCGGAGCTGCTTGGACGGGAATGCTGGCGCGCTCTTCGGCCTCGCGCAGCCGTTCGTTCACGCCTTCCAGCCTGATCTGAAGTTCTTCCTGACTGACTAATTCGCCTTGAGTTTGCCTGCGCAACCGCGACTTCAGGCGTCTGATCTCACTTTCCAGGGACCCGAATAAAAACAGGCCGGCCATCGCGGCCACGGCCAGCAAGAGGTACGGCGCCAGCGGTATGAGGTATCTTTCCAGCATGTTTAATTTAAAGTTCGCAGCCGCTCCTGACGGCTGATCACTTGCTTGATCCGGATTCCGAAGTTTCCTTCTACTACCACTACTTCTCCGCGCGCGATCACGCAGTTGTTGACAATCACCTCCACCGGCTCGGATACGGAGCGGTTCAATTCCACGATGGAGCCTGTGGTTAGTTTGATTACGTCTTTAAGGGCCAGTTGCGCCCTTCCGAACGAAACGCTGACGGGCAGCTCGACATCGAGCAGCAGGTCGATGGAATTGGGTGGGGGCGCGGGCACCAGTGCTCTTTGAGACGGCGGATCCGGGGTTTCGTGGACCGGGGCCGGTTCGGACAGAAGATTCGTCATGGAAGCGCTGAATACCGCCAGAACGCGTATTTCCAGATCGGGAAATCCGATCTGAAATGAATAACCCGCGCTGCCTGCGGTGGGCGGCGCTTCACGCCCCGACTCGAGCGAAACCTCTTTGTGGACGCGCGACGAGACCGAGGACGCCAAGCCCGACAGCACCTGGGTGACAATTTCCAGGTAAGTGCTGCGGGAGGTCTCGCGATCCTCTTCTTCGACGCCCGCGCTGCGCAACACGCGGTTGCCGATGCCCTCCCAGGCTGGCGGCCCGGCTCCGATCCAGACGTTGGCATCGGGCGAAAGATTGAGCGGCTGCTCCCACCAGAGGTCCTGCTCGGAGGATTCTGCTGGAGGGACTTCGTAGGAATCGAACTGGATGCTGGGCGCCTCGCCAGCCATGGACTCTAGAACACCGCGAATTTGGCTGGCGAGCTCCGCCGCTAGCCACGCCAGAGCAGCGTTCTGATCGTGCATATCTAGGCTCCCCGCTCCAAAGGCCAGCGCTTCTGAAGATAGGACCGGAGCCGCAGAATGGCCTGCGACTTGAGCTGCGAGATTCTGGATTCGTGCAGGTTGACGATCTTGGAGATCTCGCGCAAGGTTAGTTCTTCGTGATAGTACAAGCTGATTACTAATCGTTCGTGCTGCGGCATTTTTTCGATGGCTTCCGCCAGCAGCCGTTGCAACTCGGATTTCTCCAGCAGGCGGGACGGCCAGTTCTCCTCGTCGTCGGAAATGTATTTGAGCAGGCTACGGCCGTCGCCCTCTGGCGACACGGTCTCCAGGCTTCCAATATTGACGCCGCGAATATCCACCAGCCATTCGTGATATTCGTCGATGGTCAAGTCCAACTCGGCGGCGATTTCTTCCTCGGTGGGAGCCCGGTGCAGGCGCTGCTCGGCGCAGGCGATGGCGGCCTCAATCTGCTTGGAGCGCTTACGCTGCTGACGGGGAGCCCAATCCAGGCCACGCAGGCTGTCGAGAATGGCTCCGCGGATCTTGTATTCGGCGTAGGTTTTCAACTTCACGTTGTGGCCGGGATCGAAGCGGTCAATGGCGGCGATCAAGCCCAGCGTGCCGGTGGAGATCAAGTCGTCGAGATTCACGCTCTCTGGCAGCCGCTCGTGAATTCGGCGGGCGATTAACCGGACTTGCGGCAAATGTTCCAGGATCAACCGCTCACGGTCTTCGGC
>Ga0335083_10002097_pt1 | contig 26715 bp, 24 predicted proteins | sample Lox_Sample_42_FD_206716 | JGI IMG/M metagenome (GOLD analysis project Ga0335083, IMG submission 206716) | Soil microbial communities from Loxahatchee National Wildlife Refuge, Florida, United States - Lox_Sample_4.2 | ecosystem: Environmental > Terrestrial > Soil > Wetlands | place: USA...
GAAGAGCTTCAACAGCTCGCCCCATTGGTCGCTCGACAACTCCGTCGTCACATAGCGCGACGACTTGTCGAAGTAGGGCACGGTGCTGCCCTGGATGTCGGGCATCGACTGCGGGTAGTTGAGCAGCTTGTTGTTGAGGTCGAGGAACGTGCTCACCATCGTCCATTGCGTGAAGCAGCCGGGGACCTGTTGCAGCTCCTTGATGGCGGTTTGCCCCGAGCTCTCGTCGCCGACCCACAGGCCGCGGACCATGAAATACGGCAGCAGTGGCGTGTCCGGCGGCGGCGGTGGCAGGCTGGGATCGATCCAGTTCTGATAGCAGAACGAGCACTGGATGTTCATGTTCGGCGCGTAGGGGCTGTTCAGCATGTAGCTCTTCTGCAGCACCATCAGCGCTTCGCTTGCGTTCGCGATGTCCTCGCTGGTCTGCAGGGGCCAGACGAGCGCCCAGCCGAACATCGGATCGATCGGCACGAGACTGTAGGTGACGGAAGTCAGCACGCCGAAATTGCCGCCTGTGCCGCCCTGCATCGCCCACCACAGGTCGGCGTTTTCCTCCGGACTTGCGATCACGGTTCCGCCGCCGGCCAGCACGACCTCGAAGGACTGCACGTTGTCACAGCTCATGCCGAAGGTGACGGAGGTGTAGCCGTAGCCGCCGCCCTGGACATAGCCCGCGACGCAGACGTCGGGACATTCGCCGCCCGGCACGTGCAGCCCGTAGCCCTGGAGCGTGCTCTGCAGTGCGCCGAAATTGGTGCCGGGACCGACCGTGACCGTGGGCGGGTCGCTCTGCGTGTCCACGGTGATCGAGTTGAGCGCGCTCACGTCGATCAGGATGCCCGAGCTCGCGCAGAATCCCGCCGAGCAATGGCCGCTCGAGCGGACGGTGAAGCCGACGGCGTAGCGGTGGGCGAAATCGAGTCCCATCGCGACGTCGCCTACGGCCTCGCAGTAGAAGATGAAGGCCGGGTAGGGGTCGAAGACCGGATTGAAGATCTTGCGATCCGTGTCGTAGTCCGGATCGCCCGGAAAGACGATGTGGCCGATGAGCTTGCGCTGCGCGTCCTTCATCGCCTCGAGCGGGATGCCGGCAAAGCAACTCTTGGGCAGACGATCCCACTTCTCGAACAGGGCGCGGTCGCGCTCGCGCTTCTTCGAGTAGCTGGCAGGCATGCGATGGTCTCCCCCGACCGACGATATCCAGGGAGCCCAACCCGCGGTAGTGTCACTGTCAATGCGGCGGAACCGCGTCGCCTTGTGAGGACAAGCATGACGTCACTGCAAGACAAGACAGCTCTGGTCACCGGAGGATCGCGCGGCATCGGCCGCGCCATCGCGCTGGCGCTCGCCGAGGCGGGCGCTTCAGTCGCGGTGAATTATCGCGAGCGCAACGCCGAGGCGGCCGAGGTGGTTGCGGCGATCAAGAAAATGGGCCGCAAGGCGACGGCGGTGGCTGCCGACGTCTCGCAGGCCGTTGCGGTCGCAAAGATGGTGCAGACGGTCGGCCGCGAACTGGGCCCGATCGACATCCTGGTGAACAATGCCGGCGTCGGCCCGATCCGCACAGTGGACGATCTCACCGAGGCCGATTTCGACCTCACCATCGCTGTGAATTTGAAGTCGGTCTTTCTTTGCACGCAGGCCGTGATTCCGAACATGCGGGCGAAGAAATGGGGCCGCATCGTCAACATCTCCTCGGGGGCAGCGCGCGGCGCGGGCGGCATCGGGCCGCACTACAACGCCTCGAAGGCCGGCATGGAGGGCATGACACGCGGTTACGCGGCGCGGCTGGTGAAGGACGGCATCACGGTGAATGCCGTGGCGCCCTCGCTGATCGAGACGGACATGGTGCGCTCGGGTCTCGCCTCGTCGCCGGCCCGCATTCCCCTCGGCCGCTTCGGTCAGCCGGAGGAGTGCGCGAAGATCGTGCTCATGCTGATCGACAACGAATACATGACCGGCCAGACGGTGGCGCTCTCCGGCGGCATGTCGTTCATCTGATCGGCGTGGCGGCCCAATCGAAGGCGCGGCCCCATTCCTTGCGCCAGGTCGCCTTGGTGGCCTCGTCGACCCAAGCACCGTCGATGCCGTTCAGCATGAAGCCACGGAGCGCGTCGAGGCCGAAACCAAAGTGGCTGTACATCAGCTCCCATGCTTCGCTCGGGTTCACCTTGTGCAAGGTGGGGTCGTCGGTGTTGGGATGGATCCTGAGCCCGAGCTCGGGCATGCGGCGCATGGGATGCAGCTCGGCCCAGCGCTCCGGCGGCAGCGTACGCAGGTAGTAGGAATTGGTCGGCACCACCGTGACGACGATGCCGCTCTCGGCGTAGCGGCGCGCCAGGTCCGGATTGTCGACGATCGTGTAGGCATGATCGAGGCGATCGACCTCCAAAAGCTCGACCGCCGTCTCGACATTGCGCCACGGGCAACCGAACTCGCCGGCATGCGCCGTCGTCTTGAAGCCCGCCTTGCGGGCCTCGCGATAAGCCTTCCAGAAGAGTTCGGGCGGCCGGTCGGTCTCGCGATAGTCGATGCCGATGCCGGCGACTTCATCCGCGCGGCTCGCTTTCATCCATTCGACCATCTCGACCGCCTCGTCGGGATCGGCCTCGCGGTCGATGCTGGGGATGAGGAGAGCGGAGATGCCGAGGTCCTTCTTGGCATCGCGGATCGCGCGCACCAGTGCCGCTTGTGCCACGGGATAGGCGATCTTGGAGATGCGCGCTGTGCCTGTGGGGTTCCAGAAGAACTCGCTGTGCCGGACATTGTGGACGGCGCAGTCCTGCAGGTACTCGTAGGCGATGCGATGCAGGTCGTCGGGCCGAGTCAGCAGGTGCTCGTCGAGCGCACGCAGGACCCGCAATACGCCGACCGGCTTCTCGCCGCGGGTGTAGAAGGCGTCGATCTCCGAGCGCTCGATCGGCGCATTGCCGCGCTCGGCGAGGTCGACGAAGGTCTGGTGCCGCACGGCGCCCAGCAGATGGCAGTGAAGTTCCGCCTTGGGCAGGGCGTGGAAGAAGGCGCGATGCGCCGGTGTGATCTTGATGCCCGTGCGCGAGGCCGGAACGTTGCCGAAGCTTTCCGGGGGCAGCGCCATCAATGCTTTCCGACGACGGTCCAGAAGTAGTAGCCGAGCGGGATCGCCAGGATGACCAGACCCCACGATACCTCGCGGAAGCGGCCGGCCAGCACCTTGACCAGCAGATAGGTCAGCAGGCCGCCCGCGATGCCGGTGCCGAAGCTGTTGGCCATCAGGGTCAGCAGCACCATCGACAGGACGGGCAGCGCGTCGGTGAAATCGTCGAGATGGGCGTGGCGGATCGTGCCGAACATCGAGAGCCCGATGAAGATCAGCGCCGGTGCCGTCGCCTCCTTCGGAATGGCGAGCGCCACGGGCACGAACAGCAGCATCAGCGCGAACATCGCGGCCGCCGCGATGGCGGTGAGGCCGGTGCGTCCGCCCACTTCCACGCCGGCCGCCGATTCGACGAGAGCGGTCATGCCGGGAACGCCGACCAGCGGGCCCGCCATCGCGGCGATCGAATCGACCAGGAACGGCTGGTTGATGTTGGGCAGGTTGCCTTCGTCGTCGAGCAGGTTGGCCTTGCCGCCGACGGCGAGCGTTGTCCCTAAGGTCGAGAAGAACTCCGAGGCGAAGAAGACGAAGAGGTAGGGCAGCGTCGCGAGCGTCAGCATGCCCGAGAGGTCGAGCTTCAGCGTGACGGGCATGATGTCGTGCGGCAGGGACACGGGTGAGGCGGGGGCGTGCGTCACGCCGAGCGGCAGGCCGACGGCGGCGGCGATCAGGATCGCGAACAGGATGGCGCCGGGGATCTTGCGGCCCTGCAGCAGGACGGCGACGCCGAGGCCCACCAGCGCCACGACCACGCCGGGCTGCGTGAAGTCGCCCAGCGCCAGCGAGTTGGTCTTGGCGTTCACCACGACCATGCCGGCATTGCGGAAGCCCAGCATGGCGATGAACAGGCCGATCGAGGCGCCCAGGCCCAGCTTGATCTGGGTCGGGATCAGCCGCATCACCAGCGCTCGCGCGCCGGCCAAGGTCAGAACCAGGAACAGCACGCCCGAGGCGAAGGCGACGGCCACGCCCACTTGCCAGGGAATGTGCTCGGTCGCGGCCATGGTGACACCCAGGATCACCGAGCCGCCGATACCGGGCCCCACGATGAAGGGCAGGTTGGCGTAAAGGCCCATCAGGACCGAGGCCAGGATCATGACGATGATGGTGGCCGTGGTGGCAGCGCCACGATCCATGCCGCCTGTCGCGAGCAGGGAGGGGATGACGACCAGCAGGTAGGCCGCGGCGAGGAAGGTGGTGATGCCCGCCAGCACCTCGGTGCGGACAGAGCTGCCGCGGGCGCCTATGGCGAAGCGTCGATCGAGCATGCAGCGACTATCGCTGCATCTGCATCAGCTTGTCGAGCGGCATGGTGTGGACGTCGAGGTTGGCCATGATCAGCATGGAGCCGAACACGACCAGCCCGACCACGAAGATCCCGAAGGCGAGCGCCAGGAAGTTGTTGGTGTCGTCGGGGCCGGACGAGATGTGGAAGAAGAACACCACATGCACGCCCATCTGACCGATCGCGAGAGCCGCGAGCAGGACCGGGATGCCGGGGCGCCAGACGAGGCTCGTGTCGGCCGCCCAGAAGGAGGCCAAGGTGAGCACGATCGCGAAGCCGAGCCCCGTCAGATAGGTGAGCACGCTGCCGCGATGGCTGCGGTTGACGCCGGGTGCGCGGCCTTGTGCGACGCCTTGGGAGCTGGGTGTGCCGGGAACAGGATCGTTCATGCGTGGGCTCCCAGGTAGACGATGGTGAAGACGCCGATCCAGACGATGTCGAGGGCGTGCCAGAAAAGCGTGAAGCAGAGGAGTCGGCGCACGACGATCGGCAGGAAGCCGAGCGTCGCCACCTGCGCCATCATCGCGACCAGCCAGACCAGGCCCAGCGAGACGTGCAGGCCGTGCGTGCCGACCAGCGTGAAGAACGCCGACAGGAAGGCGCTGCGCGTGGGCGAGGCGCCCTCGCCGATCATGCGCACGAATTCCGAGATCTCGAGGCCGATGAAGGCCGCGCCCAGCGCGAAGGTCACGGCGGCCCAGAGGTAAGTCGCCGCCGCGGAGCGCTTCTCGATGGCGAGCGCGCAGAGCCCGCAGGTGAAGCTCGAAAAGAGCAGGCACGCGGTCTCGAGCAGCACGTAGCCCTTGTCGAACAGCCTGGCGCCGTCGGGCCCGCCCGCCGTGTGGTTGGCGAGCACGGCATAGGCTGCGAACAGCGCGGAGAACATCACCACGTCGCTCAGCAGGAACAGCCAGAAGCCGAAGCCGGCGACTGATTCGATCGAGGCGGGGCCGCGCTCGGAGTAGGGGACCTCGTCCTTGGCCGCGCCCGGCCGGGTGAAGGCGTCGGTGACGCTCATGGCGAGCACCTCATGATGGCCGCTCCAGCAGGCGCTGGCGCTCGAAGGCGACGATCTCCTCGACCGGGACCTCGAACTCGCGATGGACGATCCAGCCATGGGCCAGCGCTGCGATCGTCACGCCGATCAGGCCGATGATCGCCAGCCACCAGATGTGCCAGACCATGGCGAAGCCCCCGAAGGAGGCGAAGAAGGCGATGACCACGCCGACGGCGCTGGGCCTGGGCAGGTGGATCGCCTCGAAGCGCGGCTCGGCGTCGGCGCGGCGGCCGGCCTGCTTCATGCCCCAGTAGGCGTCGGTGCCCTCGACATGCGGCAGCTCGGAGAAGTTCCAGGGCGGCGGCGGCGAGGCGATCGACCATTCGAGGGTGCGGCCGTTCCACGGATCGCCCGTGCGGTCGCGCAGCGCCTCGCGGCGGCGGATGCTGACCACGAGCTGCAGGATCGTGAACAGGATGCCCATCAGGATCACCAGCGCGCCGACGAAGGCCACGATCATCAGCGGTTGCCAGCCGGTCTCGCTGTAGTGCTGGATGCGCCGCGTCGCGCCCATGAGGCCGAGCGCATAGAGCGGCATGAAGGCGAGATAGAAGCCGACCAGCCAGCACCAGAACGAGGCCTTGCCCAGCCGTTCGTCGAGCACGAAGCCGAAGGCCTTGGGGAACCAGTAAGTGTAGCCGGCCAGAGCGCCGAACACGACGCCGCCGATGATGACGTTGTGGAAGTGCGCCACCAGGAACAGGCTGTTGTGCAGCACGAAGTCGGCCGGCGGGATGGCGAGCAGCACGCCGGTCATGCCGCCGATCACGAAGGTGCAGATGAAGCCCAGCGCCCAGAGCAGCGGCGAGGTGAAGCGCACACGGCCGCCATAGAGCGTGAAGATCCAGTTGAAGACTTTCACACCCGTGGGCACGGCGATCACCATGCTCAGCACGCCGAAGAAGGCATTGACGTCGGCATTGGCGCCCATGGTGAAGAAATGGTGCAGCCAGACCATGAAGGACAGCACGCAGATGCCGAGCGTCGCTGCGACCATCGAGCGGTAGCCGAACAGCGGCTTGCCCGAGAAGGTCGCCACGACCTCCGAGTAAACGCCGAAGGCGGGCAGGACCAGGATGTAGACCTCGGGATGACCCCACGCCCAGAACAGGTTCACGTACATCATGGCGCTGCCGCCGCCATCGTTGGTGAAGAAGTGGAAGCCGAGATAGCGGTCGAGCAGCAGCATCGCGAAGGTCGCGGTCAGGATCGGGAAGGCGGCGACGATCAGCAGGTTCGAGGCGAGCGCCGTCCAGCAGAAGACCGGCATGCGGCCATAGCCCATGCCGGGTGCGCGCAGCTTCAGGATGGTGGTCGTGAAGTTGATGCCCGTCAGCAAGGTGCCGACGCCCGAGATCTGCAGCGACCAGAGGTAATAGTCGACGCCGACGCCCGGCGAGTAGGCGAGCTCCGAGAGAGGCGGATAGGCGACCCAGCCGGTCTTGGCGAACTCGCCGATCACCAGCGACACGTTGACCAGCAGCACGCCCGAGGCCGTGAGCCAGAAGCTCACCGAGTTCAGCACGGGAAAGGCGACGTCGCGCACGCCGAGCTGCAGGGGCACGGCGAAGTTCATCAGCCCGATCACGAAGGGCATGGCGACGAAGAAGATCATGATCGTGCCGTGCGCCGAGAAGATCTGGTTGTAGTGCTCCGGGGGCAGGTAGCCCGGCGCATTGCCGGCCGCGAGGGCGAGCTGGCTGCGCATCATCAGCGCATCGGCGAAGCCACGCACCAGCATGACGAGGCCCAGCAGGAAGTACATGCAGCCCAGCCGCTTGTGGTCGACTGAAGTGATCCATTCGCGCCAGAGATACGGCAGCCAGCCCTTCCAGACGACGAGCGCGGCGGTCCCGCCCAGCGCCAGGATCACGACCACGGAGGTGAGCAGCGGGATCGGCTGGTCGAAGGGAATGGCATCCCAGGTGAGCTTGCCCAGCATGTCACTTCACCGTGTTGCGGATGATCGCTTCGAAGACGTTCGGGACGATCGCGGCATAGGTCGTCGGCTGGTCGATCGTGCCCGGCCGCGACAGCCGCGAATAGCCGGCGGCATCGAGGATGCGGGCGCCCACCTTGGTCTTGCCGAGCCAGTCGTCGAAGCCTTGCGGTGGCATCGCCACCAGCTCGAAACGCATGTCGGAGAAGCCGTCGCCGCTGAACTGGGCGCTCACGCCCGGATAGGTGCCCGGCTTGTCGGCGCGCAGGTTGAGCTCCGTCGTCATGCCGCCCATGGCGTAGATCTGGCTGCCGAGCTGCGGCACGAAGAAGCTGTTCATGACGCTGGCCGAGGTGATGGTGAAGTGCAGCGGCGCGCCGACCGGCACGACGACGCGATTGACGCTCGCCACGCCTTCCTCGGGGTAGATGAACAGCCACTTCCAATCGAGCGCGACGACCTGGATCTCGACCGGCTTGCCGGTCCCCGTCAGGCGCTTGGGCGGATCGAGATCGTGGCTGCCGATCCAGGCGATGCCGCCCAGGAACATCACGACCAGTGCCGGGATCGACCACACGACCAGCTCGACCGGGCCGGAATATTCCCAATCGGGCAGATGCTGCGCGCGGGCATTGCCCGAGCGGAACCACCAGGCGACGGCGAGCGTCATGAGGATCACCGGCACGACGATCGCCAGCATGATCGCCGTGGCGTCGAGAAGGATCAGCCGTTCGGCAGCGCCGACCGGCCCTTGCGGATCGAGAACACCGCTCTTCCACCAGGAAAGCATGGCTCCTCCCGCGCCAGATTAGCCGCCGAGCACGTCCTTTTCATGAAACTCCACGCCGCGCGTCACCTCGGGCGCGGAGCCCTCGTACTCGACGCGGCGAAGCTGGGCGCGGCGGATCTTGCCCGAGATGGTCTTGGGCAGCTCCTTCACGAACTCCAGCCGCCGGATGCGCTTGAAGGGTGCCAGCCGCTCGTTGGTGAACAGCAGGATCGAGCGCGCCGTGTCGCGGCTGGGCTCGGAAGCGCCGACCAGCAGGATGAAGGCCTTCGGGACACTCAGGCGGATCTCGTCGGGCGAGGGCACGATCGCGGCCTCGGCGACGGCATCGTGCTCGATCAGCACGCTCTCCAGCTCGAACGGGCTGATGCGGTAGTCGGACGACTTGAAGACATCGTCGGCGCGTCCGACGAAGGTGAGGTAGCCGTCCTCGTCGAGGCTCGCCACGTCGCCGGTGCGATAGACCTTGTCGTTGATGCCGCCGAGCTTGCCCTGGTCGTCGGCATAGCCCTGCATCAGGCCGGCCGGGCGCTCGTCGTTGAGGTCGAGGCAGATCTCGCCCTCCTGGCGCGGCATGCCGTCGGCGTCGAGGAGGCGCACGCGATAGCCCGGCATCGGCCGGCCCATGGCGCCCGCCTTGACCTTCTGGCCGGGCGAGTTGGCGACCAGCGCCGTGGTCTCGGTCTGGCCGTAGCCGTCGCGGATGGTGAGGCCCCAGGCCTCCTGCACGCGATTGATGACCTCGGGATTGAGCGGCTCGCCCGCGCCGCAGACCTCGCGCAGCGAGACTTTGCACGCCTTCAGATCCTCCTGGATCATCAGGCGCCACACGGTGGGCGGCGCGCAGAAGGTCGTGACCTTGCAGCGCTCCAGCACCTCGAGCAGCTTCCTCGCGCTGAACGGCGCCTGATTGATCATCAGCACCGTAGCTCCCGCGTTCCACGGCGCGAAGAACGTGCTCCAGGCATGCTTCGCCCAGCCCGGCGAGGAGATGTTGACATGGATATCGCCCGGCTTGAGGCCGAGCCAATACATCGTCGACAGCGCGCCCACCGGATAGGAACGGTGGCTGTGCCGCACGAGCTTGGGCTTGGCCGTCGTGCCCGAGGTGAAATAGAGCAGCAGCGGGTCGTCGGCCTCGGTCTTGCCGTCGGCCTTGAACTCGCTCGGGCACTTGAAGGCATCGGCGTAGGACAGCCAGCCATCGATGCCGGCGCTCGTGTTCACGAAGGTCACGCCCTGACGCGGCAACCTTGCGCATTTGGCGACCTGGTCCCCATCGGCCACGATCATCTTGGCGCGGCCGCGCTCGACGCGATCGGCCAGCTCCTCGCCGGTGAGGAGTGTCGTTGCCGGGATCACCACCACGCCGAGCTTCATGCAGGCCAGCATGATCTCCCACAGCGGAACCACGTTGTTCAGCACGAGCAGGAGATGATCGCCGCGCCGGAGCCCGAGCTGGCGCAGCCAGTTGGCGACCTGGTTGGAGCGCTTCGACAGCTCGCCGAAGGTGAGCTTGTCTTCCTTGCCGCTCGCGACATCGACGATCCAGAGGGCGCAGCGGTCCTTGCTGTCGGCGGCTTTCGCCAATTCTTCGTCGAACCAGTCCAATGCCCAATTGAAGGCGACGGGCTCGGGCCAGCGGAAGCCCGCGACGGCGGCATCGTAATTCGTGCGGTTCGCCAGCAGGAATTCGCGGGCCTGTTGAAAGCTTGGCATGGAGCGTCCGTCCCTCGTTTGCTCCTACCTGCGCCGAAACGGGTCTTCTATCAAGGCGATCAGCTTCCGAGGGCACCCTTCAGTCGGTCCGGCGACAGCGGCATGTCGCGGACCCGAACGCCCAGGGCGTCGGCGACGGCGTTGCCGAGCGCGGCCGACGCCGGCCCCTGCGAGGCCTCGCCCGTGCCGAGGAACGGCTGGCGCGGCCGGTCGATGACATGGACCTCGACCGTCTTCGGGGCCTGCGGGAAGCGCAGGATGGGGTAGGCACTCCAGTCGAAGCTGGTGCGATGATGGGTGTCGAAGCCGACGGCTTCGTTCACCGTCCAGGAGAGCGACTGCACGATGCCGCCCTCGATCTGGTTGCGGATGCCGTCGGGATTGACCGCCTCGCCGCTGTCGACCGAGGCGACGACGCGCTCCACCGCGATGACGCCGCTGTCGCGATCGATCGTGATTTCCAGGGCGATGGCGCAATAGGCCGCGAGGTTCTTGTAGCGGGCGAAGGCGAAGCCGCAGCCACGTCCGTTGCCACCGCCCCCACCGGTGCCTCGCGGTCGCTTGGCCCAGCCGAACCGGTCGACGACCGTCTGGATGGCGTCGCGCGCGCGCTCGTCCTGAAGATGGGCGAGGCGGAAGGCAACCGGATCGCTGCCCGCCGCCTTGGCGAGCTCGTCCATGAAGCTCTCGATGGCGAATATGTTCATCTGCGCGCCGAGACCGCGCAGCGCGGAGACGCGAACCGGTGCCTGTTCGATGAAATGGAACACGCCGGTGGCGTTGGGCAGCGCGTAGATCGGATTGCCGTTGCGCGAGCCGCCGCCCTCGGGCATCGGGATCGGCCGCATGCGCTGCTTCGGCATGCCGAGCTCCTGGCCGGCCAGCAATCCACCGCCCGACTGCGGCCGGCTGTTGTGGCCATTGCTCCACACATCGTGCCGCCAGCTCGCGACCTTGCCGTCGCCGGCAAGCGTCGCCTGCAATTCGACGGTCATCGCCGAGCCGAGCGGTTCCCAGCCATGCTCCTGTTCGCGCATCCATTGCAGGCGCACCGGCCGGCCCGGCACGGCGCGCGCGGCGAGGGCGGCATCGGCCGCGACATCGTCGGCGCCGTTGTGGCCGTAGCAGCCCGAGCCCTCGACATGGATGCAGCGGACCTTGTCGGCCGGCAGCTTCAGGAGCCCGCTCAACGACCTGCGCAAAGGGCCGACACCCTGGCTGTGCGTCCACACCGTGACGCCGTCATTCTCCCACAGGGCGACGGCGCAGGAAGGACCGATCGAGCCGTGCATGAGACAAGGCCGGCTGTAGCGCGCCGTCACCGACGTGCCGTCCGCCGGCGCGGGCGGGCCGGGATAGGCGAAGATCGGCACGTCCTCGGCCGGCAACTGGCGGATGGCCTCGCGGATGTCGGCTGTCGGCAGCGAATCGCCCGGCCGTATCCAGCCGATGGCCTGCACATGCTGCAGCGCCTTGACCGCATGCCATTCCTTCTCGGCCAGGATCGCGAGGAAGCCCGCCTCCTGCACCACGCGCTCGACGCCGGGCAGCTTGCGGACGACGTCGAGGTCCTGGTCCTTCAGCCGTGTGCCGTCGCTCGGCCCGCGCGCCACGCGAGCGTGCAACATGCGGGGCAGGCGCATGTCCTGCACATAGGCCTGGCCGCCGCTCACCTTCGCCGGGATGTCGATCCTCGGCAGGCTCTGGCCGATCACGGTGCTCTTCGGCCGCCGCGGCATGTTGGGCTTGGCCTCGACATGCAGGTCGAGCGATGCCGCGAGCTCGCCATAGGTCGCGCTCTGGCCGTTCAGCGAATGCGCCGCGCCGTCATGCATCTCGACCTGGTCGGCGGCCATCGCGAAGCGCCAGGCGGCGGCCTCGGCCAGCAGGGCGCGCACGTTGGCGGCGGCGTTCAGGATCGCCGTGCCGCTGTCTTGCATGGAATGGCTGCCGGCGGTGACGCCCTCGTCGGGCGTGAGGGCGGTGTCGGCGGTGACGAGATCGATGCTCTCGGGAGCGACGGCGAGCTCGTCGGCCGCGACCTGGATCAGCGCCGTCTTCAATCCCTGGCCGAGCTCGGCCTTGCCGGTGAAGACGGTGATCTTGCCGCTGGCGTCGATGCGGATCCAGCTGTCGAGCATCGGCGACTTGGCGAGATCGACCGGAAGCTTGCCCTTGTCGTCATGCTGGGCGACCGCGCCGCGCGCGAGGGAGAAGGCGACGACCAGCGCGCCGCCCAGGACGTGTCGTCGGGTGGGGGCGGTCATGGCTGCACGCCTCCCCCCATGGCGACGGCCGCGCGCCGCACGGCGGCGAGGATGCGCATATGAGTCCCGCAGCGGCAGAGATTGGGCGCCATGTGCGCGCGCAGCTCGGCCTCGGTGGGGCGGTTGTTGCGCTCGAGCAGCGCCTGGGCGCGCATGATCATGCCCGCGATGCAGTAGCCGCACTGGGCGGCTTGCTCGGCCTCGAAGGCGGCGGGTACGGGCGCGGGCTTGCCGTCGGCCGCGAGGCCCTCGAGGGTGCGGACTTCGCGCCGCCCCAAAGCCGCGAGCGGCACCAGGCAGGAGAAGACGGGCTTGCCGTCCACCAGCACGGTGCAGGCGCCGCATTGCCCCAGGCCGCAGCCGAACTTGGCGCCGTTCAGCGCAAGGTCGTTGCGCAGCACGTAGAGAAGCGGCGTGTCGAGATCGGCATCGACCTCGTGTGGCTTGCCATTGACCGTGAGGGTGATCATGGAGCGCCTCCGCGACGCAACTCGCCGACAGTCTTGACCAGATCGGGCCAGGGTGGATTCTTGGTGTAGCGCGCGCGCAGATAGGCCGCGATCTCGGCCAGTTGCCAGTCGCTGAAATCGTCGCCGAAAGCAGGCATGGCCGGCCCCGGCCTGCCCGCCGGCGGCCTCAGGCCTTCCATGATGACATGCAGCGTGTCGTGCGGCGCGTCGACGAGCAGCGCCGTGCCCCAGCTGAGCGGCGGGCGGCCCTGCTGCATCATCGGTGCTCCCGGCGCATGGCAGACGGCGCAGGCGCCGGCGAACAGCATCGCACCCTCGGGATGTTCCTTGTCCGCGATGTCCTCGCGATCGAGCGCGCGACGGTTGGGATGGGCGCTCGGCGCCGCGGCCATCAAGGAGGCGACATAGACGGCCATCGCGCGCACATCGTCGTCGTCGGCCTTGGCGAGCGACTGCGTCACGCCCGCCATGGGGCCGGCCGCCGCGGCGTGCTGGCTGCTGAGGCCCGTGCGCAGGTAGGCGAAGACCTCGTCCGCCGTCCACGCCCGCACGGCCGGCGAATGCGCGTTCAGCGGGGGGGCGTACCAGCCTTCGATCCAGGCTCCGTCATAGGCCTGCTCGCGCTTCTCGGCGCCCCATGCATTGCGTGGCGAATGGCAGTCGCTGCAATGGGCCAGCCCCTCGACCAGGTTGCGGCCGCGATTCCATTCCGCCGACTGTCCGGGTTGATCGGCCAGCGGTCCCTTCTTCAGGTAGAGCAGGTTCCATCCCGCGATCAGCGGCCGGAAGCCCAAGGGCCATTTGAGGCTGTTGGCTGGGGCGCGCGCCGACACGGCCGAACGTGTCAGCAGATAGGCATAGACCGCCTCGAGGTCGCGATCGGTGGCGTTGGTGAAGTGATCGTAGGGAAAGGCGGGATAGAGATGCGTGCCGTCGCGTGCGATGCCCTCGCGCATGGCGCGGACAAAGGCCTCGCGAGACCAGGCACCGATGCCGGTCTCGACATCCGGCGTGATGTTGGTCGAGTGGATGGTGCCGAAAGGTGTCGGCAGCGGCCGGCCGCCCGCGAGCGCACGTCCGCCGGAAGCGGTATGGCAGCCCGCGCAATTGCCTGTGTCGGCCAGCGCCCCGCCCCGCGCGATCAGCGCACGATCGAACTCCTTTGCGGAAGGCGGAACGATCGCAGGCAACGGGGCGCGCCATGTCTCGGCGGCCACGAAGGCAAGTCCGGCGATCAGGATCAGGGTGCTCGCGGCGAGGAGCCATCTACCTCGCGTCAATCTCGGGCTCCATCGCAGGTCTCAAGGCCAATACATGTAACGCGGCGCGCTTGTGGAAGTTGCCAAAAATCGCAATACCTGACGCATGAAACGGGCGGGGAGCGGGACGAACGCCATCGTCGTGGTGATGGGCGTCTCGGGATCGGGCAAGACGACGGTGGCGGCGATGCTCGCGGGCGCGCTGGGCTGTTCGTTCCTGGAGGGCGACGATCTTCAGCCGCCGTCGAATGTCGCCAAGATGCGCGGCGGCACGCCGCTGACCGACGCCGATCGCCTGCCCTGGCTGCAGGCCATCGCGCGGGAGATCGACGGTTGGCGCTCACGCGGCGAGGCGGGCGTCGTCACATGCTCTGCATTGAAGCGGGCCTATCGCGAGATCCTGATCGGCAGCCGGCCGGACGTGCGGCTGGTCTATCTCAAGGGCTCGCGCGAGCTCATCCACCAGCGAATGGCCGCGCGCCACGAGCACTTCATGCCGGTGGCCCTGCTCGACAGCCAGTTCGCGACGCTGGAGGAGCCGGGCCCCGACGAGCATCCGATCGTGGTCGACGTGGCGAGGCGCCCGGCCGAGCTGGTCGCGGAGATCCTGACCGCGCTCCGGGGCGACTGAGCGATCACTGCGGCAGCTTCACGTACAGCGGCCGCTTGATCGTGGCGAAGTTGTCGAGGTCATCCTGCGTCACGCAGCCGGTCGCAGCCAGGGTCGGGACGCTCTGGATGTGCGTATGGGTGCGCAGGAAGTCGGATGTCACCAGCCAGCGATCGTATTTCGTGAGGCCGAGCGAATCGATCATGTCGCGCAATTGCACGCAGGCCGTGGCGAAGGTCGCGGGATCGCTGCTCATGAGCTGCGGCAGGATCGGCTGGGCGAGCGCGATGATCGTGGCGCCGCCGCCCACGTTCCGGTAGGTCGAGAGCGACAGCGTGTCCGTGCCCGGCCAGGCGGGCGTCGTCGTCGGCACCAGCGGACTTATGATGTCCCGCCCGTCGCGCAGCGACTGGCGCAACGCCATCACGATATCGACGGTGCCCCAGGGGACGCTGCTCGAATCGGTGAAGGAGAGGGTGACGCCGCGGCGCCCGGGATCGGTGCCGTTCAGCTCCGAAGTCACAACGCTCGAAATGCCCTGGCTGTTGAGCCGCGAGTCGATCGCCTGCTCGACATTGCCGAAAGCCGTCATGACCGTGGTCTGCGCCGCGGCATTGAGCGCCCAGCCGCCGGGCGCGAGATTGGCGACGCCGGCGAGGTTGGAGATGTAGCCCACGATGTCGGAGGCCTGCCGTTCGGAGGCGACATAGGAGATCGTGTAGATGAACTTGGTCGAGGCATCGTAGCGGATCCACGGCACCTGGTTGGTGTCGTTGAAGGTGCTGGTCCATTGCGGCGTGCCGGAACTGTCGTCATAGGTGAGGGACAGCGGAAAATAGGTCGGCAGCTTGTATTGCGTGCCGTTCGAAAACGCCGTGACGTCGATCTTGAGCGTTAGGCTCACGGCCCTCGAGCCGATCAGGGAGGAGAGCTTGTCGGCGAGGGTGCGCGCCGCGGGGCCCTTCAGCAGGGACTGGCCGGCCGAGAAGCGCGGCAGGATCATCATCGTGGCATAGAAGGAATCGGCCGGCAGAGGGGTCGTGAAATCCTGGGCCGTGACCCTGCAGGTGCCGATGCCGATATAGACGTTGCAGGGCTGACCGGGCGTCAGGCTGGGCGTCGCAGGCTGGCTGCTACACGCGGCAAGCGCTGCGACGACGGCGCATAGTGCGCCGGCTCTGATGAATTTCATGCCTCTCCCCCGAACGGTCCGGCAATGTTACCCGTCGGTAGTATAATCCTTCAAGAAAACTATCCGGCCGAGAGCGCGAGCGCTATTCGCGGGCGCCGTGGCCGGCGAGTTCCATCGGTGCATTGGCGGGCGGCTTGTCCTTGGCGAGCCGCGCGCAGCCGGCATTGAGGCCATCGCCCGGCGCCTTGTCGCTGGGCGCAATGAAGGTCGCGGAGATCCAGACATCGCCGACCTTGAGACGCGCGCCGCTCAGCCAGCGCGCGGCGCGATAGGAGGCCGGCTTGTCGTCGCGCCTCAGCCAGCCGCAAACCACGGTGAGCTCTCCCGACGAATCGATGCGGACGTGCGCAACATCATGGCCGGAGAAGGCGTCGGCGGCGGTGTGCACGTTCCAGTCGAAGGGCACGTCGCGGTAAAGCTTCGCATCTTCAACCGAGACGTCGATCGTGCCGACATAGTCGTTCGGCGCCAGCGGCGGCTCGTAGTGCCAGAGCCGCGCCAGCACGTAGGCCATGCCGACGGCAAGGACGCCGAGGACCGGCGGCAGCCAGCGCGGCAGCCTGAGGCGTCGCGGGTCAGGCAAGGATCGTCGTCATGCCGCCGTCGACCACCAGCGTGTGGCCGGTGATGTAGGCGCCGGCATCGGAGGCGAGCAGGAGGAGCGCGCCGCGCAGATCGGCGGGCGTGCCCCAGCGGCTGGCGGCGGTGCGTTGCTCGAGCATGGCGCAGAACTTCCTGTCCTGCTGCAGCGGCACGTTGAGCTCGGTGCGGATGTAGCCCGGCGCGATGGCGTTGGCGGTGACATGCGGGCCGAACTCGGCGGCGAGGTTCTTGGTGAGGCCGGTCATGCCGTGCTTGGCCGAGACATAGCCCGCGACCGAGGCGCGGCCCAGCACCGCCATGATCGAGGAGATGTTGACGATGCGGCCGTACTCGCGCGCCAGCATGTGGCGGCCGACCTCGCGCGCCAGCACGAAGGGGCCGATCAAATCTGTCTCGATGACCTTGCGGTAATCGGGCGTCGCGGTGTCGACGATGTTCGCGCGATGGATGACGCCGGCATTGTTCACCAGGATGTCGATGCGGCGATGCTTGCGCAGGATGGCCCGCACCTGGGTCTGCGCGCTGGTCTCGTCGGTGACGTCTATGATGACGGCCTCGGCCTTGCCCTTCTTGCGCTTGATCGCCTTGACCGTGGTCTCGAGGTCCTTGATTGCGCGGCCGGCGCACAGGACGGTCGCGCCCGCTTCGGCGAGGCAGAGCGCCATGTCGCGGCCGAGGCCGCGCGAGGCGCCGGTCACCAGCGCAATGCGGTTCTTGAGCGAAAACAGGTCTGCCATGCGACCTCATCCTAAAGCACAATCCGTTCGGCTGTAATCAGCCGTACGGATTGTGCCTGTGGTCGAGGCGCTTCGTGCAACGCGTTTCCGACCAAGTAGAGCCGCAAACACGGCTCTACTTGATCGGAAGCCGCACTAGCCTATGACTCTCGGACTTACCTATGGGGAGGAATTCATGGCCAAGGTGGCAATCGTGACGGGATCGGCGACGGGCCTGGGGGCTGCGTGCGCGGTCGATCTCGCGGGCCGCGGCTGGAATGTCGCCATCAACTACACTAAGAGCAAGAAGGAGGCGGACGAGACCTATTCCAAGGTCAAGGCGAAGGGCGCCGACGCGATCCTCGTGCAGGCCGACATGGGCCAGGATGCCGACTGCAAGAAGCTCGCGGCCGAGACGCTGAAGAAGTGGGGCCGGGTCGATGGGCTGGTGAACAATGCCGGCACGACCAAGTTCCAGAACCAGGGCGATCTCGACGGCGTCAGCGCCGAGGACTTCGACCGCATCCTGCGCGTGAACGTGACCGGCCCTTATATGATGAGCCGCGCCGTGTGGCCGACGATGAAGAAGCAGTGGGACGAGAAGCAGGACCGTGGCTCGATCGTCAACATCTCGAGCATTGCGGGCGTGATGGGTGTCGGCACGTCGATCCCCTATGCCGCCTCGAAGGGCGCGCTCAACACGCTGACGCTGTCGCTGGCGCGCTGGTTCGGACCGGCGGTGCGCGTGAACACGGTGTGCCCGGGCTTCATCCAGACCCGCTGGCTGTTGGGCGCGCTCGGCCAGGAGAACTACGAGAAGCTCAAGGAAGCGCAGGAGCAGACGACACCGCTGCGCCAGGCCGGCACGCCCGAGCAGATGGCGGAGGCCGTGATCTTCTTCCTGACCAGCGCCAGCAACATCACCGGCGAGTTCCTGATCGTCGACGCCGGCACGCATCTCGGCGGCCTGCCGATGAAGGGGCGTTAGTCTTCCGGAAGAAAGACGCTTGCGCAGAACGAAGGTATATTATAAATGAACCTTTTGGAGACCCGGATCCTGCGGCCGTTTTTCGGACCGGCCGGAAGCGCGGGGGCCGCGGGAGACGCTGCACGGTGGGGCAGATCAAGCGCGGCGAATGAGGTTGGTATGGCCGATCTCACCGTCAGATTCGATACATCTGACGGTAACTAATAGTAACTCAGCCGGTTAGCGCAGTTAGCGACGCTGCGCTGAGGGTGCGGTCGATTTTTCAGGCGGCCGCTTCGTCGGCGTGGAGGCGCGCGAAAGCGGCGGCGGCGTTGTGGACGTGCCGCGTGGCCAGCAGGGCGGCGAGATCGGCGTCGCCGTCGATCACGGCCTCCAGGATGCCGGCATGCTCGCGCCAGTCCTCGCGGGCACGGGAGCGGCCGTTGATGGCGAAGGCGAGCGAGGTCCGTTCGCGAAGCCCGCGCATCACGTCGGACAGGACGGAGTTGCGGCTCGCCTCGCCCAGCCGTTCGTGGAATTCCGCGTTCAGCCGCGCGAGCTGCTCGCTGGTCGCCGACTGCGCGGCCGCATTGCCGCGGGCCAGCGTGTCGCGCAGCTGGGCGATGATCTCGGGATCGTGACGCTGCGCGGCGAGCCGGGCATTCAGGCCTTCGAGGAGGGCGCGCACTTCGACGAGCTCGTTCACGATCGCCGGCGTGATCTCGGCCACGCTGGCGCCGCGATGCGGTTCGATGCGAACGAGGCCTTCGGCCGACAGGCCGCGCAGTGCCTCGCGCACGGGCACGCGCGACACGCCGAGCTCTGTCGACAGCCGGTCCTCGACCAGCCGCTCGCCGGGCTTCAGCCGGCCGCCCAGGATCAGGTCGCGGATCTGCTCGCTCACGACCTTGCTCAAGGAAGCGCGGTCGCTCATTTGCCGATGCTCTTCATGAAGGCGGCGATGCCGGCCTCGCAGCAGGCGATGTCCTGCTCGCCGTTGCCGCCCGAGGCGCCGATGCCGCCGACGCACTGGCCGTCGACGAAGATCGGGAAGCCGCCCACGAACACCGTGAAGCGGCCGCCATGCTGGGTCCAGATGCCGAACGCTTCCTCGCCGGGCAGCGAGTTCTTGTAGTTGTCCGTACGCTTGCGATGCCCCGCGGCGGTGAAAGCCTTGTTCATGGCGATCTGCACGCTGGTCACCTTGCCGCCGTCGAGGCGGCGCACCGCGATCGGGTAGCCGGCATTGTCGGCGACGCAGAGGGTCTCGGGCACGCCGAGCTCCTCCGCCTTCTTCTGCGCCGCGTCGAGGATGAGATGCGCCTCGTCGAGCGTGAGCGTCTTGAACGTGTGCACGAGGCGATCAGGCGGCGAGCTTTTGCGCCGCCTTCTTCTCGACGAAGGTGCGATAGACGCCGTCGAGATAGAGCCGGCGCATCATCGTCGCCTCGCGCACGGTGCGCACGCAGGTCGCGCGCTGCTCTTCGGTCGTGGCGTACTTCTCGACGATCTCGAAGCCCTTCTCGCCGTGCTCGACGTCGGCCACGATGTGGATCGAGAAGAAGGTGACCTCGTCCTCGCTGAAGCCGTACTTCTCGAGCAGAGGCGGTGTGGTCTTGCTGTAGATGCGCGGCACCTGGCTCTCGAGGCCGATCAGCAGGCCCGACAGCGCCTCGACGAAGGGCTTGCGCGACTGCACGGTGCACCAGCTTTGCAGGCCGAGCGTCTCGGGCAGCAGCTCGCCGTTGATCTGCGCCTTCAGCACTTCCTCGCGGCTCTTGCCGCAGGTCTCGCCGAACTCGAGCAGCAGGTCGGAATGGCGGACGGGCGCGGCGCCGGCCATGCCGACCAGGCCTTCTTCCTCGGTCACATTCTCCAGCAGGAAGTGCTGTACGTCGGGATGCGGGCAGTTGGCATAGACCGCGGCGACCCATTCGGCGAAGTGGCTGACATAGTGGAAGTGCTGCTTCACCCATTCGCCGAGCAGGCGGCGGTCGAGCTTGCCGGAGGTCCAGGCCTCGCTCCACGGATGGACGGCCGAATGCCGCTGCTCGATTGCGTCTTCGAGAGCCAGCCGAAACGCGCTCTTGGCCATGATCGCCTCCTGAAAGGTGTGTGATCCAATTCGTATACAATTTTCGGCGCTTCTGTCAATTCCGCCCCTGATACACTCCTCATCTAGCCCGAAATGAGGCGATATTGTATACGGTGAGCATGCGGGGGATGGATTACAGCCAGGGCGACGCTTTTTTCACCGAAAAGCGCACGATTTTCTCGACGTCCTGGCTGCCGGTGGGGGTCGAGGCCCAGATCCCCAAGCCGGGCGACTTCATGGCCCTCGCCGTGGGCGGCTGGAGCGTCGTGGCAGTGCGCGACAAGGAGAACGTGGTCCGCGTGCTGCGCAACACCTGCCGGCACCAGAACATGCCGGTCGTCGGCACGCCCTCGGGCAACTGCGAGAGCTTCCGCTGCCGCTTCCACGGCTGGACCTACGATCTCGAGGGCAAGTTCGTGAGCGCGCCGCCACCGGTCGCGCCGGCCGATCCGACCGCCGACCTGAACCTGCAGCCGCTCGACGTCGCCACGGAGGCGGGCCTGCTGTTCTTCAATCTGGAGAGCGAGGCGCCACCGCCGCAGCTCGGGCCGCTGCCGGCCTATGGCGGCACGATCGCGACGGAGATCGCCTGCAACTGGAAGGTCGCGGCCGAGCATCTCCTGGGTGAGCGGCGCGACAGCGCTCCGGGCTTCGCCTGGCACTGGCCGCTGCTCGCCGTGCGCCGCGCCGGCCTGCACGCCATCGTCGAGCAGATCGTGCCGCACACCTTCCTGCGCACGCGCCTCCTGACCCATGTCTTCGGCGCGCCGGCCGACGACTACAAGCAGTCGGCGGCCACCATCAAGCATGTCTGCGAGCGGCTGCAGGCCGACCGCGCGGCGGGAACGATGGCGGAGGAGAACGTGCTGGTCGCCGACTTCCACCGCCGCTTGGACGAGGCCTACGCCGAGGCGGCCACGAGCGCCTGACACAAAAGCTCATGGAGGGCGCAGTTCTTCTCCATGGTGGATGAGGCCGCCGCGGTCATTATCCGGCGATGCGAACCTCACCTTCTGCCGCCGCGACCGCGGCCACCGTCTTGGACGTGCCGCAACCACAAAGGCGCACGGCCTCGCCTGGCGGGGTGCTTGCCATCGTCAGCGTCGGCATCGTGCTGGCGAACCTCGATCTGTTCATCGTCAACGTCGGCCTGCCCAACATCGCGCGCGACTTCAAAAGCGCCTCGCTCGAGGATCTCTCCTGGATCCTGAACGGCTATGCGATCGCCTATGCGGCGTTGCTGGTCTTCTTCGGCCGCCTGGCCGAGCGCCATCGCCGCGACCTGAGCTTCCTCGTCGGCGTGGGCCTTTTCACCGCGGCATCGGCGGCCTGCGCGGCATCGGTCGATGTCGGCATGCTGGTGGCGTTCCGCATCGCCCAGGCCGCGGGCGCGGCGTTGATGACGCCGACCTCGCTCGGTCTCCTGCTCGCCTCGTTTCCGCCCGAGAAGCGTGGCGGCGCGGTGCGCACCTGGACCGCGATCGGCGGCCTCGCTGCAGCGCTGGGACCGTTGGTGGGTGGCCTGCTGGTCACGATCGACTGGCGCTGGATCTTCATCGTCAACGTGCCGATCGGCATCGTGGCGATGATCGTCGGCTGGCTGAAGTTGCCCAAGGTGCCGGGACATGATGTGCCCAAGCCCGACCCGTGGGCGGCGCTGCTGGTGACGGCCGGCGTCTCGGCGCTGATCTTCGCCATCGTGAAGGTGAACGACTGGGGCTGGCGGTCACCCGCTATCGTCGCGAGCTTTGCGAGCTCGGTCGTTCTGCTGGCGCTGTTCGTCCGGCAATGCTTCGGCCGGCGCAATCCCTTCATCGATCCAACGCTGTTCCGCATCCGGCCTTTCACCGGCGCGGTGCTGGTGATGGCGCCTTACTCGGCGGCGTTCGGCGCGATGCTGCTCTCGATCGCGCTCTATCAGCAGACGGCGTGGGGCTGGTCGGCATTGAAGACCGGCCTGGTGATCGCGCCGGGGCCATTGCTGGTGCCGACGACGTCGCTCCTGTTTGCGAGCCGCCTGATTGCCCGCTTCGGCGCGGCAGCGGTGGTGAAGGCCGGCATCGCGAGCTTTTCGCTGGGGCTGATCGCCTGGGCGGTGCTGGTGGGAGCCGAACCGAGTGTGCCCATGGCGCTGATCGGCATGGTCTTCACGGGTGTTGGCGTCGGTCTCACCTTCCCGACGCTGATGGGAGTCGGCACGGCGGCGTTGCCTCCCTCGTCCTTTGCCACGGGATCGGGCGTGATCAACATGGTCCGTCAGGCGGCGATGGCGGTCGGTGTGGCGCTGTTCATCGCCATCATCGGCACGCCCGGCACGGCCGAGCTCACGCCGGCCTTCCATCGCGGCTGGTGGATCATGGCCGCGATCACCGCGCTGGGATTCATCCCGGCCTATGTATTCATCAGGCAGGGATCTCGTGACCGCGACCGATATTCCGGATCACGTCCTTGAGGTGCGGCTTCTCCTGGAGAAGCGCGACGCGATAGGCCTGCAGCCCGCGCAATAGCGCACCGTCGCGCTTCAGGAGCTGGTCGGCGAACTCGACCATGCGCGTGTTCGGCCAGCCGTGCTTGCGCAAGCGGAGGATCTTCAGGAAGGCCTCCTCCTCCTGCCCGGGCGCGTGCTGGCACATCAGGATGCCGGCCGCCGCCGTCGAGCGTGAGATGCCGGCATGGCAATGGACCAGCACATGGCTGTCTGGTCGCCCATGCACGCGCTCGCCGAACGCGAGCACCTTCGCGACGTGATCGATCGTGCAGGCCTCGAAGCCGGGATAGGGCGCCACGATATCGTCGAAGCGCAGAAGCTCGTGGTCGATCTCGAAATAATCGTCGAGCGCCGCCGGTGTCGGCTCGTGCGTGTCGATGATCGAGAGCACGTGCGTGACGCCCATCGACGAATGCTGCGGCAGCTCGGGGATGCCGCAGACGGTCACGCGGTGGCTCGGCAAAGGCATGGCGTCTCCTCAGAAGATCAAGGTGTGCGCCATGTGCAGGCCGATGGCCAGCAGCGAAAGCAGGAAGACGCGACGGAACATCTCGGGCGAGAGCCGGCGGCGCAGGATCTGCCCCAGCCAGACGCCAACCATGGTCGGCGCCACGGCGAGCAGGCCGCCCACGCTGTTGGCGATCTGGAAGCCGCCCTGCCAGGCGAGGCCCGCGGTGATGGCGCCGATCATGAACAGGAACAGGATGCCCAGCCCCTGCACGAGGTCGTGGCGATCGATGTCGAGCGACTGCATGTAGGGCAGGAAGGGCACGGCCGCGACGCCGGTGATGCCGGCCATGGCGCCGCTCGCGAACCCGATCACCGGATTGGCCCAGACCTCTGCGCCGCGCGGCACCTTGGGCCGCCAGGCGGTGAGCGCGATCAGGGCATAGAGCACCAGCACGACGCCGACCCAGGCGGTGGCCCCCTCGGCGCCGACATGGCCCCAGGCAGCGACAGCCAGCACGCCTGCGATGGCGGTCACCGTCATCGTGCCGAAGCGGCGCATCAGGCGCACGAAGCCGCCGCCATAGACCGCCTGCCAGATGTTGGTGACGATGGTCGGCGCGACCATGAACACGATGGCGTCCTGCAAGGGCAGCACGAAGGTCATCAGGCCGATGGCGATGGGCGGCATGCCCATGCCCAACGCCCCCTTGGCGACCCCCGCAATGACGAATGCGACGGCGATCACCAGCATCTGGGTGAGGTTCATTACGCTTGGTGTTTCTTCCCTGACGACTATCTTCTTACCGCAGGGTGCGGGCGACAAGCTTGTCGAAGGCATCCCAGAATTGCGCGCGGATGGGATCGAGCTCCATCATGATCTCGTGCGCCGATTCGGCGATGACTACATGCTCGCCCTGCCTGAGCCGCGCGACCAGGGGCGCATGGCTCGCCGGATCGATGAGCTGATCCTGCCCCGCCGTCATCACCAGCACCGGCACGTCGATCTGTTCGAGGTAGCCCGGTTGCTGCACGAGGCTCATCGAGCGCGTCGCCTGCCGGCACCAGCCGATGGTCGGTCCGCCCAGTTCGAGGCGGGGATCGGCGCGGAACCAGTCGCCGGTGAAGCGATAGCGCCGCTCGTCGTGAGTGACATGGTTGGACTTGAAGTCGTCGGCCAGCGCGACGAACGGACCGGTCCCGAACAAGTAGCGTTCCTCTACCGCCGGCAGCTCGGGCATCAGCCAGAGGACCGAGCGCAGCAGGGCCTCGCGCTGCAGGACCGTCATCGGTGCCGTCATGACCGCGGCGGAGAAGGGGCCGGCCCTTTCCTCGGCCAGGTGACGCAGGGCGAGATGGCCGCCCATCGAATGGCAGAGCAGGAGCATCGGCCGGGGGGCGGCCGGACCGACGACCGTCTCGAGGAAGAGCTTCAGGTCCCCGAGATAGGTCGAGAAGTTGTCGATATGGCCCTTGTCGTGCTCGGGCAGCGGCCGGTCGCTCAACCCCTGGCCGCGCCAGTCCAGCGCGAAGACGGCGAAGCCGCGGTCCAGCAGCTCGCCCACGACTTCCATCGCGTATTTCTCGATGAACTCGCCGCGGCCGGTGAGGAGGACCACCGTCCCGCGCGGCCTCCCCGGCGCGGTCCAGACGGCATGACGCACTCGGGCGCCGATGCCTTCGAACCACGCATAACGAGTCGGTTTGCGGAAGGTTGCAGCGAGGTCCGCGGGGGCGGCGACCGGTGCGGGCGAGGGCGTTTCAGGCTCGGTCATCGACGTACGATTTTGACATTTTGGCCATATTGACGGGCGACTCTTTACCGTTCGTGGGCGCACAGGTTATAGATCGCCCCGGTCGCCTCATCGCCTGCGAAGGGTCGCAGACGAGGAAATCTGGCGCAAGGAAGCCTCGAAGAGGTTTGCCGCACCGCGTGGTTGTCGGCTCGTTGGGGTGAGTCGAATCCGGCACGGACCTTGCGTGGACGAAGTTCGTCCGCAGGAGACATGCGACCGCGATCCCCGAAGCGAGCGTAGACGGCCGGCGGCGTGCCGGAGCGATCGACTTCATGTTGCGTATGGGGCTGGTCCTGATTGTCGCCGCCGCGGCCACGCTCGCGGGCTGGCGCTTGTTGGATCGCCAGATCGATGCGGCCAATGTCGAAGGTCCCTTGCACGGTGTGACCTACGCGCCATGGGCGAAGGACCAGGATCCGATCGCCGGCCGCACCAGCAGCATCTACTCCTTCCTGCGCACCGCGATCACCGAGGAGCCACCGCCGGCCGTGAAGGCGCGCCGCGAGCAGATCGAGCGCGACTTCGCCCTGATGGCGGGCCATGTCGACTATGTGCGCATCTATCGCACGTCCGACGGCGGCGACTACATGCCCGAGCTCGCCGCCCGCTACGGCCTGCGCCTGGTGCCCGGCGCCTGGATCTACGCTCCCACCGAAGCGCGCCGCCAGTTCGGTCGTGACGCCGCCGAGGTCAATGCCGAGGAGACGCGCGGGCTGATCCGCATGGCCAACCAGAGCCCGAACATCGATCGCGTGCTGGTGGGCAACGAGAACATCCTGCGCTGGGACAAGGCCGACGGGGCGCCCGATCGCGAGCTCGTGGCGGTGAGCCCCGCCGCGCTCATCCGCGAGATCCGCAACGTCAAGCGCAACGTGAAGGTACCCGTCAGCACATCGGAGCCCGATTCGATCTGGCTGAACCATCCGGAACTGGTGCGCGAGGTCGATTTCCTCGCCGTTCATATCCTGCCGTACTGGGATCCCGACTCAGGCGAGAACCCTCTTGCCTACATCAAGGAGCGCATCGGGCTCCTGAAGCGCGCCTACCCCAACAAGAACATCGTCGTCACCGAAGTCGGCTGGCCATCGAACGGCGCGGAACGGCGTGTGCCGAATACCGGCGCGATCAAGTACGCGACGCCTGCCGAGCAGGCGAAAAGCATCCGAGACATGGTGGCTTGGCTGAAGTCGCAGAACATCGACTATTTCGTGGTCGAGGCGATCGACCAGCCGTGGAAGGCCTACGACCTCGAAGGCAAGGCGGGCGGCTATTGGGGCCTGTGGAACGCCGACCGGCAGCCCAAGTTCGCCTGGACCGGCCCGGTCGAGACCTTCCCGCAATGGCTCGTCTATGCCGGCTGGTCGCTGCTCGCAGGCCTGCCACTGCTCGCCTGGTTCCTGTGGCGATGGCGCGGCATCGGCACGCCCGGCCAGCTTGTGTTCGCGGGCCTCGCCATGCTGTCGACCAGTGCCGTCGCCTACGGCGCGTCCGTAGCGGCTGGCACCTATATGGTCACTTCCGAGGTGATCGGCTGGGCGATGCTCGCCTTCTTCCTGGTGCTGAGCCTCCTGATGGCGCTGATCCAGGCCATCGAGCTGGTCGAGACGATCTGGCGCGAGAAGTGGACGCGCGAGGCGCTGCCCGCCGCGACGATGATCGCCAGTCAGCCGGCCGATCGCGTATGGCCCAAGGTCTCGCTGCATCTTGCGATCTGCAACGAGCCGCCGGCGATGGTCATGCAGACCCTCGATTCGCTGGCCGCACTCGACTATCCGGACTTCGAGGTCATCGTCATCGACAACAACACCAAGGACCCCGCGGTGTGGCGTCCGGTGCAGGACTATTGCGCCTCGCTCGGCGAGAAGTTCCGCTTCTTCCA
>Ga0335083_10002098_pt1 | contig 26699 bp, 29 predicted proteins | sample Lox_Sample_42_FD_206716 | JGI IMG/M metagenome (GOLD analysis project Ga0335083, IMG submission 206716) | Soil microbial communities from Loxahatchee National Wildlife Refuge, Florida, United States - Lox_Sample_4.2 | ecosystem: Environmental > Terrestrial > Soil > Wetlands | place: USA...
GCCGCCGCTCAATCCCCGCTGGTGCCGATCATGGGCCACAACTCCGTGATCGTGTTGACCGGACCGGAGCACATGCGCCAGCGAAAGCTTCTGCTTCCGCCCTTCCACGGCGAGCGGATGCGCGAATACGAGTCCACGATCGTCGCCGCGACCCGCCAGGAGATGGCCGGCTGGACGCTCGGTAGGCCGATGCGCGTGCACCCCGCCACGCGGCGGATCACGCTCGACGTGATCCTGAGCGCGATCTTCGGCGTCGACGCGGAGAGGATGGATCCGCTGCGCCGGGCGATCGGGAACCTTCTCGGGCCCGGGCAGACGGTGATGCTCCTGAGGGTTGCCCTCTCGGGCCCCGACTTCGACACTCCGCCCCGCGCCCTGGCCGATGCCCTGGCGCAACTCGACCGGCTCGTGTACGCGGAGATCGCCCTGCGGCGCGAGCAGCCCGACCTCAGCGAACGGACGGACATCCTCTCGCTGCTCCTGCAGGCCCGGGACGAGGACGGACAGCCGATGAGCGACCGGGAGCTGCGCGACGAGCTCGTCACGCTGCTGCTGGCGGGACACGAGACGACGGCCACCTCGGTGGCGTGGGCGATCGAGCGCCTGGTGCGCCACCCGGACAAGCTCGAGCGACTTCTGGATGAGATCGACGAGGGCGGCGAGGAGTACCTGGAGGCAACGGTCAATGAGATCCTGCGGATCAGGCCGGTGGTGCCGATCGTGGTGCGGGTACTCGAGCAGGAGCTTGCCGTCGGGGGCAGGCTGCTCCCCGCAGGCACGAGGGTGGCGCCCTGCATATACCTGACCAATCGCAACCCGGACGTGTACGAGCAGCCATTGGCGTTCCGTCCGGAGCGCTTCCTCGGACGGAACCCGGACACCTTCGCCTGGATTCCCTTCGGGGGCGGTATCCGCCGCTGCATCGGGGCCGCCTTCGCGCAGCTGGAGATGAAGCTGATGCTGCGGACGATGCTCGCCGAGCTTCACCCGCGCCCGGCCGGGGGGCGCCTGTGGCGGAACGGCGAGTGGACGCGCCGCAGGGCGATCACGTTCGCTCCGGGCGCCGGCGCGAAGGTGGTCTGGGAGCGAAGGGGCAACGGCCGCAGCGCGGGATAGCTTCCCGGGGGCGATGCCGAGCCCCCCAGCCGCACCCCCCCAACCGCCGAACGCCCCTCCCCAGGACCCCGACACCCTGCTCGGGCGCTTCGGGCTGCCGTCCTTCCGTCCGGGCCAGCGGGAGGCCGTGGCGGCGGCGCTGGAGGGCAGGGACAGCCTGGTGGTGATGCCGACGGGCGGGGGCAAGTCGCTCTGCTACCAGCTCCCCGCGCTCGCAGGGCGGGGGCTCGTGCTGGTGGTAAGTCCGTTGATCGCGCTGATGGCCGACCAGCTGAGGCGTGTGCGGGAGGGGGGCGTGCGTGGCTGCATGCTCGCCTCGGGGATGGGCGAGGGGCACAACGAGCGCAGCCTCGCCGAGATCCGCTCCGGCGAGGCGCAGCTCGCGCTGGTGGCTCCCGAGCGTTTCTCCTCGGGTGCCTTCCGGGCCGCCCTCGCGGACACCACCGTGAGCCTGTTCGCCGTCGACGAGGCGCACTGCGTGACCGAGTGGGGCCACGACTTCCGTCCCGACTACCTGCGGCTCCACGACGCGATCGCCGCACTCGGTCGCCCGCCCGTGATGGCGCTCACGGCGACCGCCACGCCGCGGGTGGCCGAGGAGATCGAGCGGCGGCTGGGACTGCGGGGCGCCCTCTCGGTGCGCTCGGGGTTCGACCGCCCGAACCTCGCCTTCGACGTCGTGGGAGTGGAGGGGAAGGGCGCGATGGCGCGCAAGCGGGCAGCCCTCATGCACGTGCTGGGGAGGGCGGAGTGCCGGCCGGCGATCGTCTACTGCGGAACCCGCCGCGACACGGAGTCGGTGGCGGAGGTGATCGCGGCGGGCGGGATCGCGACCGGGATCTACCACGCCGGGATGTCCGGGGAGGCGAGGGCCTCTAGCCAGGAGGCCTTCATGGGGGGCGACACGGAGGTGATCGTGGCCACCAACGCGTTCGGGATGGGAGTCGACAAGGCGGACGTCCGCACCGTTGTCCACTGGGCGTTGCCGACCAGCCTGGAGGCCTACTACCAGGAGGCCGGCCGCGCCGGCCGCGACGGGCTGCCGGCGCGGGCGCTGCTGCTCGCCGCGCGCGTGGACCTCGGCCGGCTGATCCGCTTCATCAAGGAGGGGGAGACGAGCGTGGAGGACGTGAAGCGGTTCGTGGCATCGCTGCGTGCGAGGTCCGAGGACGGGACCGTCCTCATCCAGCATGGCGAGCTGGGCGAACGCTCACGCGTGCTGCTGTCGATCGCCGAGCGGGCCGGCGCGGCCGAGCTCGCCCCCGGGGGCCGCGGAGGTCTGCTGGTGACGCTCACCGGGACCGGCAGCACCCGGGAGGCACAGCTCGCCATTCGCGTTGCGAGGAACCGCGTGTGGGAGGCCTACCACTCGATCGAGCGCTACAGCTCTGCATCGGGGGTGTGCCGCCGGCGGCAGATCCTGGAGCACTTCGGGGACCCGGAGGACGGGACGCCGGTGGGCCGTTGCTGCGACGTGTGCCACCCCGACCCGGCCCTCCGGGCGGCGCTCGAGCAGCGCCCGGCCCCCAGGCGCGCCGCCTCGCGCGTGGGCGGCCCTGCGAGATCGCTGCAGCCGGCCTCCGCACCCGAGGATGGAGAGCCCGTGGATGAGGCCCAGTTCGATGTCCTGCGGGCCTGGCGCCTGGGACGGGCCGACGGCAAGCCGGCCTACACGGTCGCCACCGACTCCGCCCTGCGCGGCGTCCTGCGGCGAAGGCCGCGGGCGATCAGCGAGGTGATCCAGGTCAAGGGGCTCGGGAAGGCCTTCTGCGACAAGCACGGCGACTCGCTGCTCGATCTGCTCGCCGGCATGGAGCTAGGATGATCCTCCCGCGCCGACGTAGCTCAGCTGGTAGAGCACTTCACTCGTAATGAAGGGGTCCCCGGTTCGAGTCCGGGCGTCGGCTCTGGAAAAAGTCCTGCTAACGCATGGCTTTTCATTTCCTCCCATGTGGGTCTACAGCGGCGCGGGGCAACGGATGGGGCAACATGGGATCGGCGTCCACTCCTAACCACGCGGTGTCGACTGCTGCAGGCGCCCGTCGCGAGGCTCATGTACGAAGTCATCAGCGACGAGCCGTTTCTCTTGTTCAGAAGGTGATTCCAGCTTTGGTCCTCCGCTGCGCTGTAGCGGAGACTCGGCGTGCCTGACCGCTCGCAGCTAACAATGTCTGACTTTCAGCCGGGGGATCTGTCTGCGCGGCTGCACGCGGCGTCCGACGCGCCTCTCTGCGTCCGGTGCCGTGGACGCTTACTCCAGGACCGCGGCTTTGAGGGCTTCACGACGATGCAGGTAGCCCACACTCCTAGTTGCCTTGCCGCCCTCGAACCACGTCACGCTCACCCAGCGAAGCGTGACGGATGCTCCCGAGTGGACGCCGTGGCCGACAAGCCTGACCCTTGCTACGACGTAGTCCTCGCCGTCGGCAAGGATCTCCTCGGTCTCATAGCGCGAGTCTTCGTCCATTCCCTCGTAAATGTCTCTGACCCATTCGCGCACGCCCGCTGCTCCGTCGTAGGTCTTGTCGGTCACCGCCGTCGCGGCGTTTTCAATGCGGAAGTCCGGCGCGAGCAACTCGCTGGCCAACTCGTCCGATATCACTCGCGCGGCCAGGGTCGCCATCGCCCGTTCGTAGACGTCGAGGTTCTCCTGCGACACCGCCTACTCCTCCAGCCCCACGGCTTTGAGGGCCTCGGCGTTGTCGCGGAACTCGCGGCAGAGGGCGATCCTGCCGTTCACGATCTTGAAGAGGAAGCTGTACGGCTCGCGGACTTCGATCCCGGTGGTTCTCGCATTTCCGACGAGGTGCATCTCGGTGGCCACCTGGTCGCCAAGATCAACGCTGTCCTCGGCCAACTCCAGGCTGACGTTAGGGAACATCTCGAGCCACGAATCCACATAGCGCCCAAAGCTCTCGCGGCCGTAGTAGACACTCGCGTCCGGCTCGTCGGACCGGCTATGCCACTCAACCTGCTCGTCCACAAAGCTCCAAAACGCATCCCATTCACGTTCGTTGAAGTGTTCAAGGGCGCGCCGACTCACCTCTACGTTCCTCTGCGACACCGCTTACTCCTCCAGGCCCGCAGCTTTGAGGGCTTCGTTCAGCTCACGGTACTCGCGTGTCTCGATCACGAGCCCGTCGCGCAGCCGAAAGACATGCACCTCCTGCGCATCGAACGGAACGCCGCCTGCCCGCCCGCGGCCAACCAGGCGAACCGGGACCACCACGAGGTCACCAGCGTCGATGTAGTCCAGAGCCTCGACGCGAAGCTCGGCGTCTTCGGTGATCTCGGCGAGGTGTTGCATACACGCATCGCGCCCGTGGTGGACCGTCGCCCAAGGATCGTCTGCCCGATCCCACCACTCGGCATCGAGGTCGGTCAAGGCGATCATTCCTGCGATGTCGCCCCGGTTGTACGCGTCAAAGCGCTGCCTCACGAGGTCCACGTTCTCCTGCGACACCGCCTACTCCTCCAGGCCGAGGTCGGCGAGGGCGCGGTCGCGATCGAAGTAGCCGACGAACCTCGTGACCTTGCCGTCGCGCAGGTGGAACAGGCACGCTCCTCCCGTCGGCCAAAGCTGCGCGAAATCCAGCCCGCTCGTTTTGCCGTGCCCGCTGGCGTGGTGGAGCACAAGTACGCGCTCGTCATCCATCTCGCGGAACTCGTCGGCTTCGATTCGGAAGTTCGCGAACGCGCTCAGGAACTCACGCTCGCCCTCGGCCATGCCAGCCAGCCCGGTTCGATCCACAGGCCAGGGTCCGTCGGGGAACCCGTAGTCGATTTCGGGGTCGGCCCAGGCTGCCGACCTGAAGTCTCCGCGTTCCCAGTCCGCGTAGATCGAGCGCACGAGGTCCAGGTTCTCGGACACGACCCGCCAAGTATCGCGCCAGCCGAACGCCTCGCGCCGAAACGGAGGGGGAGGGATTCGAACCCTCGATGGAGGGAAAACCCCCCATAACGGTTTTCGAGCCCCGCGCATGCCCGGCGAATCGTCCGTGTTTATTGAGGTTTTCGGGCTTCGCGTAGTCCGTGGGGCAGGAAATGGGGGTAGGCATCGGCGCTACTCCTCCAGCCCCGCGGCTTTGAGGGCCTCGCTTTGATCGAGGAAGATTCGGATTCGGCTGATCTTGCCGTCGATCAGGTCGTAGATGTTCGCGCTCTCGTTCGTCACCGGAATGCCGCTCGCGCGTCCGGTGGAAGCTACGTCGGTCAGAGCAAGGACCTGGTTGCCGCCGATCGGCTTCACGTCTCGAAGGTCGAGGTGGAAGTCGGGGCCAGCATCCTCTAGGTCGGCAAACCACCGCTTTATGCCCTCGGGGCCTTCATAGTCGCCGCCCACAACGGGCAGGTGCAGCTCCACATCGTCGCGGCAGCACGCCAGATAACCCTCTACGTCATGCGCATTGAGTGCTGCGACGAGATGTCGCACAGCCTCCACGTTCTCCTGCGACACCGCCTATCCCCGTTCCTGCACGAGCCGTTCGGCGGCTGCGCGGGCCTCATCGACGCCGGAGGTCGTGAGGCGCGCGATCGAGCCTCCCACACAGATGTAGACCCACCCCTCCCGTTGTCGAATGTGACCGACGCTGCCGACCAGACGCCCTCCCTGGATTACGATGGCGAATACAACGCCATTGCCGAGGTCGCTGACCTCCTCAAGCTCGAAGTCCAATTCCTTGTAGGCCGCGAACCATTCGTCAAGGAAGCCGCGTATGGCCGCTCGACCCTCGATCAGGTCCGCCCGCCCGTCCAGGACCCCGTCGTCGGCGACAATGCTCACCACCCCGTCGAGATCACCGCGATCCAGAGCATCAACCTGCTTGCGCACAAGCTCTACGAGGTCGGGCGTCGTGGACTCCTCCGACACCACCTACCCCCCGTGGTCTAGCTCAGCAAGCACGTAGATCGAGCGGACGAGGTCCAGGTTCTCCGACACGGCCTACCGCCGTTCCTGCGCGAGGCGTTCGGCGGCAGCACGAGCCTCGTCGATGCTTACGGTGCGCATGTCCTGCTTGATCACGCCCTTGGTCCAAATCGCGACGATCGCGTAACGGAATCGGACCTCCCCGCTGCTGCCAGCGGGATGGCCCGTCACGACGATTACGCCAAAACCAACTCCGTTGCCGAGATCGATGATCTCCTCGACCTCGACGTGAAAATCCTCGTACGGGCGCAGCATGTCTTCAAACAGTCCCCGGATTGCCGCTGCCCCCTTGAACGTGCCGGCCTCCCCGCACAAGACCGCATCCGACGCGTAATAGGCCTCTACCGCATCGAAGTCACGGCGATTCATCGCCTCGATGAGCAGGCGCACTCGTTGGACCATGGAGTCCTCGGGCATCGTCCGGCGAGTATCCCGCAGGCGGGCGTGGCAGCCGCTCGACGCCGCTGGTCGGCCGTTTCGACGCTGTACAGGGTGCGGGTCCCTAGATACGTGGGGGCGGGCCGGGAATCGCCGCCGAAGGCGGAGACGTCTTCACATCTCTTCCTGTGACGCTCGAAGGCGCGCCCGTGGCTCTGAACCGTCCCGACCAGTGCGTCAGATGCGGCAGTGGACCGCTCTCGAAGCAAGACGTGGCACAGCCAGCCGGCTGGGCTCGCGTGCGCCGGCACCGTCGCTAGATGTATCTACGGCCGCCAGCTCGAGACGTCGAGCTTTGTGCCGGCAACCCATGTCACCGCGGCCCCGGTGCCGAGCGGCTCGGTCGTCGCGATCCCGGCGATCGACACCCAGGGCTTCATCGCCGCGGACGGCAGAGGTATCGGCGATGGCTGCAGCGCGCCACCGCCGGCCGGTTGCACCGCGACCGGGCTCGGCGCAGTGCCGGCTGGGCCGGTCGGCTGTCCCGCCAGAGGCGCGAAGGGATTGGTCGGACCCGGTGTCAGCAGCATGTTGCCGGCTCCGTCGCGCAGCGCCGGTGTCAGGCCGAGGGGCGAAACGCTGGGCTGCGAGAAGCTCCCGCGGGCGTCGCCGACGGCCACCATCGTTCGGGCCGGGTTCGGCGAAGGCGGCAGGGAAGGCGGCGCTTCCGGCCAGCTCACGGTTCCCCCGCCGCCATTCGCTGCCACGGCGTCGAGCGGGCCCGGGACGGCGCCCGAGTTGGGCTGCAGCGTCACCGGCGGCCCCAGCGACCCACCGCTCATCACCCGCGCATGCGGCGGCGCACCGAAGGGTTCGAGTCCCTGGTAGTCGCCTGCCTCCCAGGCGATGAGTGCCCGGCCCGGCCCGCTGAAGGACACGACCGGGTACTCGGCGGGTGCGGGGGCGATCAGCAGCGGCGCGTCGAAGCGGTGGCCGCGCTGGGCGGTGCTGACCATCGTTGCGCAGGTGTGGATGCGACTGCAGCCGACGGTGCCGTAGACGTGCGCTGCGCCGCTGCTGTCGAAGAGCGGTGTGGGATCTATCATCATGGCGCTCTTCGCTCGGCTGACGGCGCTCGTCGAACCAAAGGGATGTCCGGGTTTGCGCCAGGCGGCCCCGACTCCGGGAGCGTTCTTCGTGTGCGCAACCCACGTCATCAGCACCTCGCGGTTCGGCGCGGCAGCGAGCCGCACGTGGGCCTCGAGGAAGGGGCCGCTGTAGCCGACGACCCGGGACGGGGACCATCTGCCCGAGGGGCTGCGATAGGCGGCCCGGATGGTGTGGGGGTAAAGGGTTTCGCCGTGGCGCCCGCGTGCCGCCTCGACCCATGCGACGGTCAGTTCCCCGCGCGCGTCCAGGGCCACAGCAACACCGCCGACCAGTGCGTCGGCGCCGTGCCACAGCGCTCGCTCCAGCAGTCGCCCTCCGCCGGCGACGAATGCCACGTTCACCGTCGCCCGCGTCTGCACCCGCCCTACGTTGCGCTCACTGCCCCAGGCCACGGCTGCGTCGCCCCGCGCATCGTTCGCCAGTGCGACGTCGAAGAACCCCGTCGTGGAGCGGCTCACCGCCAGCGGCGCAGACCATCCGGCCAGCGCTGGGGATGCTGCGATCGCCAACGCGACCGGCACCGCCAGCGCGCCCAGCAGCCGCCTCGCGATGATCGACGACGTCCTGCGGCTCACCGCGCTTCTTCTCTCATACCACTCTGCATCGGTACTACCATGCTATGCGCCGGCGGATGCCGGGCCATCGGGCACAACCCGTCGTGGGGACGCTGTTTCTACGTATCGCGCGGGGCCGGCGTGGTCAACCTGAGCCCTGAGCCGAGCCTTGGCGTGGAGCGAGCCCGTTCTGCGGACGAATACGGACTGTTCGTCGGTTTCATCACGATCCCTGGCGCTTGGAGCTCGCATACGGTGCCCCCATGGGCAGCAGCTCCGACACAGCGCGTGCCGTCTCGCTGAGCGTGATCGCCCTCGCGGCGCTGGGGCTGGCGCTGTCAAGTGTCGAGACCGCGGCAGCCGACACCGTGCTCGCGAGCGGGCTGCCGCAGGCTCCCAGGGTGAGCGCGGACGGGCAGACCCTGGCTTGGAGCGAATACGACCGCAGTGCGTCGAACTGGCGTCTGACGGTGTCGAGCAGCGGGATCACGCGGACCCTCCCGATCGCGCCGAGCCCCGTGCCCTTCGACGTGGACCTGGGGGACAACGGCCACGGTGCGCTCGTGGCCGCATACGCCCGCTGCTCGAAGCCCTCCGCCTCCGGCCGGCCTGCCCGCTGTCGTCTGTACGACTACGACTTCACCACTGAAACCGAGCACCCGATTGCCGTGGCCAACGCCGCTGGCGCCTCCCAGTTTCTGCCCTCGATGGCGGCTGGGCGCGTGGCCTTCGCACGGGTGAAGGAAGGGCGACCCGAAGGACCGGGCAACCCACAGCGGATCTATCTCGAGAACCTCGCTGGCGGAAAGCCGAAGCTGATGCCCGGTGGCTCCAGTACCAACCGTTCACCCGGACGCCCGACGTCGATCGATCTGAGCCCGAAATCGCTTGCCTTCACATGGGCTGGGCCGGACACGACGAACTACCCGGACGGAACCTCCGAACTGCGGCTCGACAACCTCGCTGGTGGCCAAACGCTCATCAGCCTCGCCGCGGAGAGCGAGATCGAGGCCACCAACGTGCTCGGCCCGACCCTGCTCGGTGGTCGTGTGGCGTACGCCGTCTCCAGCACCGGGGACGAAACCTCCGCCAAGTTCGGCACGTTCGTGCTGCCCGACGCTCTGCGAGCGACCGCCCTCGCACCGGAAGGCGTTCAGAGCACTGCGAGCGGCTCGGCCGGAACGATCTACTCCCGCTGCCTGCCGCCGACGATCATTCCGCAGCCCGGCGGCAGCTCCTGCGAGGTGGCCCTGGCAGGCGTAGTCCCCTATCGGGACGTCGACCCCACCCTCGCCACGACTGCTCGCCCGACGACCATCAGCGCGTACCGCGGCACTTGGGTCGCCTTCAGCGCCTATCAACCGGCCGCAGGCAATTACCGGCTCATGCTCCGCTATCCGAACGGGTCAATCGCCGCCGCGCCCGTTCCGCCGCGGCGGGTTCCCTTCGACGTGCAGCTGGGTCCCATATACGGCGGGCGCGAACGCTCCGTGCGCACCGCCCTGACCGCCGTCTACTCGCGGTGCCACGTCGAACCGCGACTCGATCCCATCGACATGCTGCCGCTGCCTTGGACTGGGCAGGGCTGCACGTTGTACCACTACTACCTGGGCTCCTCTCATGAGGAAGCGATCCCGGGAACCGGCTCCCGCTACCTGCCCAGCGTGTGGAACGGTCAGCTCGCCTTCGCCCGCCAGGTGCCGGGGCGAGGACCGCAGCTGTACGTGCAATCGCTGAAGGGCAGTCCCTCGCCGCGGAGGCTCCCGGGCGGGCCAGGCGGCACGAACGCCGGACCCCGCGCTCTCGTCCTGCACGAAGGCCGTGTCGCCTTCGTCTGGGAGTTCAGGCGGGGTCGCAGCCTTTATTCGGAGATGCGACTGGATGGGCATGGTGGGCGGGGAAAGCTGCTCGACGTCACCAGCAGCACCAGTGCAAGCAACCGCGAGATATCGCCTTCGTTCACTGCCGGCGGTGCGCTCGGGTGGGCTCGCCGCGAACGCGGAGACCACAGCTGGATGCTCGAGTACGGCCACTCGGGTGGCGGCGTCTTCAGCTACCTGATCCCCAACCCCGTCGAGGCCTTCGCGACCACGCAGCTCTCGGGCACGCAGCTGCAGGTGAACGGAACGATCTTCTTCGGGCGCGCCGAAGACAACGGTTCGATGCGCATCGCGCGCCTCGGCGCGACGCCCGCGGTGGTCACCCGGCCCTAGCGGCAGCGGCAGCGCACGGACCGCATTACGGTGCCCGGTTCGAATCCGCGCGTCGGTTGGTGAAGGGCCTCGCCGACGCGGGGCGTTTCACTTTTTCAGTGCAGGTGAAGGCCCCGAGTCGGCGACGGAGGCCAACTTCGCGAGTCCGACGATGCGAGCTGTGCGCCTGACGGTGGTTGCCCTAAATCCAACCGGGGCACGGGTGGCGTGCCCCGAGCGGCGCCGCGCGGCCCCTGCTGCAAGTTCCTTTGCTCGCTCGTCCGCGAGCGCTCCTGCCGTGTGGTTGCTGAGAGTGACCATGCCGGCAGTCTCTCGTGCGATTCCTGCCAAGCGAAGAGATTTAGCGACAGCTGTCGGTGACGGCTTCAGCGGTGCGGCATCAGGCCGCCGGCTGGGCGAGCGCCTCTGCGCTGGATGTCACATCGACGAGGGTGTCCCCGCCGGAGGTGCGCAGGTACAGGACGTGGCGCCTGACCCGCTGGCGGGCAACGAGCCCGGCCTGCGCGAGCACCGACAGCTGCTGGGAGACGCCCCCGCTCGTCACGCCGAGCAGCCCCGCCAGCTCGCTGGTCGAGCGCGGCGAGTCGAGCGCGAGCAGCACCGCCGCGCGGTTGCGTCCCAGAAGCCTGGCCAGCGCGTCGGGCGGGGTAAGGGCGTCTCCGTCCCACAGCATGCCCACTCCGCGCGCAGGGTAGATGACCGTAGGTTGCCACGGGTCCGCCGCGACGAGCAGCACTTTCGGCCATGCGAACACGCTGGGTATGAGCAGCAACCCGCGCTCGTCGAGCTCGATCACACGCGTCATACACGGGGACAGGAACCCATCCTCGTCCGATTGCTTCTCGACCTTCAGTACACCATCCGACCAGCTGACACGCGGGTCGAGGTCTGCGAAGAGAGCTTCCAGCCCACCGTCGGCCATCTGGCGGGCCCGGTAGCGGACATCATGCTCCAGCAGCGCGCGCACGCGCGCCCAGTGCGGTGCAACGGCTCGTTGCCAGTACGTTCGCAGGAGTCGGTCGAGTCTGCTGACCGCGGCGCCCGGATCAGTAACGAATCCGTCGAGCACCCGCGGCACCCGCTCGCCGGGATACGCCTCCAGGACTTCGGTCCTGACCTGGTCCGGAGGCGTCGCGAGCATTGCTGCCAGGTCCTCGTCGAGGCTCGTGAGCGGGCCTTCGGGCAGCGGGTGGATGAAATCGGGGGAGTAGCTCCGGGAGCCCTGCAGGGCATGCAGTGTCGACAGGTCGAGGCCACCGACGAGTGAGGCGGTACGAACTGCCCACGGCATGTGCACGGCGTGGCGGCCAGGGTTCCCGAGCACGCGCACGCTCCCGGCCATCTCGATCGTCGGCGAGATAGCGAAGCGCACCCGCGTGAGTGCCGCCGTATCGAAGACGATCTCCGCCATGCCAGGGTCAATTCTGCCGCACATGCTGCCGTGCGCGGCAGGGATTTAGCTCTTGCTAAATGGTCGCCTCGGTAGTCCGGGCCTGCTCAGCCTCCGTAATGAGGAGGTTCTCGTTCGAGTCCGCGCGTCGGCTTGCTAGGTACCGGCGACCTGCCCTGCGGCGGCCGCTGCGGCGGCCGGCAACCCAGCCTCTTCTTGTTCGGCCTGGCGCCTGTACTGCTCGAACAGCCGCTTCTCGTCCTCGTGCTTGGGGAAGCGCAGGAAGACGAGCGCCGCCGCCAGGAGGACGGCGATGATGCCGGCGGCGTACGCCCATTGGTCGCCGTGCAGGAACGCGGCCTTCGCGCCGGCGATGATCTGTTCGGAGTGCGCCGGGTATTGCGATGCGGCGTCGGCGGCACTGGAGAAGGACTTCGTGAGCGTGTTTTCGATCGAGCTCGTCACGTTCTTGCCGGCCAGCTCGGCTCCCGCCGCGGCTGCGTAGCCGGCCGTCAGCAGCGCCCCGAAGATCGACTGCATGATGGCGCCGCCGAAGTCGCGCTGCAGATCGGCCGTACCCGAGGCCATGCCCACCCGTCGCACCGGCACAGAGCCGGTCAGCGCGTTGGAGGTGGGCGGTCCGGCAAGTCCCACCCCGGCGCCGATCAGGGCGTATCCGATCCCCACCTTCCAGTAGGGGATGCCCTCCTTCCAGAGCAGGAGCATCCAGAGGAAACCGAGCAGCACGAACGCCTGGCCGATCAGCACCGACACGCGCGTGCCACGCGCGTCGATGATCTTGGCCGAGCGTGGGGCCACGAGCACCATCAGGATCGCGGCCGGGAGGATCGACAGGCCGGCATCGACGGTCGAGTATCCGAGCACGTTCTGGAGGAACTGCTGGCCGATGAACATCGCGCCCATCAGCGAGCCGAACACGATTATCCCGGCGCACGCGCCGACCCAAAACGGAGGACGGGATGCGATCTTGAGGTCGTAGAGCGGGTTGCGGGCTCGTCGCTGGCGCAGGTAGAACAGCACCAGCGCGACCGCGGCGATGACCGCAAGGGCGACAGTCAGCGTCGTCTGGTTGGGGACGGGGGCGAAGTTGATCGCCAGGATCAGCGCGGCGACGAGCACCAGCGAGAGGATCCCGCCGAGGTTGTCGACGGGCTCGGAACCCTCGTTCACATGCGCCGGTACGAACAGCCACGCCAGCACGATCGCGACCACCGCCAGCGGCAGCGTGAGCACGAACACCCAGCCCCATTCGTGGTTCTCGAGCACGAGTCCGGCCAGGAGGGGTCCGAGGGCTGCGATCGCGGCGCCGAGTCCCGACCACAATGCGATCGAGCGGGTGCGCGCCGGCCCGGACCACAGCGCGGTGATCAGCGCGAGCGTGGTGGGGTAGGCCATCCCGGCCGCCAGACCGCCGCCGACGCGCGCGATGAACAGCACGATGTCGGTCGGCGCGAGCGCCGCGAGCAGCGACATCGGGATCGCCAGGATCGTTCCGAGCAGGCACATGAGCTTGCGTCCGTAGCGGTCCCCCACCGCCCCCAGCCAGAGGACCGAGCACGCGAGCCCGAGGGAGTAGCCGACCGCGATCAGGTCGAGCGTGGTCTGGCCGGAGTCGAAGTGCTTGCCGATGTCGGGCAGCGCGACGTTCGCAACCGACAGGTTGAGGTTCGCGACCGCCGCGACCAGGATCAGGCTGACGAGGACCAGGCCGGAACGCTCGGGCGCGCTCGAGCTCGCGGCCGCCGAGCCGGCGCCCTCGTTGCCGTCCGATGCCGCCGCTGTCGGCTGTGCGCTCATGTGATGCGGCGAGCTCAGCGCTCGACCGGGGGCATCAAGCCGCCGATGATCCAGAAGATCGGCAGCGGTATCCCCAGCAGGAACATGACCCAGTGGCCGTGTTTGATCGACCTGAGGCCGAGCCACAGGAAGAGGACGACATACAGCAGCGCGAAGCCCCCGATCCCCGCGACGGATATCGCCAGCGGCGCCATCCACCGAGGCTAACGGATGCCCGGTGCCCAGGGCCTCCCGGGGGGTACCGACACGGTCGCCGGCGGTCTTCTGCGGGCGCACGGAATTTCCGGTTGCCACAGCGGGCGGCCGGCCGTACTCTGATGTCGTCGAGCAGCGCGCGGGTGCGCGAGGGAGAGAAAGGGGTTGGCCGTGTCACGGGACAATGTCGAGGTCGTCCGGCGCGGACAGGAGGCACGCTCCGCAGGCAGGGTGGACGAGTGGATCCACACGCTCGATCCGAATATCGAGTGGGACATCTCCGGATATCCGCTGCCCGACTTCCCGGAACACGGGACGGGTCGGGGGGCGTTCATTGCGCACGTGACCAAGTACTGGTCGCGATGGAACGACTACGCGCAGACGGTGGAGAGAACGATCGAGGCGGGGGACGACGTTGTCGTGATCCTGCGGGAGCGAGCCCGCATGCGCAACAGCGACGCACCCGTCGACCGGGAGGTCGCGACGATCTGGACTGTCCGTGACGGTGTGCGCGTCCGCTTCCGCGCGTTTGAGCGCCCGGCCGACGCGCTGAAGGCCGCGGGGATCGACGAGTCGCCGCCCTCCCGCAACTGAGACGCACACCTCGCCGCGTGGCGCTGCGGGCAGGCGAGTGGGGGTCGCGCGGATCAGCGGGCTGCCGCAGACGCGCTGCCGTAGAGGGGTGGTCTCCTCGACGGCGAAAGCCGACGCGAGGTGTCGCCCGCGACCCCGCCATTGACCGACGCTCAGCTGCAGGCGCGCAAGCGCTGGCAGGAACACTGGAACCTGCCGATCATCATCGCGGCGCTCGTGCCGTTGTTCGTGACGTCACCGAAATACAAGTGGGTTGCGATCGTCGTCGGACTCGGGTCGTGGATCGTGTTTGTCATCGACCTCGTCGTGCAGCGGCGGATCGTGCCCGACTATCTGCACCGTCGCAACGGCCGCATCGACCTCGCGATCGTGCTGGCCACGTTCCCCTACTACCTCATCCCCGGGTTCAGCGGCGCTCCCGCGATCCTGCTGCTCGCCCGCCTGGCGCGGGTTGCGCGCGTGCTGCTCGCCACCGCAGGGCTGCGGCGCTTCGCCGCCAGGCTCGGGAGGGTCGCCGTGGTGGCCGGGTCGGTGGTCGTGATCGCGTCCCTGTCCGCCTATCAGGCAGAACACGCGACCAACTCCGAGTTCAAGACCGTCGGTGACGCGCTGTGGTGGGGGATCGTCACGCTGACGACCGTCGGCTACGGGGACATCGTTCCCAAGACCGGGCCGGGGCGGATTTCCGGGATAGCAATCATGTTCACGGGCATCGCCGTGCTCGGGGTGCTCGCCGGGTCGCTCTCGGCGCTGTTCGGGATCGACAAGACATCCACCGGGGCGATCGAGGACGAGGACGACGACAAGGCTCCGGCGGTCACAACCGGCGAACCGATCCACGCCGAGCTGATGGCCCTGCGATCGCAACTCCAGATCGTCGACCGTCGCCTCGGCGAGCTCGCCCAAGCGGCCGGCCGCTCCCCGCCCACCGGACCTCCTTAGAGCCCGCTGCTGCGATCGACGGTCCAGGTCCGCATGTCCCAGCTGGCAGCCTCGTCCACGGCGCGCTCGCCGTTGACGGCCAGCTCCTGCCGGCGGGCGACCGCGCCGCCGCGGAACGCGTCCTGCCACACGTACGTCGGCTCGAAGCCCGATCCGCGCAGCCAACCCTCGAGCGCCCCGCGGCTGGGTGCCCACTGGGAGGTGGGGTCCCGGCCGAGCATGTCGCCGGGGTAGTACTGCACGAGCGAGAGCGCCGGAAGGTCGGGGTGGAACTCGGCGAGCCCGTGGAAGGCGCCGTCGGGCAACACGAATCCCTCGTCGATCATGTGGGTCTCCAGGACGAGCGTCGCGTCGGGGCTGCACACGTCGTGGATGCGGTCCAGGGCGAGCAGCGGGTGACGCAGGGGCGTCGGCCGGGCCCAACAACCCTCTTCGAGCGACCTCTCCGCTTGCGAGTCGCGCAGCTCGTCGCAGAACGGCGAGGACGGTGTGGTCGCGGAGGTGCTCCGCCGGATCGGTGCTACCGGCCGCTTCTTCGTCGAGTTCGGGATCGAGACCGGCGTCGAGGGCAACTGCGTGCAGCTGGCATCCGAAGGATGGGACGGGCTGTTCATCGAGGCCGACGCCGACGCGTTCGGCGCCCTCCGGAAGCGCTATTCACAGAAGGAGCGTGTGCGGACGGTCCACTCGCAGGTGCTGCCCGACAACGTCGAGCGGATCTTCGCCGAGCACGGGGTTCCGCCGGAGCCCGATGTCCTCAGCATCGACGTGGACGGGAACGACTTCTGGATCTGGCGGGCGCTGGACCGCTTCCGCCCGAGGCTGCTGATCATCGAGTACAACGCCGGCCTTGACCCCGAGCCGCTGCTGGTGCAGCCGTACTCGCCCGACTTCCGCTGGGACGGAACGGACTTCTTCGGAGCTTCGATCGGGGCGCTGCGAGCGTTGGGTGAGCAGAAGGGCTACACCAACGTCTACAACGAGAGCGCCGGCGTCAACGCGTTCTTCGTGAGGTCCGACCTCGCGGGCCCGCTGTCAGTCACCGAGCCGGTGCCGACTCGGCGACCCTCGTACGGCCCCACCGGAGAAGGACATCCGCGGGACCCTCTCGCTCGTCGCTACGTGGACCTGCGGGACGCCGGCCTGATTCCGGGCTGAGCGCGCCGCTCCGGCAGGCCGGGACATTGACGGCCCGCGACGACCTGCCACTCCGGCGGCGGCGCAGCGGGGCCGCCGAGGCCCCGCCGCTCGCCGCGCCCGACTCCTTACGCCTTGACCATGTTCGTCGCACCCTTCGTCGCGAACGTCGCGTCGAGTCCGACGTATTCAACGGGGGTGCATTCGGTGAATGCTTTGCTTTCCCTGGAGATCCATTCGGCACACGGTTCCGCCTGCAGGACGTTCGCCGGCCGTTCGGATTTTTCGATTTCCGAGATTTCGCCGGCGAAGCCGAGCAGGTTCACGATCGGTTTGTATTTGACGTGTTCGGTGCCGGGCGGCGGCCCTTCGGTGGGGTAGGTGAATTCCTTTTCCCCGTACCGTGCCGCCGACACGAAGGCGATCCTGCGTTCCTTGGTCACGTGGTTGATGTCCTGTTCCTGCTGGGCGACCACGCTGCCGAGCAGCCTCGCTTTGGTGTAACTGCCACTGAAGTGTTCTTTCGGCGTACCGCACGTGAATTCGGCGATCGTGCCTCCTGGGGTTGAGCTGTTTTCCAGCTTCACGCCGACGGTTCCCGGGGCCGACAGGTAACCGAGTTCACCGCTCAGGAGCGAGGAACGGATTTCGCCCGCCTTCGAAGCTCCCGGCGAGGTGCACTTCGACGCGAGCAGGCTGCAGCCGGTGAACACGATCTGCACTTCCGTCTCCGAGCTCGGCAGCACGTCCTTTCCGGTGATCGCCGCCCGCTTGCATTTCATCCGGCAGTCGTTTTCCAGTTCGGAGCACACGAAGCTTTCGTGTAGCCAGCTCGCGACGTGGAGGTTGACTTCGCCGCTCTTCCCCTTGAAGGTCTTGCCTAGGCCTTTGTTGCCGAGACCTGCCTTCAGCACGTATCCGCCCTGTCCGGGCGTGCTCGTTTCGTTACATGCCTTGTCGCGGTAGTTGCCGGTGTTCTTCGGCACCGCCTTGGCACATTCGAACCATGTGGGAACCGTCGCCGATGCGCTCGTGGTCGTCACGCAGCTGATCACAGCCACGAACGCCACCAAGCAGGCCACCAGCCCGAGCCCCGCTCGTCTAACGTCGAGAACCATCTGCCCCTCCCTCGGTTGCCCTCCGCGGCTAGATCTTGCTTTTCCGCGGCCGCAGCCTATCTCACCGACCCCTCTCCGTCCAGTCCCATCCGGCCCGATCGGGGAGGGCCGAGGGGTGCTACGAACGGCCTCAGGCGAGGGTCACCGGGAGGGTCTTCAGCTGGTTGGCGAAGGGTGACTCCACGTACCGCGGCTCGCCCGAGATGCGGACTCCGGGGTAGCGCGCCAGTGTCTCCTCGATCAGGATCCGCAGCTCCAGGCGAGCGAGGGCGGTGCCGAGACAGAAGTGACGCCCGCCGGCCCCAAACGCCTGGTGCTCGGCGCGGCGTTCCAGGTCGAAACGATCCGGGTCCTCGTAGCGGGTCTCGTCCCGGTTCGAGGACGGATACCACATGACCACCTTCTCACCTGCCTTGATCGGCTGTCCGTGTATCTCGGTGTCCCTGGTCGTGGTGCGCCCGAAGTGGGCGAAGGCGGGGAACATCCGCAGCGACTCCTCCACCGCGTCGGGGATCCGCGCGGGATCGTCCAGCACGAGCCGGCGCTGGCTGTCGTCGCGTTCGCTGTTCTACTTCTACTTCGCCGACAAGGCCCAGATCCTGTTGCTGCTCTACAGCGACGTCCTCGAGGCGATGTCCGCCGAACTGGAGCGGTGGTTCGAAGACCCGGGCAGGCATGCCCAGCCGTGGTCCGCCGCGAGCATCAGGGCCGCCGTCACCGTCGCGACGGCCAACGCGAACGTCGTGTGCGGCGCGCTCGACGGCCGCGGGACACACCCCGAGATCGATCAGGCATGGAACATGTACTTCGATCGCGCTGCCGGCCGCTGCACGCTGCTGATCGAAAGAGAGCGGGCCGCGGGCCTCGCGCCCTCGGCGGGGCCGCCCGCCCACGCCCTCGCCCGTGCGCTCATGCACATGACGCTGAACAGCATCCACGAGCTGTTGCGAGCCGGGGCGAGCGCCGCCGAGACCGAGGAGCTGATCGACACGTTGACGGTCCTCTGGGCACGCGGCGTCGGCACCGACCCGGCCTGAGGTGCGCGCCCCCGCGAATCCTCACCCGTGCGGCCCGCGGGAGCTCCTGGGTGCCGTGGAGGGTAGCTTTGCGCGGACCGATGCTGCTGTACGACTCCGGGGTGTCCGGCAACTGTTACAAGGTGAGGTTGCTGCTCGCGATGCTGGGCAGCCGCTACGAGCGCCGGGAGGTCGACGTCATCGCGCGGTCGGGCCGTCTGGAGTTGCTGGGAGACCTCAACCCGGGGCTGCGCGTTCCGACGCTGGTGCTCGACGACGGCCGCGCGCTCGGCGAGTCCAACGCCATCCTCTGGTACCTCGCCCAAGGGACGCCCTACCTGCCGGCGGACCCGTTTCAGTGCGCGCAGGTGCTGCAGTGGATGTTCTTCGAGCAATACAGCCACGAGCCCAACATCGCCGTCGTCAGGTTCTGGGTCGCAATCGCCGATTCTCCCGTTCCGGAGGATCAGCTCGCGAGCAGGCGCCGGGCCGGCTACCAGGCCCTCGATGCGATGGAGCGTGAGCTGGGGAGCCGCGAGTTCCTGGTGGCGGACCGTTTCACCATCGCCGACATCGCGCTCTACGCCTACACGCACGTGGCCGACGAGGGAGGGTTCTCGCTGTCGGGGTATCCGGCGATCCGCGCGTGGCTCGATCGCGTGGCCCGGCAGCCGGGCCACGTTCTGATCACCTCCTGAGCATCGCCGCCGGCACATGAGTGGCCCGTGAGGGTTAGAGCGTGTGCGTTTGTGGGTAGCTCCGACCGTCAGACGCCGCGGGCGGATCCCCCGACCCGGATCCCCCGAACCCTCAGCTGGAGAACGAACATGTCGAGACGACTGCGGTTGCTGTGTGCCGCGGCCTGCGTGGCCGCGAGCTTTCTTCTTGTGACCTGCACCGGGGCGATGGCCCTCGGCGGAGCGGGGCCCGTGCTCGCGAAGGGGTCGACCGCGCTCGGCACCGCCCAGGGTGAACGCTCGGTAGTGCTGACGCTGAGCCCGCGCCACAGTGCCGCTCTCCGGCGGCTCGCCGGCGGTGAGGGACAGCTCACGCCCGCGGTATTCCTCAGCACCTACGCTCCCACCGCGGCGACCGTCAACGACATCTCCGCCTGGGCGCGGGGAAAAGGGCTGAGCGTCACGTCCGCGTCCTCCGACCGGCTGCTCGTGAGGCTCACCGGGTCGGCCGAGGCGCTCGGTTCCGCCCTCGGAACGAGCTTCGAGCGCTTCCGCGCACCCTCCGGGGGCGAATACGTCGCGGGCGCCGGCGCCGCCTCGCTGCCCAAGGCCATCGCCTCCAAGGTGACGGCGGTCACCGGGCTCTCCGGCCTCGAGCGCGTGCAGGGGTCGGTGGCCCACCCCTCGGCAAGTGAACTCCCGGGAGCGGTGGAATATCCGACCAGCTACGACCCCCAGCAGGTGTGGGGTCTGTACCACGCCCCGAGCAGCGCGTCGGGTGCCGGTCAGCAGGTGTCGGTGATCACCGCCGGGAACATCTCGGGGGTGCAGACGGACCTGCGCACCTTCGAGCACGCCTACGGGCTACCCGAAGTCCCGTGGCACCAGATCGAAGTCGGGGCCCCGGGAACCGAAACCGAAGGTGACGACGAGTGGGACCTTGACACCCAGTACTCGACCGGGATGGCGCCTTCGGTGAGCGGCCTGAACGTTTATGTGGGCACCTCCCTGGAAGACAGCGCGATCATCGAAACGATCGACCGCTGGGTCACCGACGACGCGAGCACACAGGCGAGCTTCTCCGCCGGGGAGTGCGAGCTGCTGGCCGAAGCGGCGGGCTTCTCGAGCTCTCTGGACACCGTCCTCGCCGAGGCTGCGGCCGAGGGCAGGACGCTGTTCACCTCCGCTGGGGACACGGGCTCTCAGTGCCCGGTGCTGGTGGGCCTCAACGGCCTGCCGCTGGGTGCCCCCGGCGACAACTATCCGGCCTCCAGCCCCTACGCGATCGGCGTCGGCGGCACGAGCGTGCTCGGCGGTGAAGAGGAAATCGGCTGGTACTCCGGCGGCGGCGGAACGAGCGTGCTCGAGGCGACCCCAGCGTGGCAGGAAGGCGCCGGCGGGAGCTTTCTCGGTGTCAGGCGCGGGGTTCCCGACGTCGCCTTCGACGCCGACCCGAACAGCGGCGTGGACGTGGTGGTCAACGGCAAACAGGAAGTGATCGGCGGCACCAGCGTCGGCGCCCCGGCGTGGCAGGGTGTCTGGGCACGCGTGGAGGGGGCCCGCGGAGGCACGATCCCGTTCGCCGGGGCCGCCATCTACGGTGCGCCAGCCGAAGCGTTCAAAGACATCGTCCTGGGCGACAACACGATCTACCCGTGCACCCCCGGCTGGGACTACGTCACGGGCAGGGGCACGCCCCAGGTCGAAGCGCTGATCGCCGGCGCGTAGGGAGGCGCCGGTCAGTCCTCGGGGAGCGGAACCTTCCGCCCCGAGGCGTCGGTGCTTTCCTTGACGACCCAGCGCCGCTCGAGGATGTCCCGGCGGTATTCGCCGTCCGGGCCGATCCAGCGGCGGACACATTCCTCCTCGCCCGGGTTGGTGACGATGAAGGAGTCGTCGGTGGTGTTGATCTCGACACCCGTCTTCAGGGCGAGGGTCAACATCCTCACGAGCTCGTTCGTGACTTGGGCGGGGTCGGTGTCCTCAAACTCGATAGCCATCTTCATGCGTCCTTTTTCGGCACACATGGCTCAACCCTTGAGGGGCTCCTTTGCAGATGGCGGATTGCTGCCATAGTCGCGGCTTCCGCGTTCTAATCGACCACCGGAGGCCCGAACATGAGCAGCGAAAGCAAGGCCGCCCGCACGGCGGTGATAACCGGAGCCTCCTCGGGCATCGGGGCGGCCACCGCCGGGGCGCTGGTCGCCGACGGTCATCGTGTGGCGCTGCTGGCCAGGCGACTGGACCGCATCGAGACCCTCGCCGGCGAACTCGGCGCCGGTGCGATCGCGATCGAGGCCGATGTCACCGAGCGCGCCTCGCTGCTCGCGGCCGCCGACCGTGTGCAGAGCGAGCTCGGAGGCGCCGACGTCCTCGTCAACAACGCCGGTGTGATGCTGCTCGGCCCGTTCTCCTCACACCAGCGCGCCGAGATGCGCCAGATGGTCGAAGTCAACCTGATGGGCGCGATCACTGCCACCGAGGTGTTCCTGGATCAGCTCCGCGACGGGGGCGGCGACCTGGTGAACATCTCGTCGGTGGCGGGACGCACGGCGCGCGCGGGCAACGCCGTCTACGCCGCAACCAAGTGGGGCATGATCGGGTGGTCGGAGGGACTGCGACAGGAGCTCCTACCCGATGTCCGCGTGATCGTGATCGAGCCGGGTGCCGTGGCCACCGAGCTGACCGACCACATCACCGACGCGCCCACCAAGAAGGCGACGGAGGAATTCGTCGGGCCGATAGCGATCACCGCCGAGGACATCGCAGAGGTGATCGCCTTCGCCGTGTCCCGCCCGCGACGGATGACCCTCAACGAGATCCTCGTCCGGCCGACCGCCCAACGCGCATAGGGGTCGCCCGCAGGCGCGCGCCGCCGCAGCCGCGCCGTGCGAGGATCTGACGAATAGCCCCTCCGTCTGATCGGGTCCGCACGCTCGCGCGGGAGCGGTTCGGCTTCTCGGAGCTGCGTCCCGGGCAGCTGCGGGCAGTCGAGTCGGTGCTCGCCGGGCGTGACGTGCTGGCGGTGCTGCCCACGGGCGCAGGGAAGTCGGCGATCTACGAGCTGGCCGGCCTGCTCACGGCCGGGCCGACCGTGATCATCACTCCGCTGATCGCCCTCGAGAACGACCAGCAGGCCCACCTCACGGCGGCGGGCCTCCCCACCACGGTGCTCAACTCGAGCCTCTCCAAGCACGCCTGGAGGGACGCGCTGGCGGCGGCAGGGAGGCCGGATGAGTTCGTGTTCGTCTCGCCCGAGGAGCTGTCCAACGCCGAGGTCGGGAGCGTGCTGTCCGGCGCCGAGCCTGGACTGTTCGTGGTAGACGAGGCGCACCTCGTGAGCCAGTGGGGCCAGGACTTCCGCCCGGACTACCTGCGCCTCGGCGCACAGGCCGACGCGCTCGGCGCGCGCGTACGCCTCGCCCTCACCGCAACGGCGGCGCCCCCCGTGCGCGCGGAGATATCCAGACGCCTGGGCCTGCGCGACCCCGACACGGTCGTGGGCGACTTCGACCGCCCCGGGATCGAGCTCTCGGTGCACCGCGTGGCGAGCGCCGCCGACAAGCAGCGGGAGCTCGAGTCGGCCGCCTCGGAGCTGCCCGGCCCCGGGATCGTGTATGCGGCCACGCGGGCAAGTGCCACGCTCGCGCGGGACGTGCTCGCCGGCGCGGGGCACAGTGTGACGCTCTACCACGCGGGGCTCTCCGCCTCCGAGCGCCGCGCGGCGATGGAGGCGTTCCTCGGGGGATCCGCCCGGATCGTGTGCGCCACCGTGGCGTTCGGAATGGGGATCGACAAGCCCGATGTGCGCTGGGTCCTGCACGCGGACGTCCCCGGCTCGCTCGACGCCTACTACCAGGAGTTCGGCCGCGCAGGTCGTGACGGCGAGCCTGCCCATGCCCGTCTGCTGTACCGGCCCGCCGACCTCGCCCAGGCACGCCACCTGTCGGCCCGTCCGGTTTCGGAGAAGTCGGTGGCGGCGGTGGCGCGACAGCTGGCGGCCGGGACCGGAGAGACCGACCCGGCGGCGCTGTCCGGAGCCCTTGGGCTGAGTGCTCGAACGGTGACGCTCGCCCTCGCCCGCCTGGCCGACGTGGGAGCGGCGTGCTGGGGCCCGCAGGGCATGGCCGGCTGGACCGGTGCGGAGGAGGTCTCCGGCGCCCTGGAGGCGTCGCGCGAGGAGACCGAGCGCACCCGCGAGGTCGAGCGATCTCGTCTGGAGATGATGCGCCGCTACGCAGAGACGACCGGATGCCGTCGCTCGTTCCTGCTGAGCTATTTCGGCCAGCACTACCCCGGCCCGTGCGGGGCCTGCGACAACGACGTGCTGCGCCGGGCGGACGAGGCCGGACCCCAGCCGTTCGGGCTCGGCGAACGTGTCGTCAGCGAGCGCTGGGGTGAGGGGACCGTGCAGCGCTACGACGGCGATCAGCTGACCGTGCTGTTCGACGACCACGGCTACCGCGATCTGCTCGTCCCGCTCGTGCTCGAGCGCGAGCTCTTGCGCCCCCTCGATGGGTAGGACGACCGGCTCAGTGCCGAGACACGATCGGCGCTATAAGTTCAGGCCACTGATGCCCGTATCGCGTGGCTTCTCGGGTCGCAGACGCACTGACGCAGATCCGTCGCGCCTGCCGCCCGGCCAGTACCTCACGACCGACTTCCCCGTGCTGTCGGCCGGGCCCACCCCCCACACGCCGCTCGACACGTGGACCTTCACGATCGAAGGCGAGGTCGAGCAGCCGGCGTCGTGGACGTGGCAGGAATTCACGAGCCTTCCCACGGAGGGCGTCACGACCGACATCCACTGCGTGACGAAGTGGTCCAAGTTCGACAGCACCTGGCGGGGCGTCTCGCTCGACACCCTGCTCGGCAGCGTGCAGAGCTCCGCCCGCTACCTGACGGCCTACTGCGACGGCGGTTACACGACCAACCTCGCGGTCGAGGACGTTGTGGGAGGCAGGGCGTGGGTCGCCTACGAGTACGCGAACGAACCGCTCGAACCCGAGCACGGCGGGCCGGCACGGCTGCTGGTTCCCCACCTGTACTTCTGGAAGAGCGCCAAGTGGGTGAGGGGGTTGCGCCTCACACGCGACGACCAGCCTGGATTCTGGGAGAACTACGGCTACCACAACCACGGGGACCCGTGGCTCGAGCAGCGCTACCAGGGAGACTGACCTGGCAGCTCGGGACGGTGGGGCAGCTCGTCCGTGAGACCGAGCGCGTCAAGAGCATCCTGCTCGGGCTTCCAGAATGGCCGGGACACCTCCCCGGTCAGCACGTGGACGTGCGCCTGACCGCCGAAGACGGGTATCAGGCGCAGCGCAGCTACTCGATCGGCTCGGCTCCCGAGGAGGGGGGGCTGAGGCTGACGGTCGAGCGTCTCGACGACGGCGAGGTCTCCGGCTACCTCGTGGACGTGCTCACGGCCGGGGACGAACTCGAGCTCCGCGGGCCGATCGGCGGATACTTCGTGTGGGATGCCTCCGACCCCGCTCCGGTGCTTCTCGTGGCCGGAGGCTCGGGGATCGTCCCGTTCCGCGCGATGCTCCGCCACCGCGTCGCGAGCGGCAGCTCGGCGCCGGTGCGCCTGCTGTATTCGGCCCGCGCGGAGGAGGAGATCATCTACAAGGATGAGCTGATGGAGCTGGCCCGCCATGACGGGATCGACATCCGCTACACGCTCACGCGCCGGTCGCCACCGGGGTGGGACGGCTACAGCGGGCGCATCGACCGGGAGCTCGTCGAAGATGTCTCCTGGCCACTGGGGGAGGAACCCCTGAACCTCGTGTGCGGGCCGAGCGGCTTCGTGGAGACCGCAGCGGACGTGCTTGCCGCCGTCGGGCACCCCCAGCCGCGGGTCAGGACCGAGCGATTCGGGCCGACGGGGTAGGGGCGATGGAGGTGCTCGACGGGAATGCGATCGCGGGCGACCTGCTCGACCTGTTCGGATACGACCTCACTTGCATCAGCGGCACGTGCGAGCACTGCGGCCGGGCGTCGCTGGTGGGCGAGCTCGTGGTCTACGCGCGCGCGCCGGGCAACGTTGCGCGGTGCCCCCACTGCGGCGCGGTCGTGATGGTCCTCGTCCAGATCGCCGAGGCGACCCACCTGACGATGGAGCGCTACCACCTGTCCGAGGCCCCCGACGGGCCGCCGGGCCCGCCGGCCTGAGCGTTCGTGAGCCGGGCAGCCGAGCTTCCGGCCCGCCGCGCCGGGCTCCCCGAGGTCATCCGCGAGTGGACCCGCATCGGGGTCACCGGCTTCGGTGGTCCACCCGCGCACATCGCCCTGCTGCGACGGCTGGTCGTGGAACGCACCGGCTGGCTGGACGCGCAGGAATTCGAAGACGCCAACGCCGCCTGCGGGCTGCTGCCCGGTCCCGCCTCCACCCAGCTGGCGATCTACTGCGCCTACCGGGTCGCCGGCCGTGCGGGGGCGCTCGTCGGTGGCCTCGGCTTCGTGCTCCCCGCCGTGATCCTCGTGCTCGTGCTGTCGCCCCTGTTTCTCGGCAGCTCTCCCCCCACGTGGGTCATCGGGGCGGGCGCGGGCGCGGGCGCGGCGCTGCCGGTGGTGGCCCTACATGCGGCGAGGTTGCTGCTGGGGCCGAGCCTTGCTCGGGTCCGGGACGAGCGCGCGAGGGTGGCCCGCTGGGGGGCCTACCTGGCGCTCGGCGCCGGCGTGTCGGTGTTCGCCGGCTCCTACCTGGTGATCGCGATCGCCGCCTGCGGCGTGCTGGAGCTGCTGCTGCGTGGCGCCGGGTCGGGTTCCGGGCTGCGTGGCGCCGGGTCGGGTTCCGGGCTGCGTGGCGCCGGGTCGGGCTCCGGGGATGCCGGCGGGCGCTCCCTGGTGGCGCTGATTCCGGCGGCGGCGTCGACGGGCGGGATGCCGGCCCTGGCGTGGACCGCCCTCAAGGTCGGCGCGCTGTCGTTTGGGGGCGGCTTCGTGATCGTCCCGCTGATGCAGAGCGACGCGGTCCACGTCCACCACTGGATGACCAACTCGCAGTTCCTGACCGCGGTCGCGCTCGGGCAGGTGACGCCGGGACCCGTGGTGGCGACGGTGGCGGCAGTCGGGTATGCGGCCGAGGGCATCGCCGGCGGGGTCGTGGCCGCGGCCGTCGCGTTCGCCCCCTCGTTCCTGTTCGTGATGCTGGGGGCCCGGGCCTTCGGGCGGCTGCGCACCGACCCCCGCGCGAGAGCGTTCCTGGACGGCGCGGGGCCGGCGGCGATCGGGGCGATCCTCGGAGCGGCGATCACGCTCGCGACGGCGCTCACGGAGGGCTGGCAGTTCGCCCTGCTGGGGCTCGCGGCGGTCGCCATCCTCCTCCTCGGGCGCAGCTTCCTGCCCGTGCTCCTGGCCTCGGCCGTCGCCGGGATCGTGGTCGCGCTCGCGGGCGCGCCGCTGCCGTGAGCGACATGGGCACGGGTCCCCGCCGCCGTCGAGCCGACGTG
>Ga0335083_10002099_pt1 | contig 26695 bp, 22 predicted proteins | sample Lox_Sample_42_FD_206716 | JGI IMG/M metagenome (GOLD analysis project Ga0335083, IMG submission 206716) | Soil microbial communities from Loxahatchee National Wildlife Refuge, Florida, United States - Lox_Sample_4.2 | ecosystem: Environmental > Terrestrial > Soil > Wetlands | place: USA...
GTCGGCGCGGGAAGCGCTCGCGTGTTTGGAGACGGCCGAGGCGATGGGCTTCACGGGGCCGCTCGACCCCGAGCTCGGCGCGCTGTTCAATCGCGTGATCGGGACGCTGGTGCGGCTGTTTCTGCCGCGGCGCTCTGGTTTGACGCGCTGCAGGGGAGATACGAACGAGCGGCTCCGTAATTCAAACGGATGGCTCGTTCGTCCGTTTTGTCCGCTCGGCGCGCCGCGCCGAAGCGGCCGAGAATAGAGAGTTGGCTCCGGCCGCGCGCCGCGGTGCTGCGCGCCGTGAATACGGAGCCGCCCGCCGCGTCCAACCGGACGGACCGTGCCGTCGAATCCGAGCGAGACCGCGAGCTCATCGTGCGAGCGCAGAGCGGCGACGAGCCCGCGTTCGCGGAGCTCGTGTCGCGGCATCAGCGGCGCGCGTTCGCGATTGCGTTCGGCCTGGTGCGCGACGAGGAAGACGCATCGGAGATCGTGCAAGAGGCGTTCTTGCGGGTGTACCGCGGGCTCGACGCGTTCAACGGCGCGGCCAGTTTCTTCACCTGGCTCTATCGCATCGTCAAAAATCTCTCGATCGATCTCATGCGGCGACCGGCCTGGCAGCGCGAGCTCGCCGACGAGCTGGCCGGCGAGCAGATGGACGCTCTCTTTCTTTCGCAAGTGCTCGGCGCGGACCCGGAGGACGCGCTGCGCCGGCGTGAGCTCGCCGAGGTGGTCGGAGCCGCGATCGACGCGCTGCCGTCGTATCACCGCGCCGTCATCCTCATGCGCGAGGTCGAGGGCATGAGCTACGAGGAGATGGCGTCCGCCGCGGGCGTGTCGAAAGGCACGATCATGAGCCGGCTCTTTCACGCACGGAAGAAGCTCCAGCGTTCGCTCCTCGCGCGCTACGTCGAACAGACCGAACGGCTGCCGCCGGAGGGCGGCTAGGCATGCGTCAGCCCCGGCTCGAGGACGGAACGCTGATGCGCTTTCACGACGGCGAGCTCGACGCCGAAGACGCGCGCCGCGTCGCGCTCGGCCGGCTCGTCGACCCGAACGTGAACGTGCGCCTGGACGCGCTTGCCGCGCTCGGCAGCGCCGTGCGCGCATGGGCCGCGCGTGCGGGCGTGGACGCCGCGGCCGAACGGCGCCGCCGCGCGCGCGCGCAGAGGCGCAGGCGGGCGCTCGCTGCGTGCGGAGCGCTGACGCTCGCGGCGGCGCTCGTGCTCGCGCCGAGAGCCAAAGTTGTCGGGGTGGACACCGTGGACGCTTCGGAGCAAGCCGCGTCCGACATGCACGGCGCGCTCGGGAGCGTTCGAGGTCCGGTCGCCGTCGAGGCCGTCGACTTCGGTGTCCACCCCGGCAGCATTTTCAGCGTCCGGAGTGACGCGAGCGAGACCACCGTCGTGTGGCTGCCGGACGATGCCGGCGCCGTCGCGACCGGGCCGCTATGAGGCTCGGCCTCGCGCTCGGCGTCGTCGTTCTTTCGTCAGTGACCGTCGCGGCCGAAGCGCACCCGACGCGCCAGAGCGACCCCCCGCGGGCGGCCGCCGCCGCGCCGGTGCTCGAGCTCCTCGTGCTCTACGCGACCAACCAAAAGAAGGGCATCGACCCTCGCGTGCGCGATCTCTCCGAGCTCACGCGCCCGCCCTTCGCGAGCTACGACAGCTACGCGCTGCTCGAGCGGGTGCGGCTGCCGCTCGCGACGGAACGGCAGCAGACGCATCGCCTGCCGAACGGCCGCGTTCTCGGCGCGGCGCTCGTCGAGAACCCGAGCGACGACAGCGTGCGGCTTTCGGCGAGCATCAGCGAACCGGGCGGGCGCGCGTTCTTGCCGCTGCTCGAGGTGCGCGCGCGCGTCGGTCAGCGCTTCATCGTCGCGGGGCAGAAGTACGAGAGCGGAATTTTGGTGTTGGTGCTCGCGATCGCGCGCTGAGTCCGTCAGTTCGGCGTCACGCGCGCGGGCTTTCGCCCCGCGACGAGCACGTTGTCGCTGAAGGAGCGCCCGCGCAGGCCGTTCGTCGCCGCGAGGAGCCGCGGCCAGCGGCGCGTGCTGAACGGCACGCGACCCGCGCCGCTGTACGCGACTTCGACGGACTCGAGGCCGCACTCGGCGAGGATGCGCCGGAGGTCGACCTCGAGGAGCGCGGTGATGTGCGCCGGATACAGGCCGGGCGCCGCCTGAAAATACTGAAACTCGCCGCGCGCGACGAGGCACGAGAGCGACGCGACGCTCAGTTGATTCGGGGTCGTGACGAACACCCAGCCGCCCGGACGCGCGAGGCGCACGAGCTCGCGCACGAGCGCACGCGGGTTTTCGACGTGTTCGATGGTTTCGGCGCAGACGACGACGTCGGCCGCGTCGTCGGGAAACGGCACCTTGCCGGTGTCGACGTCGACCGTCAAAAGCTCGCGGTCCGCGGGGAAGCCGTCGTGGCGCACGACGTCGACGCCGACGTAGCGCTCGACGCGGGCGCCGAGGTCGGCGAGGAGCTCTCCCCGGCCGCACCCCACGTCGACGAGCGTCGCCGCGCGCCCGCCGTGACGCTCGAGCGCGGCGACGACCATGCGGCGGACGGCATCGACACTGCTGCCGCCGCTCTCCAGGGCTCGCGCTCGGGTGTCCGCCATCCTTCGCGCCGTCACTTGGTCGGAATCAAGCTGCCCGTCGCGGCGATGGGCAAGGTCAGGCTGAACACCGTGCCTTCGCCGAGCACGCTCGTCACCTCGATGGTGCCGCCGAGCGCGTCGAGGATGCCGCGGACGATCGAGAGGCCGAGCCCGGTGCCCCGCCCCTCGCTCTTGGTCGTGAAGAACGGCTCGAAGACGAGCGGCAGGTGCTCGGGCTCGATGCCGCGCCCGCTGTCGGCCACTTCGAGCAGCACGGCCCGCGCCGCGAGGTCGATCTCGGCGCGCAGCACGAGACGCCCCCCGCCGGACATGGCGTGCGCCGCGTTCGTGAAGAGATTCACGAACACTTGCGTGAGAGAGCCGGCGACGCCGCGGATCGCGGGCAGGGCGCTCGGGAGCTCGCGTTCGACGGCGATCCCCGAAAATTCGTGCTCGCAAAAGACGAGCGCCTTGTCCACGACGTCGTGGAGCGACACGGGCCCCGGGATTTCGTTCGAAGGGCGCGCGTACGCGACGAGATCGCGCGAAAACCTGAGGATGCGGCCCGCCGCCTCCTGAATGCGGCGCAAGCGTTCGAGGTCGTCCTCGGCGTCCGCCTGCGGCAATCGCCCCTGGGCCTTGCGCGTGAGGTACTCGGCGTAGGCGATGATGGAGGTGAGGGGATTGTTGAGCTCGTGCACGACGCCCGCGACGATTTGCCCGAGCGAGGCGAGTTTTTCGGACTGGATGACGTGGGCCTGGAGCCGCTCGAGGTTGCGGGCCGAGCCGTGCACGCGGCGGAAGCCCTGGGCGCGCGCGACGGAGCGCCGCAGCACGACCGCGGCGCGCTCGGCGATTTGCCAATCGAGCGGGGCGAGCACCTCGTTCGCGCCGACGTGGAAGGTCGAGGCGTCGTCGAGTGGCACCACGCGCTCTTCGCGCAGAATCGGGAACAGGCGCGTCGGATCGCGCTGCATGGCGTCGGACGCGCCAGGCGGCAGCCGCACGCTGATGAGCGGCCGCTCCCCCGGCTCGGTGATGACGCACGCCCCGAGCGCGAGGTGCGGCAAGAGCGCCGCGAGGCCGTCGAGGAAGCGCTCGACCACCTCGGCCGGGCCCGCTTCGAGCGGCAAATCCAGCGCGAGCGCGAGGAGCACGTCGCGCCAGGGATCGGCGAGCGGACGCTCCGAGCCGCGTCGCGACCCGGGCGCTCCGGCGATTTCGCGCGCGTCGGAGTCCGCCGCGACGGGAGGGAGCGGCGTCATGCGCGAGCCCGCCTTCTCCCTCACGAGGTCGGCTCCCGCGGCTCGATGCCGCTCGCGCGTTCGAGATCGAGGATGCGCGCCTCGCCGACGTAGCTCTTGGTCTCGTATTTGGTGATGCCGCCGACCTTGCGCACGATCTCGGCCATGCGCTGCGCTTCGGACACGATGATCTGCGCGTTCCGGAGCGCGGCCGGCTCGCTCGCGAGCATGCGCGAGAGCATCTCGGCGTAGCCGATGACGCTCGTGAGCGGCTGGTTCAACTCGTGGGCGGCGGCTCCGGCGAGCTCGGCGAGCATGACCTGCTTTTCACGCGTGCGGAGCTCTTCCTGCGCGCGCTCGAGCTCGCTTTGAATCCGCAATTTTTCGCGCAAATCGGTGAAAATACCGAGCGAGCCGACGCGGCGGCCGTTTTCGACCACGAGCGACGCCGAGAGCAACACCGGGATCGTGCTGCCGTCGGCCGCGCGCATGTCCACGCGAAAATCCTCGAGCCGGCCGTAGCCGGAGCCGTCGGGGTCGCGGATGCGCCGCATCACTTCGCGCGCGACGCCCGGCGGGTAGAGCTCCTCGACGCTCATCTTGCCGACGACCTCCGCCGCCGAGTAGCCGAAGATGCGCGCCGCCGCGCGATTGAAGAGCCGGAGCGTGCCCTCGAGGTCGGCCGAGACGATGGCGTCTACCGAGCTGTCGATCACCGACTCCAAGAACTCCTTGGTTTGCTTGAGCTCGACGGCCGTCTGGCGCTCGAGCGTCACGTCGCGGAACGTGAAGAGCACGGCGTCGTCCTCGTGCAGCACCGAGCTGAAGCTCACGTTGGCGGTCACGGCGCGTTCGCCGCGCTCGCGCAGGTGCAAGTCGACGCCGCGCGGGTAAACGCCCGCGGAAAAGCCGCGCATGAGCCGCGCGGCGAGCTCGCGCTGGCCCGGGATCAAGAGCGACTCGAACGTGGCCGTCGCGAGCTCGGCTTCGCTCGCCCCGATGATTTCGCGCGCGCGCGGGTTCGCGAACAGGATGCGCCCGTGGCGATCGATGACGACCATGCCGTCGGCGGCGCTCTCGAAGAAGCCGGCGTAGCGCTGGAACAACTGGACGCGCTGCTCGGCCTCGACGCGCGCGGAGGTGCTCTGCTCCGTCTCGTCGCGCAAGGATTGGAGCAGGCGCGCGTTCCGGAGCGCGATGGCCGTGGCGTTCGCGAGCGTGGACGAGAGCGAGAGCTCGGCGTCGCCGAAGGTCGTGCGGGCTTTCGAGCGCAAAAACAAGACGCCGAGCGGCCGGCTCTCGCCGTGCATGATGGGGAGCAAGGCGAGCGAAGCGAAGCCGCGCGCGGGCTCGCGCTGGCGCACGACCTCGAGCAGCGGACTGTCGGCGGCGTTCTGGATCACGAGCGCGCGCCCGGTGGCGATGACCTCGCGGATTTCGGGGTATTGATCGAGCATGATCGGCCGATCGCGCACGCGGTCGTCGTCGCTCGACGCGAGCACGAAGCCGACGCGCCCCGATTCCGCCAAGAGAACCACGCTGCAGCGATCGACGCGCACGACCTCGGCGATGCGCTTCACGACGGTGTAGAGGATGTCGCGGATGTCGAGGCTCGAGGCGAGCGCCTGGGTGAGCTCGAGCAGCGTCTTCTGATCGCGATCGCGGCGCGCGAGCCGGTCGAGGTACTCGCGCACCCTGAGCTGCACCCGCAGGCGGGCGAGCAGCTCCCCGGGCCGAAACGGCTTTTTGACGTAGTCGTCGGCGCCGCTCGCGAACGCCCGCTCGATCTCGCCGTCGGAGTCGAGCGCCGTGAGCACGACGACCGGAACCTCGGCGAGGCGCGGCTCGGCGCGCACGTAGCGCAGGATGGCGTAGCCGTCCGGGTCCGGCATCACGAGATCGAGCAAAATCGCCGCCGGCGCGGGGCGATTTTCGAGGTAGCGCACGGCGTCGGCGCCGCTCTCGACCACGTCGGCGGCGAGCCCCGCCTCACTCAGCATCTGCCCGAGCAGGTGCCGGCTCACGCCGTCGTCGTCGACTACGAGCAAGCGGGGCACGGGAGCCACGAAAAAAGCGTATCACGACCGGGGCTTATGCTCGACTCCGTGCCTGCCGGGCCGGACGGCTTCGGGTCCGGAACCGGTTTCTGGAACGAGCCGTAAATCCGCCTTTTGACCGTTCCTTTCTCGGGTATTAGCGTGTCCGTTCGTGAGCGACCCGCCGCGCGCGCCCCGTGACGAGGAGCTCGAGGAGCTCTCGGACGAAGTCATCCTCGCGCAGGAATCGGCCGTGCACGCCCCGCAGCGGCGCGCCAACGTGACGACCGATCACCCGACCGTCGTCATCAGCGAGCAGCCGGCGGGCGAACGGCGCCGGCAGCCCACCATGCGCACGCGGCGGAGCGAAAAAACCGTGGTCATTCGCGACCGCCGCAAGCTCGACAAGATGCGGCAGGCCATCTCCGAGCGCCAGGAGCTCAAGCGCAAGCCGCGGCTCGTCGAGAAGCGGACGCTCTACTTGCTGGCCGCCGCCGCCGTCGGTTCGCTCGTCGTGGGCTCGCTCATCGCGGCGTTCGTCGACGCGCGCAAGCCCGACCTCGAGCCCGTGCTCAGCGCTTCGGCCGCGCCCGTGCCCGTCGCTTCGGCCACGACCCAGCACATCGACACCGTCGAGCTCGACTCGCTCCCGGTGGACAAGTCGAAAAAGCACGTCAATCGGTGAGCGCGTCGTCGGCGAGCTCGAGCTTCCAGCCGAGCTTGTCGAAGCCCGGTCGGATCTGCGCGAGGTCACCGACGACCACGACGAGCAGATCCTCCGGCGCCAACAGGCGCTGGCCGGCCTCGAGATCCGCCGGCGTGACGGCCTTCACGAGCTCGGGGTAGCGCGTGTAGTAGTCGTTGCCGAGAGCCTGCGAGAAGAGCTCGACCATCGAGCCTGCGACGAGCGAGCCGTGCTCGAGCCGAGCGCCGAGCTCGTGCAGGAGAGCGGCCTTGCCGCGCTCGATCTCGTCGGGCATGAGCGGCTTGCCGAGGCTCGGGTCGCGCGCGAGCTGGAGCTCGTGCAGCGCCTCGGACAGCGCCGGGGCGGTCGCGTCGGTGCGTACGCTCGTGCTCAAGACGAACGCGCCCCAGTCGCGCGTCGCGACCGGGCGCGCGACGGCGCCGTACGTCCACGCGTGCTTTTCGCGCAGGTTCATGTTGATGCGCGACGTGAAGAGGCCGCCCACGATCTCGCCGAGCACCGAGCGCGACTCGAAGCCCGGCGCCGAGCGCTGCGGGAAGCGCTGCGCGGCGAAGATAGCCGTCTGCACCGCGCCCGGGCGATCGACCGCGACGAGGCGGAGCCCCGGGTTCGGCGGCGGCAGCTTCACCTCCGCCGCCTTGGGCGGTTTCGCGGCGGCGCGCCAGCTCCCGAAATACTTGTCGAGACTCGGTCGCAACGCCTCGAACCCGACGTTGCCGACGACGACGAGCGCCGCTTCGCTCGGCAGGTAGTAGTGGGCGTGAAATTCCTTGAGATCCGCGATGCGCAGACGCTTCACGTCCGTCACGCCGCCGCTCACGGGCGCGCCGAGCACGGGACCGTTCAAGAGCCGCAGGCCCGCGAGCGACGCGAGCCGCTCCGGTGCTTGACGCTCGCCGACCAGCTGATCGACCCATTCGGCGCGCACGCGCTCGAAGTCCTTCGGGTCGAACGACGGCTCGCGCACGACCTCGGCGAGCAACGCGAGCGCGCGATCCGCGTCGCTCGTGAGCGCCGAAAGACTCACGGTCGATTCGTCGCGGCCGGCGTTCGAGGTGAGCGGCGAACCCAGGTTTTCGGCCGCTTCGGCGAGCTCGCGGCTCGGGTGCTTCTTCGTGCTCTCGACCAGCATGCGCGCCGTGAGCGCCGCGAGTCCGCTCTTCCCGTCCGGCACGGCGGAGCCGCCGTGCTTGATCACGAAGTCGAAGGAGATGACGGCCGTCGGCCGCTGCACGAGGTACACGCTCAAGCCATTTTGGAGCTTCACCACGTTCGGGACGGGGAAGTGGAGCTCGCCCGGCTGTCCGGGCTTCGGCCGCTCCGAGCGCCACGGCTCGGGGTCGGGCGGGACGGTCGAGGTCGGTGCCGGCGCGGCGGGCGGCTTCGCCTGGTACGTCTTGACTTCGCCGCCGCACGCGCACGCGACGAGCGCGGCGACGAGGAGGCTCGCGAACCACGACGTGCGGTTCACGGCTTCACCTTCCCCGCGCTCGGCTTCGCGGCGTTCGGCGGTTTCGCGCCGCCCGGAGGTTTCGGGGCGTTCGGCGCCTTCGCGCCGCTCCCGGCCTTGGCGGCTTTCGGCTCGGGCTTCGCGTCGGTCGCTGCCGGCGCCGGCGCGTTTTGAACGGCCGCCGTCGGATGCGTGATGACGGTCACGCGCGCGTCCCGGCTCATGTACTGCCGGACCACGCGCGAGATGTCGTCGGCGGTGACGGCGTCGATGGCGGCGAGCCATTTCGGCAAGTAGCCGGGATCGCCGAGGTAATGATCGAAGCGCTGCAAGAGCCCGGCGCGGCCCGATTCGCCGCCGTGGCCGTTCAGCTGCTCGAGGTCGCTCGCGATCTCGAGGAAGGTGCGGCGCTTGGCGCGCGCGAGCTCCTCGGCGGTCGGCGGCGTGGTCTTGAGCTCCTCGATCACGGCGTCGAGCGCCTTCTCGATGTCCTCGGGCGCCTTGCCCGAAGCCGCGGTCGCGCTCACGTCGAGCATCGTCGCGAGCGCGTTCGGATCGGAGGACGCCTCGACCTCGGAAGCGAGCTTCCCTTCGACGACGAGCTTGCGGTAGAGCCGCGTCGAGCGGCCGCCCGCGAGGATGGTGGTCGCCAGATCGAGCGGCGCGTCGTCGGGGCCGTAAGCGGGCGGGGCGATCCAGCCGTAGGACACGCGCGCGAGCTCGACCGGTTCGTCCACGACGAGCCGCACCGATTGCGCGAGCGGCGGCGTCGCCTGGCGCGCGAGCCGCGTCGGCTGGCGGCCGTGCAGCGTGCCGAAGTACTTGTCGACGAGCGCCTTGGCGACCGCGGGATCGAAGTCGCCCGCGAGGCACAGCGTGGCGTTGCTCGGCGTGTAGTACGAGCGAAAGAAGTCCTTCACGTCGTCGAGCGTCGCGGCGCTGAGATCCTGCATCGAGCCGATCACGGCGCCGTGATAGGGGTGGCCCGCCGGGAACATCGTGTCGAGGAGCGCGAGGCTGCTCTTGCCGTACGGCGCGTTCTCGAAGGTCTGGCGTCGCTCGTTCTTCACCACGTCGCGCTGCACGTCGAGGCGCTCCTGGGTGATGGCGTCGAGCAGGTAGCCCATGCGATCGCTCTCGATCCAGAGCGCGAGCTCGAGGTACTCGCGCGGCACCGTCTCGAAGTAATTCGTGCGGTCCCAGTTCGTCGTGCCGTTCACGTTGGTCGCGCCGGCCGACTCGAGCAGCTGATCGAATTCGTGCCCGACGTGCCGCGACCCCTCGAACATCAAGTGCTCGAAGAGATGCGCGAAGCCGCTCCTGCCGGGCGGTTCGTAAGCGGGACCCACGTGGTACCAGATGTTCACCGCCACCATCGGCAGCGACGGATCGCGGTGCAGAATCAGCGTGAGTCCGTTCTCGAGCTTCACCTTTTCGAAGGGCAGCTCGAGGACGGGACGCGCGGGTTCGAGCGCGGTCGCTTTGCTCGCGTCGGCGTGTGCGGCGCGCGCGCCGCTGACGGCTTTCGGCGCGTCGGCACGCGCGCTCGGCGCGAGTGCGACGGCCGCGAAGAGGACGCCCGTGACGAGGGTGCTCGGCGTTTTCACGGCCGGACGATGCCACGAGTTGTGGTAACAAGGTCCAATGTCTGAGCAGGGACCAGGCGGCTACGGCGGTGGGGGCTACGGTGGCGGTCAACCCCCCGGCGGCTGGGGTCCTCCTCCCGGCTCGCCGCCGGGCGCGCCGCCCGGCGCGCCTCCCGGCGGCTACGGTGGCGGCGGCTACGGACAACCTCCCGGGGGTTACGGGCAGCCGCCCGGCGGGTACGGCCAGCCGCCCGGTGGCTACGGGCAACCGCCCGGTGCGCCGCAGGGCTGGCAACAGTCGCCCGGTGTCGCGCCGACGCAACCCGGAGGCGCACCCGCGCCCGCGAAGAAAACGAATCCGCTCGTCTGGGTCGGGCTCGGGTGCGGCGTGCTCTTGCTCGCCGGCGGCGCCGGCGCGGCGTGGTTTTACTTCTCCGTCTTCAAGCCGGCGCAAGCGGTCGCGCAAGCGGCGACGGCCGCCGCGAGCAGTCTCGGCGCGACGGTGAGCATCGGGTCGAGCGGCGTCAGCGTGAACATTCCCGGGCTCGGCCAGGTGACGGCGCCCACGGTCGCGCCGTCGAGCACGAGCGCGCCCGCGCCGAGCATCACCGTGCGGCTGCCGAGCGGTGCCACCGCGGCGCCGAGCGCGACCGCCGCCACGCCGACGTCGGCGCCGACGCTCGTGCCGCCGGTTCCGAGCGGCGGTCTCGCCACGGGCGGCCCGAGCTGCGCGCCCGCGGCCGCGTGCTGCAAGGCGATGGCGTCGAAAGCGGGCGGCCAGGCGCAAACCGTCGCCGGCTGCGACGCGCTCAAGAATTCGCCCGAGTTTGCCTGCGCCCAAGCGCTCGCGACGTACAAGAAGATGGCGCCGCTCGTCGGCGCCGCCTGTCCCTGAGCTCGCACCGAGCCCGGCTCCAGCGCGTGCCGCCGTCCACGATCCCCCAAGCTTCCGCGGAGAGTGCCCGCTTGCGCGAGAGCGGCGCGTACAACGCTCCGTGGCGCAGGTTCGGCCCGTACTTGAGCGAACGGCAGTGGGGCACCGTGCGCGAGGACTACAGCGCGACCGGTGAAGCTTGGGATTACTTGCCGCACGATCACGCGCGGAGCCGCGCCTACCGCTGGGGTGAAGACGGCCTGCTCGGCTTCAGCGATCACCACCAGCGCATCTGCCTCGCGCCCGCGCTCTGGAACGAACGCGACCCGATCCTGAAAGAGCGGCTCTTCGGGCTCACGAACGCCGAGGGCAACCACGGCGAGGACGTGAAGGAGCAGTACTACTACCTCGACGCCACGCCGACCGCCTCGTACGCCAAAGCGCTCTACAAGTACCCGCAGCGCGCGTTTCCGTATGCCGAGCTCGTGAACGGCAACCGCGCGCGCTCGCGGCGCGAGCCCGAGCTCGAGCTCTGCGATCTCGGCGTGTTCGACGACGACCGTTACTTCGACGTGTTCGTCGAATACGCGAAGGCGGAGCCGAACGATATTTTATGGCGCGTCCACGCCGTCAATCGCGGTCCGGAGACTGCGCCGCTCCACCTCCTCTTCCACGTCTGGTTTCGCAACACCTGGTCGTGGTTCCGCGAGCCGGAGCGACCGTGGCTCGTGCGCACGGGTGACGGCACGGTCGAGCTCCGCCACCACGAGATGGGCGCGTTCGTCGCGAGCTTCGACGGAGCGCCCGAGCTCCTGTTTTGCGAGAACGAGACCAACTTCACGCGCCTGTTCGGCTCCGAGGGCGCGCCGTTCCCGAAGGACGCGATCAACGACCGCGTCGTTGCGGGCAAGGCTTCGGCGACGAACCCCGCGTGCCGCGGCACGAAGTGCGCGGCGCATTACTTCGCGGCCGTGCCGCCGGGCGGCGAGCTCGTCATGCGCGGGCGCCTGTCGCAAAAGGGCGGCGCTGCGGCGAGCGCGCCGTTCGCCGATTTCGACGCGCTCTTCGCGGCGCGACAGCGCGAAGCCGACGACTTTTACGCCGAGCTTCAAGACGTGAATCACGACGCGGACGCGCGCATGGTGCAGCGCCAGGCGCTCGCGGGCATGATCTGGTCGAAGCAGTTTTACAACTACGACGTGCGGGCGTGGCTCTTCGGGGACGAAACGCAGCCGGCGCCGCCCGCGGCGCGCCTGCACGGTAGGAACGTCGAGTGGAAGCACCTCGTGAACGACGACGTGCTCTCGATGCCGGACAAGTGGGAGTACCCCTGGTACGCCGCGTGGGATCTCGCGTTTCATTGCGTCCCGATTGCGCTCGTCGATCCCGAGTTCGCGAAGCACCAGCTCGTCTTGCTCACGCGCGAGTGGTACATGCACCCGAACGGGCAGCTCCCCGCCTACGAGTGGGCGTTCGGGGACGTGAATCCGCCGGTGCACGCGTGGGCGGCCCTGCGCGTCTTCCAGATGGATCGCAAGACGCGCGGCGACGCGGGCGATCTCGATTTTCTGGAACGCGTCTTCCACAAGCTGATGCTGAACTTCACCTGGTGGGTGAACCGGAAGGACGTCGAGGGCAAGAACGTCTTCCAGGGCGGGTTTTTGGGGCTCGACAACATCGGCGTGTTCGACCGCAGCAAGCCCCTGCCGACCGGCGGCTTCATCAATCAGTCGGACGGCACCGGCTGGATGGCGATGTACAGCCTGAATTTGATGCGCATCGCGCTCGAGCTCGCCGTGCACGATCCGGTCTACGAGGACATCGCGAGCAAGTTCTTCGAGCATTTTCTGCACATCGCCGAGGCGATGGCGAACATCGGCCCCGACGCGCAGGGCCTTTGGGACGACGAAGACAAGTTCTATTACGACGTGCTCCACGTCGACGGCCGCTCGGTGCCGCTCCGCATCCGCTCGATGGTCGGGTTGATTCCGCTCTTCGCCGTCGAGGTGCTCGAGCGCGGCGTGTTCGAGCAGCTGCCGGGGTTCACGCGCCGGCTGCGCTGGTTTCTCGAACACCGGCCCGACCTCGCGAGCCTCGTCTCGCGCTGGCAAGAGACGGCGACGGGCGAGCGCCACCTGCTCTCGCTCCTGCGCGGACACCGCATGAAGAAGCTCCTCGCGCGCATGCTGGACGAGAGCGAGTTCTTCTCGCCGTACGGCGTGCGCTCGCTCTCGCGCTGCCACGCGGACAAGCCGTTCGTGCTCGACATCGACGGGCACCACTACGACGTGAACTACGTGCCGGGCGACTCCGAGACGGGGCTTTTCGGCGGCAATTCCAACTGGCGCGGGCCGATCTGGATGCCCGTGAATTTCCTCTTGGTCGAGTCCTTGCAGAAGTTTCACCACTACTACGGCGACGATTTCAAAGTGGAGTGCCCGACGGGCTCGGGGCGCTTCCTCACGCTGCTCGAAATCGCCGACGAGCTCTCCGCGCGGCTCACGCGGCTCTTCTTGCGCGACGAGCACGGGCGGCGCCCGTGTTACGGCGAGCACCCGAAGTACGCGAACGATCCGCACTTTCGCGATTATCTCCTCTTCCACGAGTTCTTTCACGGCGACAGCGGTCGCGGCCTCGGCGCGATCCACCAAACGGGTTGGACCGGGCTCGTCGCGAAGTTGATTCAGCCGCGCCGACTGCCGTCGCCGTGATGTGGAACGGTCGCCGCGGCGCGCTCGCGTTGATCGCGGTTTCGGCCGGGGTGCTCGTCTACGTGATCGGCGGCAGCTCGGACGAGGACAGAATCCTCGCGCGGCTCCGGGAAATCGCGCGCGCGGTCGAGACGCGGCCGGACGAGACGGACGTCGCGCGCGCGGCGCGCATCGACGGCGTGTTCGAAACGGCGCTCGAACCCGGCGTCACGTTCGGCGCGCCGGAGCTTCCCGCCGTCAGCGGCGTTCGGCCGCTCGCCGTCTTTGCCGCCGCGGCGCCCGCGAGCTTCGGCGAGCTCACGTTGAGCGTCGGCGCGACCGACATTCACGTCGAGGGCGCGATCGCGCACGCCGTCTCGGAGCTGACGCTCACCGGCTCGCGCGGCGGCGAGCTCCGGCGCGAACATCGGAGCGTCCGCTGCGAGCTCCGTCGCTCGGGGGCCGCGTGGCGCGTCGGCGCGATCGAAGTCGAACCCGAGAAGGAAGCGCAGCCGGAAGCGCGACCTTGAGCGCGGTGCGCCCGGCGAGCGAATGGGTATTTGGGGGTTGGGCACGGCGCGGTCAGCGCGCTTGACCCACGTTTTACGCCGCGCCAGAGTCTTCACAGGGTGAGGACAAGGGAGCTTGGCTGGGTTCGTCCATTCATCTCGCTCGCCGTGTGCGCGCTCGGCGCCGACGACGACAGCAACGGCTGCCACGCGCACGGCACCGTCGCGTTCGAGTACTGCGCTACGAACGATCCGCTAGGAGCCGGCGCGGATCCGCCGCCGTCCGACTAGTCACGCCGAGCTCCGCGGCGAGCGAAACGAACGCGATCCACAAGCCGAGCCCGAGGCCGAGGTGCACGACCTGGAGCCAGCCCGGCGCCGAGAGCGTGACGTTGAGTCCGCCCGCCGTCAGCTGAAACGCCGTGAAAACGAGCACCGCGCGGCTCGCCCGGCGTACCGCGGCGCGCGGCGCGGTCACGAACGGCGCCGCGACGTAGACGACGAGCGCCGCCGCCGAGATCGCCAGGAGCGGATGCAGGACGCGCAGGCGCTGGAGAAAATGCGCGCCGGCTCCTTGATCCTCGTGCAGGCGACCGGCGAGCGACGCCGCGGCGGGCGGGAACAGCGTGTCGCCGAGCGCGGTGACGGCGCCGCTCAACGCGACGACGACGATGGCGAGCGCGGCGAAGACGAGCCACGCGTGCGATACGGCCGAGTCGCTCGGCGCGTCCGCCTGCGCGGCGGCGTCGGCGGCGCTCCAGCGCACGGCGAGGGTCAGCGCCGCGACCAAACCGAACGTGACCAAGAGGTGCGCCGGCATCACGACGGCGCGGCTCTGCGACGCGTCCTTCGCCACGAGCCCGAAGAGAACGAGCGCCGCTCCGATGAGCGCCTCGAGCACCATCAAGAACATCGACGCGTAGGCGGCGCCACGCAGCCGGTGCCCGGCGGGCGTGCGTCTCACCGTGAGCCAGGTGAACGCGACGACGAGCAGAAACGCGGAACCGGAAGTAACGCGGTGCGTGAGCTCGACCCATGTTTCGAGCCGGCGCGGGAGGTGAGCAATTTCACCGTTGCAGGTCGGCCAGTGTTGCCCACAACCGGCGCCCGACCCGCTGATTCTCACAATTGAACCAAAAAGAACGACGAAAATGTTCCAACCGAGCGCGACGCGCGCGACCTGCAAAACCCGCCGTAAATCGCCGGAGCCGCTACCATTTTTGCTCGACAACGGCGAAAACTTGGACAATAGCCGAGGCTACCATGAGCCAGACGTTTTTCGAGGGCATCGAGCCCATCCGCTTCGAAGGTCCCCAGAGCGACAATCCGCTCGCCTTCCGTTACTACGATAAGAACAAGGTCGTCGCCGGCAAGCGCATGGAGGATCACCTCCGCCCCGCCGTCTGTTACTGGCACAGCTTCGCGTGGGGCGGGCAAGACGTGTTCGCGATCGCGGGACCGACGTTCGATCGGCCGTGGTTCAAGGTCGCCGATCCGATCGCCGCGGCGGAGATGAAGCTCGAGGTCGCGTTCGAGTTTTTCGAGAAGCTCGGGACGCCCTTCTTCACCTTCCACGATCGCGACATGGCGCCCGAAGGCGCGACGCTCAAGGAGAGCCACGCGATTCTCGATCGTCTGACCGAAAAGGCGCAGGCGCAGATGGCGCGCACCAAGGTCGGCCTGCTCTGGGGCACGGCCAACCTCTTCAGCCACCCCCGCTTCATGAGCGGCGCCGCCACGAACCCCGATCCGGAAGTGTTCGCGTACGCCGCCGCCCAGGTCTGCAAGATCCTCGAGACCACCCACAAGCTGGGCGGCCACAACTACGTGCTCTGGGGCGGCCGTGAAGGCTACGAAACCCTGCTCAACACCGACATGAAGCGTGAGGCCGACCAGCTCGCGCGCTTTCTCACGCTCGTCGCCGAGCACAAGCAGAAGATCGGTTTCAAGGGCACGCTGCTCATCGAGCCGAAGCCGAAGGAGCCGACCAAGCATCAGTACGACTTCGACTCGGCGACCGTCTACGCGTTTCTCCAGCGCTATCACCTCGAGAACGAGTACCGGGTCAACATCGAGGCGAACCACGCCATCCTGAGCGGCCACAGCTTCCAGCACGAGGTCGCTTACGCGCTCGGCAACGGCATCTTCGGCAGCCTCGACATCAACCGCGGTGACGACCTCCTCGGTTGGGACACCGATCAGTTCCCGAACGACATCGCCGAGATCGCGCTCGTGATGTACACGCTGCTCAAGGGCGGCGGCTTCACGACGGGCGGCATGAACTTCGACGCGAAGCTCCGCCGCCAGAGCATCGACCCGGCGGATCTCTTCCACGCGCACATCGGCGGGCTCGACACGCTCGCGCGCGGCCTCATCATCGCCGACCGCATGATCGCGGACGGCAAGCTCGAGCGCGTCATCACCGACCGCTACGCCGGCTGGAAGACGCCGCTCGGCGAGAGCATCATGGCCGGCAAGGCGAGCCTCAAGGATCTTTCGGAGCAGGTGCTCTCGAAGGGCATCAATCCGAAGCCGCGCTCCGGCCAGCAAGAGTTCCTCGAGGGGCTCGTCAACCGCTACCTCTGAGCCACCCCCGCTCGAAAGAGAAGCGCCCGGCGCGCGAGACGAACCAGAGCGTCTTGCGCCAGGCGATGCTGCGCCGGCTCCCGCGCCGGCTCGGCGTCACGGGGCAGTTCGTGCTGCCGCCGGTGCCTGCGCTCACGGCGCACTTCACCGAAAAGCTCCACGCGCTTTTCGCGGCGGTCGGCCGCGTCTTCAACGAGGCCGACACCGAACACCTGCGCGGCGTCCTTCAAACGCAGCTCGAGCGCGCGTACGCGGCGTCGCCGTATTCGCGCGTCGTCGTTCGCTATCGCACCGAAGCGCCGCCCGCGACCGCGATGCACTACGACGTCGACATCGAGGTGTCGTCCGTCGCGGACGAGTACGCGCGCTGGATCGAGACGCGCACGCCGCCGTATTTCGGCCAGCATCCGGACGCGAAGATCCTCGACTGCGCGCACTCGCTCGGGCCGCCCCGCGAGGTGCCGGTGCTCGACCTGGGAGCCGGCACGGGGCGCAACACGCTGCCGCTCGCGCGCGCCGGGTTCCCCACCGACGCCGTGGAGCTTTCGCCCGCGCTCGCGAGCGTGCTCCGCGCCGAGATCGAAAAGGAGCAGCTCGCCGTGCGCGTGTTCGAAGGCAGCGCGCTCGGCGACGAGCTCGCCGTGCCGCGCGGTCACTATCGCCTGCTCTGCATGGCGGAGGTGATCGCGTCGCACATCCGCACGGTCGACGAGATCCGACTCCTCGTCGCGGGCGCCGCGCGCTCGCTCGCGCCGGGCGGGCTCTTCGTCTTCAACGCGTTCGTCGCGAAGGACGGCTACCGGCCGGACGCGCTTTCACGCGAGCTCTCCCAGGTCTTCTGGTGCAACCTCTTTACCAAGGCGGATTTGGCGGCTGCCTTTCACGAGCAGCCCTTCGAGCTCGTCTCCGACGAGTCGACGCACGACTTCGAGGAGGCCCATCAACCGCAGGACGGCTGGCCCCCCACGGGCTGGTTCGTCGCCTGGGCTCGAGGCCTCGATCTGTTCGACCTTCCGAGTGGTCGAGCCCCCATCGACCTCCGCTGGCTCGTGTATCGACGCGTGTGAGGCGGCGTCGCCCTGGGGCAAAAACCGCAGGCAAAAGCCCCCCTTCCCCTCATCGTCAGCCGAGCTGAACACCCTCTCCCAACCAAGCGTCGTCTGTAAGTGCAAGACACGTGCCGGGAGCGAATTCGAAGAAACCAGCGAAAAAGCGTGGTTTCACTCTGGCACAACCTGAGCCAGTTCGAGGGCGGTCCGGACGTCCTTGGCAGAGTTCACGGTTCGCTGGTAACGCGGGGCCCGCGTGCCCCATCCGCTCGACCTCATCGCGCTCATCCTCGGGATCCTCTTCACCCTGCGTCAAATGGACGTGACCCAGCGGCAGGCCGCGAGCTTTCCCCAGGTGCGCGAAGCCGACTTCATGCGCTGGTGGCAGCTCGCGCGCGGCGCGTACCGAATCGGCGCCAGCGCGAGCTTCGCGAAGATCCTCCTCGATATCACCGCGGCTTATTGGATGCGCCACGCATTCCCGCCCGCGGCGCTCCGCTGGACCGTCGGACTCACGCTCGATCTCGGCTGGGTCGCGCTCGTCGCGATCGCGTGGGCACGCTCGCGACGCGCCCACGCGCTCGCCCGCGACCTCGGTATCGAGGTGCGGGCGAGGCCCGCCGGATCGTGAAGACCGCGACGGTTACTTCGTCTTCGGCGGCTTCGGCGGCGTGGGCTTCGCCGGTTTCTTGTCGGCCGTCTTCTTGGGTTCGGGCGTCGGCGGGGGCTCCGGCTTCTTCGCGCCCGCGTCGGCGGCCGACGGCGCTCCGCCGTCCTTCGTCGTGACGGTGGCCGTCTTCTTCTCGTCGAGCGCGCCCGCGCGCGTGACCTTCTCGACCGTGGTCGAGAGTCCCTTCGTTTCGACCCAACCTTGCGAGAACTGCCCGACCCCGGACGGGAATTCGACGAGCGTGAAGTCGCCCATTTTCACCTGCCGAAACACGAGCAAGTCCTTCGGCAAGGTCGCGACGTCGTCCTTCGTGGTGTCCGCCTCGTCGTAGACCTTGAGTCCGTCGGCGGCGACACGCACGCCGGCGTCGTCGAGCCGTGACTCTTTCTCGACGCCGTAGCGCTTCACGTCGCCGAGCTTGGCTTCGACGAGCGGCGCGACGGCCGTGGGCGCAGCGGACGCGGACGCCGCGGCGCTGCTCGACGCGCTCGCGCTCGCCGCGGGGACCCCGGGCGCGCTCGCCGTCGCCGACGCGGTCGCGTCGGTCGCATCCGGCTTTTTCTTGCAGGCGAGCAATGCCCCCACCACGAGTCCCATCGAAACCGCTGCCGTCCAACGCTGTACGAGCGCCATTGAGTTCCTCCTTAATCGAGTCCCGGCGAGTACTTACTCCACCCGAGATCGGGTGGATAGGCATCCTTGCGTGACCCTATGGGTGCGATGAAATAATTGTCGCGCGTCGGCCCGCCGACCAGCGCATGAAGCGGCGTTGCAGCTTACTGCGCGGCGCTCGGCGGAGGCGGCGTGCTCTCGGCGAGTGACGGCCGCTTCGCGAGACACGCAGCGATGCCGTTCACGATCTCGGGCGGCGCGCCCTTCGGCAAGCGCGGCGTGCCGAGCACGTTCATGAACAAGCGATCGAGCGCGACGCCCCACCACACGAACATCGCGCGGCCCTTGATGTTCACGTCGGGCACGCCGGCGCCGCGGTTACCGTTCCACGCTCGCGAATCCATACTGTTGTTGCGGTTGTCGCCGAGCACCCACGTCTCGCCGGGCTTCACGTGATACGGGCCCTGGCGGCCGTCCGCGCGGTTGTCCTCGTACTGCGTGAGGTAGGCGCGCTCGCCCAGGAACTCGACGAAGAGATCGCCGCGCTTCATCGGCGCGTCGCTGCCTTCTTGGTACGAGTACTCGCCGACGTGACAGCTCGGGACGCGCCAGCCGTTGAGGATCGGATGGCCGTTTTCGACGGCGAGCGTGTCGCCCGGCAGCGCGATCACCCGCTTGATGAAGTCCTGCTGCGGCGCGTCCGGGTTCGTGTCCGGATAGATGAAGACCATCACGTCGCCGCGCGCGGGCGGCAGCCGATTGAACAAGCGGTAGCTCGTGAACGGGACGAGCGGTCCGTACGCGAGCTTGTTCACGAAGATGTGGTCCTGGATCTGGAGCGTCGGCAGCATCGAGCCGCTCGGGATCTTGAACGCTTCGATCACGAACGCGCGTAAAAGCAGCGCCACGCCGATCGCGACGCCGATCGACTCGACGTATTCGCGAAGCTCGCCCTTTTGCCAGCGCCCGAGGTGTTTGTGCACGAGGCGCGCGGCGTGCTCGTAGGCGACCTCGAACGCCTCGACGTCGAACGGCTTGGCCCGCATCGCAGTCTGCAGCGCTTGCAGCTGATCGAGCAGCTCCTCGCGCGCGCTCGCCGGCACGAGCTTCTGGAAAGCCTGCCGCTCGCGCCGCATCACGCGCTCGGCTTCGTCGAGCAGCTGCGTCGCTCGCTCGACGTCGCGGCGCGCTTCGGGCGGCACGTCGAGGCGGCCGTCGGAACCGGCGAGCGGCAGGAGATGCCGGTAGTGGTAGATGAGCATCTCGAACAGCGTGAAAAACCCGATGGTCGCCGGGATCGGCTGGTCGGCGATGGCCCAGAGCACGCGGTCGAGCACCGTCACCGGTTCGAAGCTCGGCCCCGGGCTCAAGAGCGCGACCGTGAAGTGGGCGAGCACGAGCGGCACGACCACGAACCAGATGGGCCACACGACGAAGCGGTAGACCTTCGGATTCACGGCTGTCGTGTTCATGGGGGGTGGGCGGCTCAAGGCGCGTCGCCGAGCAGGATGAGGTAGTCGATCTTGGCGGCGCGATCGGTGCTCATGTCGGGCGCCGGACCATTACTCAAGCGATTGCCATGGTCGAGGAGCAAATAGTAGCGACCGGGCGGCACGGCCACGAAGCGCCGGAAAATCTGCCCCGCGGCGACGGGTTCGTCGAGCAGGGGCGTTCCTGTCACGGTCGCCGCTCCGGGCGTCCGGACGAACGCGTCGACCATGGCGTCGCCCGCGGCCTGTGGGAGCACGAGCGCCTCCACGGAGGGCGCGCCGTCCACCGAGAGCGTGAGGTAGAGCGCCTGTCCGGAACCCTCGACGTCGAACGGGCCGACGTAGTCCTGTTGGCCCGTGTGGACCTCCGTGCGCTCGTTCACGAGCAGGCGTTTGTCGGCCGTCTCGACCTGAAACGGATGAAACGGTCGCTCGCCCGGCGGAATGATCCCCATGCCGAACTCCGTCTCGCCGCTCGAGCCGGTGCGAATCACCGTGAAGCCGCGGTGGAGCTGGCTGTCGACGATCTTTTTGCCGAGATCGGTCGGGTTCAGGCCGACCGCCGCGACGACGCCGGCCGCCGCTTGTGACTCCACGTTCACGAGCGAAAATTTGCTCGTGTCCACCAGGCGCGGCCGAAAGTAGACGTACATCGCGCCGTCCTTCAGCTGGAAGTCCGGGGCGTATTCGACGAGCCCGGCTGCCTCGAAGCCGACGCGTCCGAAGGGCCCGCCCCAGGCGTAGCCCTTGCCCTGGTACTGCACGAGGAAGGACTTGCGCTGATCCTCGTCGATGACCTGCGATTGGCAGCTCGAAGCGAAGAAGCGTCCGAGCACCGGATCTTCGTCCCCGAGCTTGAGCGGCGTCCCCGTTTTCAGCATCTCTTTGCAGAAGCCGTCGAAGCCGAACTTCAGCATATCGAAGCGCAGCGACTTGTTCGCCGGATCGTTGACCACCCCGGCTCCGAGGATCGCCATCGAGCTTGCCCCGATGCTCTCCCGCGAGGGGCAGCCCGTGAGCGTCGCGAGCGACAGCACCACCGAGACGAGGGCGAGCGGGCGCGGCAAAACGGCGCGAGCCTAGCATCTTCCACACTTGCGCAAACACCCGCTCGCGTAAGACGATTCCCGCATGCACGGTCACGTCGCGGTCGTCGGCGCGGGCGCCTGGGGGTCGGCCCTGTCGCTCGCGCTCGCCGAGCGCGGACCGGTGCGGCTCTTCACGTGGGACCGCGAGCACGCGCGTGAGCTCGCCGAGGCCCGCGAAAACCGCGCCTTCTTGCCGGGCTTCGCGCTGCCGCCCGGCGTCGAGCCGACGGCGGACCTCGCGCACGCGCTCGGCGGCGCCGAGCTCGTCGTGGTCGCGCTTCCGAGCCAGGCGGTGCGGGACGTGCTCGCGCGGGCGCGTGACGCGCTGCCCGACGTGCCGCTCGTGCTCGCGAGCAAGGGCATCGAATCCGGGAGCTTCATGCTCCTCACCGAGGTCGTCGCCGACGTGCTCGGTCCCGAGGTCGCGCGCCGCGCGCTCGTGCTCTCCGGTCCGAGCTTCGCGCTCGAAGTCGCGCGCCGGCTGCCGACGAACCTCGTCGTCGCGGCGCAGAGCCACGAGCTCAGCGTCACGGTGCAGAACCGCATGGCGACCGAGCGGCTGCGCATCTACTCGAGCGACGATCCGATCGGCGTCGAGGTCGGCGGCGCGCTCAAGAACGTGATCGCGATCGCCGCGGGCGCGTGCGACGGTCTCGGCTTCGGCTACAACACGCGCGCGGCGCTCATCACGCGCGGCCTCGCGGAAATGGCGCGGCTCGCGGCGGCCAAAGGCGGCAACGTGCGCACGCTCGCGGGCCTCGCCGGACTCGGTGATCTCGTGCTCACGTGCACCGGCGAGCTTTCGCGCAACCGCACGGTGGGCGTCGAGCTCGGTCGCGGCGCGCGCCTCGAGGACGTGCTGTCCGGGCTCGGCCACGTCGCCGAAGGCGTGCCGACGGCCGAGGCCGCCCATCGTCTCGCCGAGCGCTTCGGCGTCGAATTGCCGATCTCGAGCGAGGTGTATCGCGTGCTCTACGAAGGCAAGCCCGTCCTCGACGCGGTGCACGACGTGCTGCACCGCCCGCTCAAGCCCGAATGGTGAGCGCGCAAACTCGGCCCATCGGCCGAGAGATCTGCGGCCGGGCACGCGGGGATACTCTCGTTGGGCTAACCTGAGCCTTCCCCATGGCCATCGTTCGCTATTTCCCGGCAGAGGGCGCCCCGGTGATCGTGGCGCTGCACAAGCCGGTCACGACGCTCGGCCGTGCCCTCGGCAACGACATCGCCCTGCCGGACGCGAGCGTCGCCCACCACCACGCGCAGATCGTCTTCAACGGTCGCGACTTCCAACTCGAGGAAGTCGATCGCGACGCCGAAATCCTGATCAACGGGAAGAAGAAGCGGCGCGCGCGGCTCGTCCACGGTGATCGCGTGACGCTCGGGCGCGCTCAGCTCGGCTTCAGCATGTTCACCGAGCTCGACGTGGCGCCGCCGTCCCAGCCCGGGAGCGGCCAGGCCGAAAGCGACATCGCGGGCCTGCGGCGCCTGCACGCGTTCAGCGAGCGGCTGATGACGGTCAGCTCCGTCGACCAGCTGCTCGAGACGCTGCTCGACGACGTGATTCAGCTCACGGGCGCCGCGCGCGGCATCGTGCTCCTGGTCGACCCGGGCGACGCGAAGACGTCGAACCCGCGCGTGCGTGCGTCGCGCAACGTGCGGAGCGAAGCCATCGCCGATCCGTCGGGCGCCATCAGCGACAGCATCGTGCGGCAGGTGATCGAGACCAAGCGCCCCATCATCGTGAGCGACGCGCTGACGGACACCACGTTCGGCAAGAGCGAGAGCGTGATCGCGCTCCAGCTCTCGAGCGTGATGTGCGCCCCGCTCTTGAACCAGGGCGAGACGGTCGGCGCGCTCTACGTCGCGAACGACGAAGTGAAGCACCTCTTCGAGCGCAAACAGCTCGATCTGTTGACGATCTTCGCCGGGCAGGCGTCGCTCATCCTGCAGAACGCGATGCTGCTCTCGGCGCTCCGCGCCGACAAAGAGAAGCTCCAGGGCGAGCTCGAGGACAAGCGTTTCGGCGAGATCATCGGCGCCTGCGCGTCGATGATGGAGGTGTTCCGCAAGCTCGCCAAGGTCGCCGCGACGGACATCAGCGTGCTCATCACGGGCGAGACGGGCACGGGCAAAGAGCTCATCGCGCGCGAGCTCCACCGCAGGTCCAATCGCGCTTCGGGGCCGTTCGTCACCGTCAACTGCGGCGCCATTCCCGAGAACCTGATGGAGAGCGAGATGTTCGGCCACGTGAAGGGCGCCTTCACGGGCGCCGTCGCGAGCCGCGCGGGGAAGTTCCAGCAGGCCGACGCCGGCACGCTCTTTTTGGACGAGGTCGGTGAGCTCACGCCGCAGCTCCAGGTGAAGCTCTTGCGCGCGATTCAGGAGCGCGTCGTCTATCGCGTGGGCGACAACCGGCCCGAGCGCTGCGACATCCGCATCGTGGCGGCGACGAACCGGAACCTCGAGGACATGATCAAGACCGGCGAGTTCCGCGAGGATCTCTACTACCGGCTGAACGTCGTGAACCTGTGGCTCCCGCCGCTCCGCGAACGCGGCGACGACGTCTTCATCATCGCGAAGGCGTTGCTCAGCAAATACGCCGACGAAATCGCCAGCCCGGTGCGCGGCTTCTCGCCGCCCGCGCTCGCCGCGATCCGCAAAGCGTCCTGGCCCGGCAACATCCGCCAGCTCGAAAATCGCATCAAAAAAGCCCTCGTGCTCTGCGAGAAGACGCTGCTCGGCGCCGAAGACCTCGACCTCGGCGCGGACGCCGAGAGCCCGATCGTGCCGCTCGAGAAGGCGAAGGAAGACTTCCAGCGTCGCTACGTGCTCGAGGTGCTCGAGCGCAACAACGGCAACCGCACGCAGACCGCGCGCGACCTCGGCGTCGATCCGCGCACGATCTTCCGCTACCTCGAAAAAGAGCAGAACCCGATGCCGAGCGGCGCCGGCGCGAGCGACGAGTAGCCGGCGCCCGAACGACCGACGCCGACGGAGAGTCCGAGCCAGCCGCGGCGCCCGAGCCCGCGCGGCGGCCCCGGAAGGGCAGGGCCGCCACGCGTCGCGTTCGATCAGAAGACGAACGGGACGTCGATTTGCAGCATCTTGAAGTGAGAGTTTGCCGCGGCATGGTGCGTCGGGCCGTAGGCGAGCGGGTCGTCGAGCGGCACCGCGACGGCGACGCCCGGGTGCAGCGAGAACCCGTGGCCGAGTTTGACGTGCGCGCGCGGGCCGACCGCGAAGGTCGTGTTGTCGCGCAGCGTGCCGGTTTTGTCCGCCTTCACGTTGGGCGACGTCGGCGTCGAGAGCCAGCGCTGGTAGCGGAGCTCGGCGCCCACGGAAAGCTCGGGGATCGGAAAGTACCCCGCGTGAACGCCGGTCGTGAAATTCGTGTTCGACTTGTCCGCGGCGGCCGGGCCGCGCGTCTTTTCGAGCTGAAACAGCGTTGCTTCCGCCTGAAGCGTGAACCCCGAGCGCAGGTACGCGACGCCGACGCCCGGAAAGACGGTGAGGTAATTCACCGCGAACATGGCGTTGTCGAACATCGAGCGCGCGGCGGCGCCCGCCTGGTTCGCGGGGCCCGCGGCGGCCGGTGGGTGATCGCCGCCGCCCGACCCGATGGGCAGCGTCACGCCGAGAAACAGGCCGAGCTTGAAGTGCGCGTCGAGCTTCGGCCCGTAGAGCGCGCCGAGCACGGGGTTCAGGACGTTGTTTCGCGCGGATTTGTCGTCGGGCGCGGCGTTGTTCACGAGGCCGAGCCGAACGAGCGGGGCGAGCTCGGGCAGCACTTTGTAGCTGAAGAGCAGCATGGAGGCCGTCGCGAGGCCGCCGCGCGTGGTCTTCGACTGATAGAAGCCGAAGGCGGTGTCGGACCGCACGACGTTGCCGGGCAGGACCGGACGGAGCTGCCACGGTAGCGAATAGGGTGGGGGCTTGGGTGTCGGTACGGCCGGCGCGACGGGAACCTCCGGCGCGGCCGCTTGCGGTGGCGGTTCGGCCATGGGGGTCGCGGCGGGCGGCTCGGCGTTCGGCGGGGGTTCCGCTCGTTGCGCCCGAGCGCGGCCGGAAAGCAGAGCAAAGACCGCGAGCGGAGCGAGAGCACGGATCGAAAGCTTCGTCATGCTTCTCACTCTCCGCTGTGACGAGCGGCACCGACAATCGCGAACAGCCGGGTTTTAGGCCCTGTTTGTGTTCACACGGTGTTTCGGAAACGGCGGCGTCATCGACGCCACGCGAACGAAACTAAGCGGGCAACCACGAAACGCGCGCGCGCGAATTCCAAGCTCGGTCGACCGTCGCGAAATGTTCGGCGGCGCGGGCGGCGTGCGGCCTCAGTCCCGCGCCTGTTCGTCGTGTTACTGAAGGCCGCCGACGAGCCACGCGAACGCGGGCACGAGCACTTCTTCCGGGCGGGCTCCACCGTGCTTGAGCGCGCCGGTGCCTTCGCCTTGCGGCTCGAGGCAGAAGCCGTGATCGCCGAACACGAAGAGGAGCGTGCGCGGCGGCAGCTTTTCGCAGAGCTCGGCCACGGCGTCGGTCACCTCCGCGCCGAGCGCGTCGAGGCGGGGTGATTCCGGCGCCCCGGGCTCCGACAGGCGCGCCTCGACGAGATCGAGCTTCAAGAGCTCGCGGTGGCCGGCTTTGATCCGCCGCGGCGTTCGCGCCATCCGCCCGCGCGCGACGGGCACTTCGCTTTCGGGGGGACCCGCGAGGTCGCGCAAGCCCTCGGCGCCGCGGCCGATGAGCTCGAGTTGCGTCGTCGTGTCCGAGGGCAGCGCCGACCAGAGGAGCAAGCGCTCGGTGAGCGCGACCTCGCGACCGAGCCGCGCGCGCAAGCCGAGCTCGACGCGCAACCCGAGATCGAAGCGCAGCCCGTCGACCAACAAGAGCTGCACCGAGCGGGCGCCGTGCAGGCGGCCGATGCGGAGTGCCGCGTCCGGCACGTCGAGCACCATGGTCGGCCGCTTGCCGCGCACCCGCAGCGCGTCGAAGGCGTCGCGGTAGCTCTTGGCGAAGCTCGTCGCCCAACCCTCGAGGATGGGGCCGACCTCGCGCGGCGCGATGCCGCGCAGGTAAGCGTCGCGCAGGGGGACGTAGCTCATCGCGAACATGCGCTCGACCACGGCGAGCGGCTTCGGCCCGCGCGCGTGCTCGAGATCGCGGACCCAGTTTTGCCAGTCGTTCGCCGCCGCGGGATGCAGCGGGCCGTGCGCCACGGAGACGCTCGGCGGCGGCGCGGTGAGGTGCGCGTCCTCGGCCGCGTGCAAGGCGTGCGTGGCGTCGAGGGCGCGCACGGCGTCGTCGCTCGCGTGCTCGGCGTCTGCGGTCGCGTTCGTTTCGGCGCGGCCGTTCGCGGTGTCGGCGCCGTCGGTCGTCGCGGGCGTCGCGTCCACGTGTTCGCGATGCGGGATCGGCACGCCGTCCGGCGCCGTGTCGTCGAGCCGCGCGGCCACCGAACGCACGGCGCTCACCTCGTCGTGCGGCGTGACGCTCGCCCGCAGGAGCTCGGC
>Ga0335083_10002100_pt1 | contig 26694 bp, 21 predicted proteins | sample Lox_Sample_42_FD_206716 | JGI IMG/M metagenome (GOLD analysis project Ga0335083, IMG submission 206716) | Soil microbial communities from Loxahatchee National Wildlife Refuge, Florida, United States - Lox_Sample_4.2 | ecosystem: Environmental > Terrestrial > Soil > Wetlands | place: USA...
GCCCCTGCCAGCCGTTCCCCCCGAGCGGGTGATACTCGAAGACGACGGGGTAGGGGTGTGTCGGATCGTAGTTGTCGGGGAGCTGTACGTAGAAGGTTCGATCGGTGCCGCTCACGTTCAGCGTGCACGGCGCGCTTTGCGTGTTGCACGACGTCGTGGTGGGCGTCGCGTCGCAGCCCGTCGACGGAATCGGATCGCTCGACGGCGGCATCGACGCCGGGCCGCCCGCCGCGCTCGCGCCGGAGCTTCCTTGCGCCGGTCCTCCGCCGGCCGTCGCGCCTCCTGCGGACGAGCCGCTCGCGGAGCGACCGCCACGGCCGACGCCGCCGGCGCCCGTGCCCGCACCCACGCCCGTTCCACCCGCACCGGGATTCGGCGTGCCGCCGCCACTCGTGCCGGGACCTCCGGCGCTCACGCCGCCGCCGGTGCCGCTCGAGCTCGTTCCACCGCTCGCGGCCGTACCGCTCCCCGCCGAACCGCCCTGATTCGTGGTGCCACCCGAACCCGGCGCGCCGCTGCCGCTCGCCTTGCTTCCGCCGGAGCCGACGTTACCGCCGTTCGCCGTGGGGGTCGTCCCGCCGCTCCCGGGCGGCGGGCTCACCGAGGCGCTGTTGCCGCACGCGCAGAGCGCCAAGGCCGTCAGAACTCGCGGGATACGGGAATCCTCCAGCAAGCATGAATGTCTCATCGGTGACCCTCGGTTTTGGGGCAAGGACTCACTGCACCATGCAGGGGAGCGGCCAAATCGATCCCGCGATGACGAGGGGCGGCGCAGTCGGTTTCGCTTTTCAGCGCCGCGCTCGTCGTTGAGCGGCGAGGTTTGCGCACCGGGCGTGCCAGAATCGCGTGGCTTCGGATCGGAGCGGGTCTCACGCCGTGCATCGCCATCGCCAGAGAGACGCGCGGACATTTCCCGCGACGACGTACCCGACGCGGCGGAGCTACGCGGGACCCACCGCCGTCTGGGTGCTCGCGATGGTGGGCTCGTTGCTCGTCACGCACTTCGGGAATGCGCCGAACCGAGCGGCAACCGCCGTGGCTCTCGTCTGCTTTTTCGTCGGCGCGCTTTGGTATCAAGACGTGATGCGGGGCAAGCCGACGTTCGTGACGCTCGACGCCGACCGCGTCGTCGCGGGCAAGCTGAGTCTCCGGCGCGCGAACCTGTCGCGCGTGCTCGGACGCTGGGTCGAAGCCGCTTACGGCACGACCGCGGGTTCCGCGCTCACGCTCACGCAAGGCGCCGAATCGGTCACGCTCGGCTGCCGCGGCGCCGTGCCGGCGATCGACGGCGGCGACCTGCCCCTGACGAGCGAAGTCGGGCTCGTGCTCGCACCGGCCGACTTCCGGGCGCTCGCGCACGAGCTCGGCTGCGACCACGCCCACGCTCCGTCGTCGAAAGACGCGGTGCTCACGCTGAATCTCGTCCCGAGCCCGCTGAGCGCGCGCGGGTTGATGAGAAACTTGCTCCCGTTGCTGGGCATTGCGGTGATCGCCGAAGTGCTCGGCGTCGTCGGCGTCCAGGTGCTCCATCTGCCCGAAGTCGTGCTCCTCGGCTTGTCCTGGGCGCTCGCCGCGGGAGGCATGGTGGGCATGCTCGTTCTCGCGAGGCGTCCGGCGCGCGCGCAAGCGCGCCTCCGCGTCCATGCGCGCAGCGTGGCTTGGCTCGACGGACGACGTGACAGCGTGCTCGCCGAGTGCGCGCTCGACGAGCTCGGCGTCGAGCGGCGGCGCGTCAGCGTGACCGGCCGCTTCGGCACCTCGGTTCAGCTGTGTCTTCGTCTGAGCTTCCCCAACCGTCGGAAGCTTTATTTCGGTCTCGGCGAGGGGAGCATCGAGGTCGACCGCGACTTCAGCGAGACTCGGAAGGCGCCGTCGCTGCTCGTCGGACGCGGGGAGTGGGACGCATTCGTGAAGCTCTTGCCGCACTGAGTCGCGGGCGTGAGTCTCGCCGATCCGCTCCGGCCGGGTCGCCGCTCCGGGCGCGACTTTGGTAACGTGGGCGCATGGTCTTCGGCTCGTCGTCGGTCGCGCCCGAGCAGTGGGCGGCGAGGCAGCTCGAGCTCGACCGCGAGCGCACCGAGCGCTTTCCGCGCTTGTTCGAGCGCAAGGTCGCGCGCATGAGTCTCTCGCCCTTCGCGTTCTTGCGCGGAGCGGCGCCGCTCTTCTACGAAATCCTCGCGGACAGCGCCGAACTCCGCGACGGCCCGCCCGGCGAGGGCTGGCTCGTCGGCGATTTGCACCTCGAGAACTTCGGCGCGTTCAGACCGGAGCGCTCGAGCGATGCTCCCGCCGAGAAGAGGCCGGTCACCTTCGACCTCAACGACTTCGACGAAGCCGTGAGTGGCCCGTGGCGGTGGGACGTGCTGCGGCTGCTCGCGAGTCTGATTTTGGCGGGCCGGGAGCTCGGGTCGAGTGGGCCCGTCGTGCTCGAGCTCTCGAAGGAGCTCCTCGAGAGCTACGTGAGCTCGGCGTTTCGAGGGGCGCCGGTGCCCCCACAACCTGCGCCGGTGGCGGCGCTCGTCGAGCGCGTGCGTTCACGCCCGCGTCAACAGCTGCTCGACGCGCGCACCGAGGCCAAGGGAGCGCACCGTGCGTTCGTGCGCGGCGAACGTTACGCCGAGCTGTCGCCGGAGATCGTCGCACAGCTCCCGCACGCGATTCAGCGCTATGCGGAGCGGCTGCCTCCCGACGGCCGCCCCCACGCGGAACAGCTCGAGATCCTCGACGCCGCGCTGCGGGTGGCCGGCACGGGCTCTCTCGGTGTGCTGCGCGTGGCGCTCCTCACGCGCGGCAAGGGCGGACTCGACGGCGGCTGGCTCTTCGAGATGAAGGAGCAGCCCGTGCCGAGCGCCGCGCGGCTCGTCGCTCCCGCCGACGCGGCTCCTGCCGAGACCGCCGTGGAGGCTTTCCGCGCTTGTGTCGCAGCGCCGCCGCGCATGCTCGGCACGACTCACGTGGGGGAGAGCGGCATGGTCGTTCGGCGCCTGAGCCCGCAAGAAGACAAGCTCGCGCTCCGCGAGCTCGACGCGAAGAGCCTTCCGCCGCTCGTGCGCTACCTCGGCGCGCTCGCGGGCAGCGCGCACGCTCGCGGTAGCTCGAGCCAAGTCCCCGCGCCGTGGTCGGAACGCGACTGCGCGGACATGGTTCACCGGGCCGCCAAGGTCGCGTGGCTGCACGAGGCCATTTACTTGGAGTGGTGTCTTCGGCTGCACGGCGAACCGCCGAGCGCCGCGCCCGACGTCCTCCAGGGTCCGTGAGCGAGAGTTTTCACACCGTTCGACGGAATTTTCCGCGAAGAACGCGCGGGCTCGGGCGCGAGCGAGTGTGCACCGGCGAGTACGGGTTTCTCTGCGCGACACGACGTACGGCTGCGCGATCCGAAGGGGTGATCCGGTGTCGCGCGGCTCGGTGACTCTGTGGCAGAGTAAGCGAAGCACACGGGTTCGGGGTGCGACGATGCAGCGATTGGTCCTTCTCACGAGCATGCTCGCTTTGGCCGCCGGTGCGTGCGGCGCGAGCTCGAAGACGACGCGGGGCATGGGCGGTGGCTCGCAAGGCGGCGCGGGGAACGCGAGCGCCGGCTCCGGCGGCGATGCGTCACTCGGTGCCGGCGGTGCGCGAGCGGGCTCGGGCGGCGCGGCGGGAGCGCCGGGCGTCGGAGCGGCTGGAAGCGGCGCGACCGCGACGGGCACCGGCGGCAACGGCGCGGGCGGTACGACGGCTGACGCCGGCGGCGCGACGGCGGGCTCGGGTCTCACGGGCGCTGCCGGTGTGGACGCCTCGGCGGGTGCCGCGGGCGCGAGCGGGGACGGCGGTGGCAGCGTCGCGCCGGGAACGTGCGGTGTTTACCGGCGTATCCCGCTGTCCGAGCTGCCCGCGACCGCGAGCGGCAGCATCGCGCGCCTCGGGGACGGCTTCGCCGTCGGGCCGTGGAAAGAAACGGCCGACAGCGGAACGTACAGCGTGCGACTGAGCTGGCTCCGCGTCGACGCCGCCGAGACGCAGACGCTCTGGGCCACGGATTACGGCGTGCCCGCGCGCGCGGACGCCGCGCTCAACATGGATCGACCGGACGGGATCACGCTGGTCCTCGACGGCGACTACGACGTGAGCGGGTCCGGATTCTGGACTGCGCTCATCGGTGACGGCGGCACGACGGCGTCGGCGGTCTCGAAATTGTTCGACGGCCAATACTCGACGCTCTTCTCGTTCGTCGGTGGCGGCGTCTCGCTCGACGGTCAGCGCGGTCTCTTCATGGACGCCGAAATCAGCGAGCATCCGGCCTTCCTCGCCATGTTCGGCGCGGACGGCACGCCGCTCGGGAGCGTGGTCCAAACGCCGACCGACGGCTCTTGTTACGACGTGCTGCCGACCGACCACGGCGCGTTGTTCTCCCAGCTCGAGGGCACGGGTTTTCACCTCATCGAGTTCGACGCGACCGGCGCCGTCACGCTCGACACGGTCGTTCCGCTGCGGGCGCTCAACGGTGAAACCACGTGCCCCCTGCTCGCGCTCACCGACAGCGGCTTTGCGTACCTCGCGTTCGAGTCGACGGACGCGTACGGCGACGGCTGGGCGCTGCACCGGGTCGGGCACGACGGCAGCACGAGCCTCGAGCCCTGGCAGAGTCTCATCGGCTGCAGCGAGATGTCGCTCGCCGTGCAGGGCGACACGGCGCTCGCGACCTGCAACCGCGGCGGTGAGACCTCGATTTTCAAACACGTGAACGGCGGCGACGACTACTTTCCGCTCGAGCGCGGCGGAACGCAGATCCCGTCCGCAGCCGGCACGCTCTTTCTCGACGCGCAGCATTCGTCGGCGATGCCGTCGCGCGAAATCCTCGAGATCCGCTGCGAGGATTGAGAACGGCGCCGCGACGCGCCGAACCGGGCGGTTCGGAACGCGTCCGAGCTAGCGCGGGTGTGCGGTTTCCGAGAGGACGGCCGCTTCGGAGGCGCGATATTCGGTGTAGAGCCGTTGAACCACGGTTTCGGTGACGCGCTTCAGTTCACCCGGCGGGAGCCCTTCCGCTTCGGCGCCGAGCTTGTCGGACAACGCCGCGAGCGTCCCGCCCCAGGCGAGCAACTCGCGGTCCGGAAGCGACTTCGCGATGTCCGGTACGGGATGCTTCCCCGCCTGCGCGACGCTCGTCAGGTAGGCGAGCCAGGCGCCCGGTTTCAACGGCTTGCGCGCGTTGGCCGGAACCTCCGGCGCCGGAACGCCGAAGAGTCGCTGAAAAGGCCGCCCCACGACGTACACCTTGAGATGCTTCGGTAAACCGCGCGCGATCTCCATGCGATCCATGGCGGCGAGGAGGGCGACGGCGCGCGCATCGTGGGTGAGCGGTCCGAAGTCGTCGTGGAGCAGCGTCTCGAACGCGGCGCTTTCGGCGAGCGGCGCCACGGCGTCGAGCACGTCTTGCCCGAGGTTCGGGCGTTCGCGCTCGCCTTCGACGTCCATTTTCACGCGGTCGCCCGCGCGCCGCGCGAACATCGTCTCGCGTTCGACGTCGGCGATGCGGTCGAGCAGGCTCGCGAGCAACTGCTGGCGCCCGACGTCGACGCCTTCGTCCCGTGCGGCCGCGACCAATTTCTCCCTGAGCTCGAACACCTCCACCGCGTCGAGCGCACGGAGCCGTTCGTAACGCGCCTGATCTTCGGCGCCGTACACACGACGAATCAGCGTCCGGCAACGCCGGTCGGCGTTTTCCGCGCGGCCTTCGGCGCTCACTCCTTCCGCGTCGCTCCAGACGCCGCCCATCCAGCAGCCGGCGGCGGCGATCAGCAGGTCGTACGCGCCATTGGTCTCCGTGTGCGTGGCGACGGCGGGCGCGGGCGGCGGAGGGACGGGCGCCGGAGCGATGGTCTCCGGTTGCGCCGGCAGCGCGGGTGACGAAGCCTCCCCGAGCACCGGGGCTCGGACCTGCTCGGCGCCGCAGCCGAGGAGCATCGACGCGGCCGTGATCGCAAACCGGAGTGGGCGAGTCATGCGCCGCGTCGAAGCAGGACGCGTGCCAGTGTCGACCCCGCTCAAACAGCGTGTCGCCGCGCGCGAGAAGCGCACTCCTTGCGCGATCGCGAGATCGGGCGCGCGATGAATGCGCGCGGTGCGGCGGCGCTCAGCCGGGAATGCAGTACTTTCCTTCGCTCGCCGTGTCGAGGTGATAGCCCGAGGGGCAGGGCGCCATGTTCGGGTAGTTGGCGAACGGGATGGGCACGCACGCGGACTTGCCCTCGGTCTCGACGTACACCGTGTAATTGGCCGGGCAGCTTCCCATGGGCGTGTCGGAGCCGCCGGGGCACGGCGCCGGTTCGACGGTGACCGTGTCGCTGTCGAGCTTCGAGGGCGAGGCGTGCACGTCGTTGATGTAGGCCTGGCCGAAGCCGGCGCTGCCGAACGCGTCGAGCGCGAGCCAAACCTCGTAAACGACCCGATAATCCCAGGCCGGCGTCGCGGGATTCGGTGTGTAGGCGTCGTCCGTCGCGGGGGAATCCGTCGTGTAGCAATAGCCGCAGCCGTTGAGGTTCCGATCGAGGGACGTGGCGGCGCCGAGGACGTCGGAGGCGTCACCCTGGATCACTTTGCCTTCCGCGCCGGTGACGCCGAGCGTCCGGTAGCCGCACGTCGAGCTCGAGTCGGCGCTGATGTAATCGATGTCGAAATCCATCACGGTGTTGCCCGAACCGTCGGCGAGCAGGAGCTCGACGTGATCGCTGCCGACGAGATCGTCGAAGGTGTGACCGCCGCGCTTGGGCGGCATCATCATGCCGGCCATCATCCCCGGCATCATCCCGGGCGCCGGCATCGCGCCGGGCGCGGCCGGCTGAGACGACGCCGTGCTCGTACCCCAACCGCTACTCGCGTTGGCGCCGTAAGTGTTGTCGACGAAGGCAGGGTCGAAGGTGACGCGCAGATGCACCATGCGTATTCCGTCGAGAGTCTCGATGACCTGCTCGATCGTCGCGAGCGGATCCTCGGGAGTCGGATCCGCGTCGCCGCTGAAGCAGAGCGTCGCGGGCGCTCGAATCACCGAATTCGGATCGGGCGTCGTGTGCGCCTCACAGCTGCCGGTGCACTCGCTCGCCGACTCGGGTCCGCAGCCCGGCGTGAGCGGCTCGTACGCGGTACCGCTCCCGGGGAAGTGGGGTCCGGGGCTCGAGCTGTTCCAACCGCCGGCGCTCCCGCCCGAACCCGTCGCGGCGCCTCCGCCGCTCGCCGCCGCGCCGGCACCGTCCGCGGCTCCGCTGCCCGACGTGGCTCCGCCGCCCTTCGAAGCGGTACCCCCTTCGCCCGGGCGCGACGCGCCTCCGCAGCCCGCCTGGGTCAGCGCGAGCAGGATGAGTGCCGCGCCCATGCCGTGTTTTCCGTATCCGTGCGAAACGCTCATGTTCTCTCGCTCCGTCAGGTGAAGGGCGCGTCAGCGCACCGGCTTCGAAAGACTCTGGCAGCCGACCGAAAATCGCAGCGCGGCGCCCGGCACCGAGACGGCGTCGCACGTCGCGGGGCAGAGGGTGACGCTCGAGGGCGAGTTCGGATCGTCGTAATACCAACCGCCGCTCGCGTCGCAGCTCGCTTGCGCGTCGACGTGATACGCGGGGACGAAGTTGCAGCCCGAGGTCGAGTACACGAGGTTCAGCTGCGTGTAGTCGAGCTTCTTGCCGTCCGTCGGCGTCGGGATCTCGAGGTTGCACGGCACGACGGCGTCGCCGCGGATCTTGTTCAACGCCGCGAGCACTTGGCTCGTCACGTCGTCGTTGCCGACCAAGTACGCCGCCTGCGTGTTGCCGGCGCTCGCGATTTGATCGAGGTTGTCGAGCTCGGGGCCCACGCCGAGCACGTAGGTCGCGACCCCGTCGCGCCCTGCCGCGCAGCCGGACGCCGCCTGCACGGCGTCGTCGAGCGTCGGACAGCAGCCGTTTTCGGCGCAGGAAACCGGGGCTTCGGGCGTGCCGTCGGTCACGAGCAAATTGACGAGCGCCCGTTCGGGGTGCTGGGTCCGCTCCGACCGCGCGTAGTCGCATGCTCCCCGGATGGCGGCGCCCGTCGGCGTCTCACCCGTCGGCATGCGGGCGTCGAGCGACGCGATGATGGCCTCGTGATCTTGCGTGACGGCGACGTCCGGTCGCGAATACGTCGCCTCGTCGCAGGACGTGCTGCCGATGGGCTCGAAGCCGAAGTACCCGATCCCGACGCCGATGCCCGCGCTCGCCGGGTCGCGCAGGAACTGCTGCATCGCCTGTTGCACCGCGGCGAGGCGGGTCATGCCGCCCACGTCGTTCAACATGGATCCGGACATGTCGAACATGACGTAGATGTCGAGCGGCACGCTCTCGCCCTCGAAACCCTCGCCCACGCAGCCGTCGAACGAGTAATCCTCGCAGTTCGAAAGCGCGGCGTCGCCGTCGTCGGGCGTTGCGGCGCTCGAATAGGTGCCGCCCGTCGCGACGTCGATGGTCGCGCCGCCGCCGGTTCCGCCCCCGCCCGCCACGTGCTGCGGATCGAGCCCGCCGCTCCGCTCTCTCGCACCACCGCACGCGGCGGCAAGCATGCCCGCGGTCAGGATGACGGCGACTCGTCGTTCTAAGTGCATCGGGACCTCGAGTGCGAGCTCTCACCCTGAATGGGTTCTCGAGCGCGGCTTTCTGAACCAGCGCCGCGCGGCGAGTGCGTTTTCGAAAAAACGGCGGACACGTCAGAAAGGTCGGTCGTTGCCGCCATGTCCTTTCGGTGCAGACGCATGGCTCGCTCCGAGGCCGCGCGGCGCTCGCCACGCCGCGGAGCGCAACGCTCTGCGCGGTCGTGGCGCTCGCGGTCGCCGGCTGCGGCTCGAACGGAGGCGGCGGTGACGCGGCATCACGCTTCGCCGCCGCGGGGAACGAAGCCGCGAGTCTCGGAGGCGCCGGCGCGGGCTCGCCGAGCGTCGCTGCCGCGGCCAACTCGAGCTCGGCTGGCGGCGCCCGCTCGCTGCCGGAGCTCGGCGGCGCCGGGGGAAGTCGGGCCGGAGCGCCGAGCGCGGGGCTCTCGTCGAACGCCGGCGCGTCCGCGTCGAGCTCCGGCGCGGGCGCGCCGAGCTCCGGTGCGGGCGCGTCGAGCGCACCGCCTGCTCCGATGGCGGACGGTTTTTCGGCCTATGAGCGCGAGTGCCACGGGGACACCGCGATGTGCGTCGACGTGAACGCGCTCGGTTGTCTCGGGATTCGGGACGACACGACGGTGTACGGGTACAGCTGCTCGAACCCGTGCACGACGGACGCCGATTGCTCCGACGCGCCCTCGTCCACCGGCGCGCGCGCCGCGTGCGTGGACTTCGTCACGCAGAAGCACTGTTTGCTCGTCTGCGCGAGCAGCGGCGCGACGGAAGCCTGTCCGACGGGGATGTCCTGCTACGTGTATCCGGGCACGACGCTCGGCTACTGTCTTTGGCCGCCGTAGTTCACTTCGTCGGCAGAGGTACTACTGTGCGCAGTGGATGAGCCATCGCCTCCGAGGACGCGCGCGGCGGATCGGCCGGGTGATTCCGGCGCTCGCCGCCGGGCTCCTCGTCCAGACTCCCGCCGTTTCGGCCGTGGCCGAGCCGCGCGCGGGAGGTGCGGCGCCACCGTCGCTCTTGCTCGAATGGTCGGGGCCGGGTCCGGAGCTCGATTGTCTCGGCGAAGACGGCTTGAAGCGCGCCGTGAACGATTACCTCGGCCGTGACGCGTTCGAAGCGCCCTTTGCCTTCACCCTGCACGTCGACGTCGAGCGCTTGCCTGATCGGCACTTTCGCGCCGTGCTCGAAGTCGACGACGCGTCGGGTCGAGCGCTCGGTACGCGCGAGATCACGAGCTCGACGGAGCTCTGCTCGAGTCTGGACGACCACCTCGTGTTGGCGGTGGCGCTCCTCGCCGACAACGGACCCGAGCAGGACGAGGCGCCGCCGCCGCCCCCGCCTCGCGTGCGGGAGCCCGAGACGGTCGAGCCCGACGAAGACGTGGAGCAAGAGGCCACGCCGGTCGCGCCGGTCGCACGACGTCCGTGGTCTTGGCTGGCCGCCGAAGCGGCGCTGAGCGTCGAGTCCGGCGTGTTGCCGGCCGTTCGCCCCGGCGTCGCCGTGGGTCTGCGGCTCGAGCCACTCTCGTGGCTCGCCGTCCGCGCGGGCGGGGTCGCTTTCTTGCCTGCGTCCACGGAGCTCGGCGGAGCGTCCGTCGGCTTCTGGTTGACGGCCGGGCGCCTCGAGCTCTGCGCGGGCGATTGGAGCGTCACGGCCTTTCAAGTCGCCTTCTGTGGCGGCGCTCTCTATGCAGCGCTCGGCGCCACGCCCCGGGGCGTGAGCGGCGGCCACGCGCGGACGAGCGGTCAACTCGCCGGATCCGTGGGATTTTACGGCGCGCTGCCGCTCCGGGGCCGGTGGAGCTTCATCGCGAACCTCACCGCGCTCTTTCCCGATCGGCCGGAGCGATTTCTCGTAGAGGTGAATTCAGCGCCGCGACTGCTCTTTCAGATGTCCAAGCCGGCTTTGCTGGCGAGCTTCGGCGGCGCCCTGACGTTTTGACCCGTCCTGACCAGAAAGAAAGCGCGGAGCGGCCATCCATGGAGGTGAATGCCGGCCCGGCTCGCGTGATGGAGCCAGCCCCGCTGCCGTCCTTCTCGGAGGTTTTCCGGGATCACGCGCGCTATCTCTGGCGCGCGCTGCTCGGCCTCGGCGTTCGCCCGGCGGACGTGGACGACGTCTGCCAAGAGGTCTTTTTGATCGTGCACCGACGCTTGCCCGAGTTCGACGGACACGCCTTGCGGAGCTGGCTCTATGCCATCTGTTTGCGGGTCGCGTCCGAGTACCGCCGGAGCGCCCGCGTCCGGCGCGAGGTCGCGGTCGATCAGGTCCCGGACTCGCAGGCACCGGCCGCGCAGTACGACGCCGTCCTGAACCGGCAGCTCGGTGACCGCTTGCTCGCCGTGCTCGATCGGCTCGACGACGACAAGCGCGCGGCGTTCGTGCTCTACGAGATCGAGGAGCTTGCCTTGAAAGAGGTCGCGGAAGTGCTCGGGTGTCCGCTCCAGACGGCGTACAGCCGGCTCACGGCCGCGCGCACGTTCGTGCGCGACGAGTTCGAACGGAGGCCGCCGTGATCAAGGAACCGAAGCGCATGCGCGAGGAGCCGAGCGTGCTCGGCGAGAGCGTCGCAGCCGTGCGCGAACGGGTGCCCTCGGACGCTCGGCTCGTCGAGCTCGCGGCGCGGCTCAACGCCGCGGGGGCGCCGCTCGAGTTCCGCCCTGTGCCGCGGCAGAGCGCGCCCGCCGAGACGGCGGTCGTCGAGCGTCCGGCGCCGGCGCGCTCTTTCGCCGGGAAAGCGACCATTTTCGGCCTGGTCGCGCTCGGCGGCTTGGGGCTCCTCGCTTGGCTTCTCGCCCGTCGCCCGGCTCACGCGGGCCGCGCGCCGGAAGCGCCACCCGTCGCGGCCACGAGCGCCCGGCAACCACTCGAGAACACGACGCAGCCGGAGAGTTCGGCGGTGGCGGGCGGCGTACCCTCGAACTCCGCCGCTGCAGTCGCTCCGGTCGAGAGCCCCCCGGCTCCGGCGAGCGTCGAGGCGGCGCCGCTCGGTTCCGGCACCGAACCGTACGCGCGCTCCGAGGCGGAACCAGGCGCCGTCGCGAGCGTCGGTAAGGAGGAGAGCCTCACCGAGCCGGGCTCTCCCGCGCGAGCGCCACGCCAAGCAGACGGCCGCCCGCCAAGGCGCGCGCCGAGCGGGAGCGTGAACGCGGCGGCGCCCGAGCCGACTCCGGCCTCGGCGCTCGCCGAAAACAACGCCACGAAGAGCGAGCTCGAGCTCCTGAAAGAAGCGCGGAGCGCGCTCGCCGCGGATCCGGCCCAGGCCTTCGCGCTGACGGAACGCTGCCGCGCGCAATACCCGAGCGGAGAGCTCGCGCAAGAACGCGAATACATCGCCATTTCAGCGCTCGTTCGCCTGGGACGCTCGAGCGAGGCGGCCTCGCGCGCGACGCTCTTTCGGATGCACTATCCGGCGTCGGCGTACGTGCCGAGACTCTCGCGGCTGCTCGGCGACCCATGACGCCCTCGTTCGGAAGTCGCACCCTCGCGTTCGCCGCCGCGCTCGGCGCGAGCACGGGCGCCGGCTGCGGCGACGGTCGCGACGTGAACCTCGGCTCGGTCGTGTCGGCGGGCGCGACGGCCGTCGACGCCGGCGGAAACGGCGACGGGTGCGGCGAGAATCCGTGCATCGACCACGTGGGTTCCATGCTGTTCGTCGATGCGAGCGCCGCCGACGCACCGGCGACCGCGTTCCAAACGGACGTCGAGCACGCGCCCGGCACCGACCCGAGCAACGAGCCCGTAATCCTCTACCCGAGCGATGAAACGCTGTTGCCGCCGAACGCGTCGCTCTTGCGCTTCGCCTGGAGCGCCGGCGCGGCCGATCTCTTTGCGCTCGACTTCGTCGGGCCGAACACGAGCGTTCGGGTCGTCACCCGTCAAACCAATCTCACTCCGAGCGCGGAACAATGGGCTTGGATTGCCGACTCGAACCGGGGCGGGCAGGTGGCTTTTACGGTGCGAGGAGTCGACTCGAGCGGTGGCTCCGAGAGCTGGCGCACCGATCCGGTGGGACTCACGTTCAGTGCGTCGCCGCTCGACGGCACCATTTACTATTGGTCGACCGGCAGTCGCGGTCTCATGCGCGCGTCCTTCGAACGACCGAGCCCGGTTCGGTTCTTCACCGATCCCGCCGGGGACGCCGCCACGACGTGCACCGGCTGTCACACCGTGTCGCGCGACGGACGGCGCTTCACCGCGGGCTTCGACAAGAACCAGCTCGCCGAATTCTCGCTCGACGATCGCTCGATGATCCTTCCGCTCGACAGCACCGCGGCTCCGAGCGGCCCGATGTCGCCGCCCGCGCCGTCGCCCATGATGGACGCCGGAGCGCCCCCACCGGCTCCGGGTCCCGCGGCCACCACGGGCCCCATGGTGTGGAGCACGTTCTCGCCCGACGGAACGCGGCTGCTCGTGGCCGGCGGAGGGAAATTGCGGCTCATCGACGCCGACACCGGCGCCGCCGTCGGCGGAGGAGACGGAACGGTCCCGCTGCCGCCCGGCACGACCGCCACGCATCCCGATTGGTCTCCGCTCGGCGATCAAGTCGCCGTCACGCTCGGCGGCAAGGGCGGCGACAAGCAGACCGAACACGGCGCCATTGCGGTGCTGCCCTTCGCCAACGACGCCTTCGACGCGCCCGAGGTTCTGGTCACGCCCGTGAGCGACGACGACGACGATTTCTTTCCGAGCTTCAGCCCCGACGCCCGCTTCATCGCGTACGTCGAAGCGTCGGGACCTTCCGAAGACGCGCCGTCCGCCGAGTTGCGTCTCGTCGAAGTGGCGACGAGAACCGTTTTCGCGCTCACGCGCCTGAATCAACGCGTGAACGGTGCGGACGGGACCACCGGCGTCGGGAACTCGATGCCGACGTGGGCGCCGTCCGATCCCGCGGGAACCTATTGGCTCGCCTTCTCGAGTCTGCGCGCGTACGCCGACGTTCGTCCGCAGGACCCGAAGCAAGACCAGCTTTGGATCGCCGGCATCGATCCGACGCTCCCCGATCCGGGCTTCAGCGCCTTCTGGGCGCCTTTCCAAAACATCGGGCAGGGCAACCATCGCGCGTTCTGGACTCCGGGGGAGCCGCCCGTCGACACCGATTGCGGCACGACCTGCGCGGCGCGTGAAATTTGCGGCAACGGCATCGACGACGATTGCGATTGCGTGGTCGATGATTGCTCGCAGGAGATCTGCGACAACGGCATCGACGACGACGGCGACGGCAAGATCGACATGATGGACCTCGCCTGCGCGGGCCAGTAGCCGTTCAGGGCTTCCCGACGAACGTCGTGACCGACTGCGCGGCGAGCGAGGCCGAGAAGCGCCCGCCCGTGACCGAGATGGCCGACCCGGCCGCGAGCTTGGAGCTCGAGGTGGTCACGTAGGGAGTGACCGACGCCGGCCAGGCGGTTCCCGCGACGAAGAACGAGACGTTCGCCGCCGAGCCGCCGTTCACCACGACGATCGACACCGTCCCGTCGGAGAGGTTCGAGAACGCGACGACCAGCGGAGCGGATCCGGACGCCTTGGGCGCGCCGCTCACGTCGATGCGGTAGTAGCCGGGGCGCACGAACTTGCTGAAGTTGCCGAGCGCGTAGACCTGCGCCGGCGGGCTGCTCGCGTTCGGCACGAGCGCCTGGGTCCACCAGTAGTGCCAGCCGTTCACGCCGCCGGTCGAGAACGCCGAGTAGATCATGGTGGCGATGGTGATCGGCCCGGTGTCGTTCGGGGTGCACTCCGTCTCCCAGACGTGGTGCGTGTTGTTCGACGGCGGCGCCGGGCGCCCGTACGTCCCGGCGCTCGTGTTGCCGTAGTCGTGCGTGGCGATCGGCCCGACGTACATGTCGGCGTTCGTGTCGGCGATGATCGCGGGGCCGTAACCGTCGCCGCCCCACAGGTTCCCCCAGTTGTCGGGCTCGGCTGCCAGCACCTTGACGGGCGGGCTCAGCGCCGCGAGCGCCGGCCCGAGCACGTTGATCCAGGCCACCATCTGCGAAGCGTTGAACAGGCACGACTGGTAGCTGGCCGTGAAGTCCGGCTCGTTCTGCGCCGAGATGGCGTAGAGATCGACGCCGCCGTGGCTCTTGTAGAACGCGGGGAAGGACGCCAGGATTTTCGCCCACGCGCTGTAGTTGCTGCTGTTGAGGTGACCGCCGTTGTTGACGTTGTTGTTGTCCTTCATGCTGGCCGGCGGCGACCACGGTGCCGCCCAGACCTTGCAGTCACTGCCGTTGAACTTGACGCACGCCGTACCGTCGGCGTAGCCCGCGGCGCCCATGATGTTCGCCGAGCCGCTCGTCCCGTCGATGCCGACTCGCAGCAGGGTGAGGCCGATGCCGTTCACCGGGTCCCACAAGAGCGTCTGCATCGCCGTCGAGGACGAGCCCTGCCAGACGTCGGCTTCGCCGAAGCCGTCGACGACCTGATGGACCTTCGTCGGGTCGACCGTGATGTCGCCCGACTGCGCCGTCCCCGCCATTTTCGTGCCGACGTACATGCCGCCCGTGCCGCCGCTCCCGCTCGAGCCGCCCGTGCCGGCGCTCGCTCCCCCAGCTCCGGCGCCGGCCGCGCCGCGGCCCCCGCGACCGCCGCTTCTACCCGAGTCTCCCGCCGCCGCGGCGCCGCCCGCGCCGCCGTTCGCTGCCTCCGCGCCGCCGCGGCTCGTGTCTCCGGCGGCGTTCGTGCCGGCACCGCTCACGGCGCCGCCGCCGGTCGCGCCGCCCGAGCCCGTGCCGGCGCCCGCCGTGAGCGTACCGCCGCTGCCGTTCTCGCCGGCGACGCCGCGGCCCGCCGTGCCCGTCTCGCCCGCGACCGCTCCGGTGCCGCCGCTCGCGGAAACGCCGCCCGCTCCCGGTGCCGTCGCGTTCGATGCGCAACCGAGCGAGCCCACGAAAACGAGCAAGATTGACGAGCGGAGCGAATCCAAATGCATGCGGATAGTCCTCGGCCTGGCGAGACACGGAGCTCTGCGGAGCGCGCTCGTGTCGCCGGTGTGAGTGCGGGGAACTGCCTCGATTACCGTGCAGTGACGGCAGCCCGGTGCTTCCGTCGACCGCGAGCTACGGTAGGGTGAACTTGTTCAAGAACGTCCAGCCGACGTTCGGGTCGCCCGGCGCGTGCATCCCGCCCTGCTTGACGCAGAGCCCTATCTCGACGCCCGCGTCGCACTGCTCGTAGTAGGTGCAGTCGCCGTCGCTCGTCGTCGGCTCCATGCAGCCGTCGATGCCGGCCCAGCGCGCGAAGCTGCCTTGCGCGCCGAGGAACGTCACGCGTCCGCTCGAGCCCATGCCGCCGTCGAACGGAACGACGGTGTCCGCGGTGCCTCGGAACGCGAGCACGCTGATGGGTCGCGAGGGCATGCACGGCTCCTCGTCGGGCACGAGCAGATCGAACGATGCCGGGGTGACCGCGGCGAACACGTCGGCGGCATTGCAAGCGAGATACTGAGCCATGCCGCCGCCCATCGAGAACCCGGTCGCATAGACGCGCTTGGCGTCGACGCAGCCGGCGGTCGAGATGGCGGTGACCATCGCCTTCGCGAATCCGAGATCGTCCACGTCTCGCGAGTTCGTGCAGCAGGGGCCGATGTTCCAGGCGTTGTCGATGCCGTTCGGAAACGCGATCAGAAAGCCTTCTTTATCGGCGATTTGCTGGTACCCCGAACTCGACTGCTCCTGGGCGCCGCTGCCCCCGAGGCCGTGGAAGTCGAGGACGAGCGGCACGCGCGCGCTGCCGCCGTAGCTCGCCGGGACGTGCAACACGTACGTGCGCGAGGTGCCGCCGACGTCGAGGCTCAGGTTCTCGTCACCGCTTTTCAGGGTCGAAGCGGCGCAGCTCGTGTCCGGGCCGCTGCCGCCGTTCGCTCCGGCTCCGCCGCCGCTGCCGGCGAACGACGAACCGCCGTTGCCGCTCGCGGCGCCGCCGCTCGCGCTCGGTCCACCCGCGCCGCCGAGCGCCGCGCCGCCGCTCGAGGCGCCTGCGTTCGACGACGTGCCGGCGCTCGCCGGATTGCCGCTTCCCCCCGCACCGGAGCCGGCCGAGGAGGGCGCCCCGGCGCCCGCGGTGGGTCCGCCGCCGAGCGCGCCGTTCGCGGTGCCGCCGGCCGAGCCGCTGCGTCCGCCCGCGCTCTCGCCTGCTCCGGCTCGAGTCCCGCCGGCTGCGGTGCCGCTCCCGCTCGCTCCCCCGGTGCTTTGGCTCGAACCGCCGCCGCAACTCACGACGAGAAAGAGCGCCGACAGTCCGAGCCCACCCGTCAGGGTGAAGTACCTTCGGCGCAAGCCACGCACCGTCGTACTCTGTTCGTCGCTGTCGGCTGCCGCAATAGGCACAAAGGCCCATAGGGTTCGCTGACTCGACGGGAGGTCGCGCGTTGACTCGTGGCGACGTCGACGGGCTCGGAACGCCGCCGGGCTGGGTACCTCGGCCTATTGTGAGCCCTCCGCTTGATCGCCAAGATGACGCGCGTAGGCGGAATCGACGTGGACGTTCGCTTCGGAACATCCACGCTGCGTCGCAGCCGGTTCCGCCGTTCACCGCTGAAGGAGCGTGTGTTGTCGAGCACGAACGATCCCAGGTACGGCGCGCCGATCCGCTCCCTCGGCTCGGTCGTCGGCATGATGCTGGCGCTCGGCGGCTGCGGCTCGACGAACGGTCGAAGTCCAGCGCCCGCCGACACGAGCACCGCGGGCGGCAACGCGAGCGGCGGCGCCGGCGGTGTGGGCGGCGGACTCGCGAGTGCCACGGGTGGTCTGGGCGGCGGCGCGCCGTCTTCCGGTGGACGCAGCGCGAACGGGAGCGGCGGCTCGGCGGGCGGTGCGGCGAGTGGCGCCGCGGGGAGCGGCAACGGTGCAGGGCGGAGCGGCACGGGCGCGAACGGAGGTCGTGCCAATCAGAGCGGCGGCGCCGGCTCGACTGCGGCAGCGGGCGCCACGACGGGCGGCAACGGCGGCATGAGCGGTTCCGCGACGACCGGTGCGGCGGGGACGAGCGGCGGCGGAGCGTCCGCTCAGGCGGGGAGCGGCGCGGGCGGCGCGTCGGGCTCGTCGACCGGAACCATCGTGCCGGACGCGTCCTGGGCGTGCGGGATGGCGGGCGGGATCCCGGATCCCACGCTCGGTACGGCCGTCTTCAGCGCCACGCTCGAGCTCGGCGACACCCAAGACGTGGGCGCGACCCAGTACGGTCATCGCCGCATCCTCGACGTGAAGGGCGGCTCGGCGACGGGCTCCCGGCTACAGGCGACGTTTCTCACCGGCGGATTCGACTTCGAGCTCACGCGCTCGAACGGCGTCCTCGAGCTCGAGCAGATCGACGTCTTGAAGGCGAGTGACGGGACGCTCATCTATCTTCGAACTTGCGGCGTGGCGCCCGCCGGCGCGTCCGACGTCCGCATCGTCCCCGACTTCGAAGTCGCGACTTCGAACGCGCTCGCCTGGCTCAACACCGGCACCTTCGTCGGCACGCGCACCGTGGACGAGAGCGCTAAGACGATGCGCCTCGACGTCTACGACGTGTCGAGCGTCACGGCGGGCGATCCGAAGACCACGATCACCGATCCGGGCGACCAGCCGCAGCAACCGTGGGACTGCTCGACCGCGACGGGCGGCAAAGGCGCGACCGTGTTCACCGAGAACGTCACGCTCGGCTCGTCGCTCTCCATCGGGGCGAGTAAACGCGGGACGCGCAACATCATCCCCATCACCGGGGGAACCCTCAGCGGGCAGCTGACCGGAAGCATCGTTTCGGGCGGAGGCGACTATCAGCTCGTCGGTTCGACGACGAAGCTCGACGCGCGTTACGTCCTCGCTCCGAACGACGGGGAATTCGTGCTGGTCCGGAACTGCGGCCCGCTCGGCTCGCTGGTCCCGCTGTTCGAGGCGCGCGCGGACGGCCCCGAAGCGTTCCTGAACGCCAACGACTTCGTGAGCTCGGATCCCGGGAGCGGCAGCGGCGGCGTCAGCATCACGTTTTACGAGCGGAAGTGAAGCGGCCGCCGCTCGCCGCAGAAAGTTGAACCGGTTCCGGGTCCGCGGCGCGACTGCCGTCGTTGCCGAACGCCCGTTCGTCCATGTCGAACCCCGCGCGCCCCTCCCTCGCTCTGGTCGTCGCCGGCACCCGCCGCGAGGTGAGTGACGCCGAGCTCGCCCGCGCCCTGGTCGAGAAGGACACGTGGGCCGCCGCCGAGGCGTGGCACCGCTTCGCGCCGATGGTGCTGACGACGGCCGAACGCGCGCTCGGCTCGAAAAGCGACGCGGAAGACCTGGCTCAGGAGGTGTTCGTCAGGGTGCTCCGCAACGTCATGACCCTGCGTCATCCGGCGAGCCTCAGGAGCTTCGTCTATTCGATCACGATCCGCACGCTCAAATCCGAGCTCCGGTACCGGCGCGTCAAAGCCTGGCTCTCCTTCGGACCCACGGAAACGCTGGCGGAGCTCGATCATTCGACGCCCGATCTCGAGGCGCGCGAGCTGCTCCAGAAGTTTTACGCCATGCTCGATCGGCTGTCGGCGCGGGATCGGCTCGCCTTCGTGCTCCGCCGGGTGGAGTGCATGACGGTCGAAGAGATCGCCGCCGCGATGGAGCTTTCGCCGTCGACCGTGAAGCGATCGCTCGCGCACGCCTCCGCACGGCTCGCGCGTTGGATCGAGAGCGCTCCCGCCGTCGCTGAGCTCCTCGACGGCCGCCTCGGGGGCAGGGGCGCATGACGGAACCCGATCGCTCCGAGTCCAGGCTCGCGGCGCTCGCCGGGCTCGTGCGTCTCGGCGTCAAGGCGCCGACCCCGCTCGCGCTCGACCGCGGCTTCGCGTCCTTGCGCGCGCGCCTTGCGAACGGCTCGCACGAGCCGCGGTTCCGGCTGCGTGTTCTGGCGCTCGCGGCCTGGCTTTTGGCTTGCCTCGGAGGCGGCGCGCTCTTCGCCGCGCGCCGTCACGGGCTCGCAAGGTCCCCGGCGCCGGTCGCGGTCAGTCGCGTGGAGGGCGGAGCGATCCTCGAGGGCGGCTATCTTGCCGAGGTCGGGCGGGCCGGCGTCCGGCTCTATTTCAACGAGGGCAGTCAATTCGCGCTGATGCCGGGCGCTCGCGGCCGGCTGCGCTCCGTCACCCCGGAGGGTGCGCGACTCGCGCTCGATCACGGCTCCGCGTCGTTTCGAATCACTCCGAATCTCGATCGTCGCTGGTGGGTCGAAGCGGGACCGTTCGTGGTTTCCGTCAAAGGGACCCGCTTCAGCGTGCGGTGGGACCCGACGGTCGAGGAGTTCGTCGTGCGGCTCACGCAGGGCAAAGTGGTGGTGAGCGGCCCGATCGTCGGTGACGAGTTCGTGTTGCGGCCGGGGCAAAACCTGGAGGTGAACCTGAGCAAACACGAGAGCGTGATCCGTGAAGACGCCGAAGAGACGCCGCCCGGCGTCGCCGTGACGGCCTCGGCTCCCGTTCCGAGCGCTTCAGCGGCGCCCGTGCCCGAGCCCGCGGCTTCCGCGCCCTCCGTGCGCGCCTCGGCGGCGCCGCCCACCGCGCCCGCGCGTCGCTGGCGAGAAGCCGTGGCCGGCGGTCAATGGGATCGCATTCTCTCCGACGTCGAGCGTGACGGAGTCGACCAGAGCCTGCGAACGCTCTCGAACGAGGAGCTTTTCGAGCTGGCGGACGCGGCCCGCTACCGCCGCCGGCCGGACCTCGCGCGCGCCGCGCTGCTCGCGGAGCGCGAGCGGTTTCCGAGCTCGTCGCGCGCGGTCGACGCGCTGTTCTTGCTCGGTCGCGTCGAAGAGCTCGAGGCGCGCCCGCGCGCGGCGATCGAACGTTACGACGGCTACCTCGCCCTCGCGCCCCACGGGACGTACGCGGCCGAAGCGCTCGGACGCAAGTTGATCCTCGTCGAAGAGACGGCCGGACGGGACGCCGCGAGTCGAGTCGCGGAGGAGTATCTGTCCCGATTTCCGAGCGGAAGTTATGCCGATGCTGCGCGCGCTCTGTCTCGTGCTCGGTAGGCGGCGTGCCGGCGCGTGGCGCCGCTGCGTGCTGCTCGTCGCGTGCCTCCTCGCCTGCTCCGCCCGGGCCGCCGCGGCGACCGTCGCCGTCTTGCGGCCCGAGACGGACGCGCCGGAGCTCGATGAGGCGCTGTTTCGTCTGCAAGGCGAGCTCTCGGCCGTCGGCCTGCACGTCGCCGTCACGGAGCGTCCGGCCGATTTCGCGCCCGATTCCGACTCGGCGCGCGCATGGCTCGAGCGGACGGCGTCGGAGCGCGACATCGACGCCTTCGTCGACTTGGTCGTCGAAAACGGCGCGCTCGTGGGCGCCGAGATCTGGATCGACGAGCGACCTCGACGCCGGCTCCGCGCGTACCGCGTGGCGCTCGAACCCGACACGGAGAACGCGCCGGCGACGCTCGCAATCCGCGCCATCGAAGTGCTGCGATCGAGCTTCATCACGGTCGACCTCGGCGGTCGGCGCGAGGAGCGCCCTGCCGTCACCGCCCGCGACGAGACGGCCGCGACGAGCGCGCCGGGCGCGAGCGGGCCGCGCGCGACGGCGCGCCGGCTCGGCGTCGAAGCTGGAGCGGCGGTCCTCACGAGCTTCGACGGTCTCGGCCCGGCGTTGCTGCCGCTCGCGCGTCTCGACCTGGCGCTCACTTCCTGGCTCGCGCTTCAGGCGACCGTCGCGGGCTTCGGAACTCGTCCGCGCGTCGACACCGCCGCCGGAAGCGTCGTCGTCACGCAGTCGTTCGGCAAGGTCGGGCTTTGTCTCTGCGCCGTGCCGCACGCGGGCGTCGAGCCGCTCGCGGCGCTCTCGGCGGGCGCGCTCCTCACCGGTCTCGACGGGCACGCGGTCGCGCCGAATCTCGGACATCGCCTCGAGCAGTGGGCGCTGCTCTTGGACGCCACGGTCGGTGCGCGCGTCGGCTTACCGGACGGCTTCTACCTCACGCTCGCCTCCGAGCTCGAGGTCGCGGCCCCCTCCGCCACGATCCACATCGTCGACGTCGTCGTCGCGACGACCGGTCGTCCGAATCTACTCGCGAGCCTCACCGCCGGAGCTCGCTTTTGACGCGACCGTTCGCCCCCGGACGGCTCGCGCTCGGCGTCGTCGCCGCAGGGAGCCTCGCCTGCTCGCGAGCCGACCTCTTTCCGATCACGGGGCAGCCGCCGGCGCTCGCTGGGGGCGTGGGGGGTGCGGCTGTCGCGGGTGCGGCCGGCGGCCGCGACGGCAGCGGTGGCGCCGGAGACAGCGCAGGCGAAGACGGCAGCTGCCCGCCGAATATCATACCGCAGGGTGATACGACGCGGATGCTGAACGTCGACGGGACGGCGCGGAGCTACGTTCTCCACGTGCCGCCCGCGTACGCCGGAGTCTCGGCCGTGCCGCTCGTCGTGGACTTTCACGGCATCGGTCAGTCCGGCGCCAAGGAGCGCGCAAGCTCGCCGTATCCGGCAGCGCTCGATGCGCTCGGCGCGATCATGGCGTTCCCGGACGGCTTGAAGGGCCCCGCCGGCACGGCCTGGAACGTCGGGCCTTGTTGCGTCGCCAACGTCGACGACGTGGCGTTCGCTCGCGCGCTCGTCGACGACGTGCGCGGGGTCGCGTGCATCGACTCGACGCGCGTCTACGCCGTGGGGATCCTGACCGGCGGCGGCATGGCCCACTACCTCGCGTGTCACGCGGCCGACGTGTTTGCCGCCGTCGCCCCCGCGGCTTTCGATCTCCTCGCCGAGAACGTGGACGATTGCGTGCCGTCGCGGCCGATCTCGGTCATCTCCTTTCGCGGAACGGCGGACGCGCGCGTCCCCTACGACGGCGGTCCGTCCTCGCTCGTTCCCGGCATGCCGCTCACGTTCTTGGGCGCCGAGAACACCTTCGAGACCTGGGCGGCCCTCGACCACTGCACGGGGGCGGCTTCGACGCCGGACGCGAACGGGTGTTCCACTTTTTCCGGCTGCGACGACGGCGTGGAGGTGACGCTCTGCACGAAGCAAGGCGGAGGCGAGGACCCCGGTGATCCGAGCGTCGCCTGGCCGGTGCTCTCGGCACACCCGCTCTGAGGCTCGGGGGAGCGCGGCGAGCGGACCGCGGGCTCGAGCGTCAAGGCAAGTTCATCGATTTGACTTCCCAAGCGCTGTCCGAGCAGTAGGGACAACTCGAGCCGACGAGGAGCCCCTTGCCCGTCGCGGTTTCGTCGCCCTTCAGCCACCAATTGAGCCACGCCACGTCGATTTTCGTGAAGTCGCCTCCGTTCTTCGTGAAGAGGTCGCCGCCGTGGCCGAGCGCCTTGCTAAAGAGCATGATCGGTATACCGAGCGCGGCGATGTTGTCGTAATCACGCTCGCCGTTGTCGTAGGCGATGTCGCCCGAGCCGCCGAGCACGACGAGCACCGGCGTGTGAACGGTCTTGTAGAAGGCCTGATCGGCGCTGAACATACCGCTGCTGTTGAGTCCCCAGGTCGTGATGCGCGGATCGGCCGCGGTCCCTTCCGCCATCAGGCCGCCGCACGAGAAGCCGTTCACCCCGATCTTGGTCGTGTCGAGCGCCTGGTAGTACGCGCTGCACGGTTTTGCGTTTTCGGCGACGGCCCAGTCGATGTACGCGAGCAACGGCCCGGCCATCGTCACCACGTCGGAAGACTGCGTGCGCGACGCGCTGTTGTTCGGCGTTCCGTCCGCGACGACGAAATAGCCGTGCGAGGCGATCTCGGCCATGGCCGCCGAGTTCGAGAGTCCGTTCTCCGAGCAGCCGCCCTCGCCCCAGACGAAGATCGGGTACTTCTCCGTGCCGCCCAAGTCGCTCGGCCGGAAGATCGTCCCTTCGCTGATACCGGAGTCGGCGTTCGTTTCGACGGTCACTTTATGCGGGCCCGTTCCCGACACGTTCGTGCCCGTCGCCGTCGACGCGACGCACGTGCCGGTGCCGGCTCCGGCCGCACCGCTCGTCGCGCCGCCGGATGCGGCCGCGGCGCCCGCCCCACCGTCGCCGGGTTGCCCGCCGCTCGGCGCGGAACCACTGCGACCTCCGTTCGCACGTCCTCCGGCGGAGTCGTTCGAGCGCCCGCCGCCGCCCGCATGACTCTGTCCCGCGACCCCGGTCGCGCCGGAGCCGGCTCCGGAAGTCGCGGTGCCGCCCGAGTCGCCGCTCGAGCCACCCGTTGCGACCGATTGCTTGCCGGCGCTGTCCTCGCTGCCGCCCGCCGCCGCGCTCGCACCGCCGCTCGCCGCCGCGCCGCCGGTTCCGTCGAACGTGCCGCCCGCGCGACCCGCCGTGCCGCCGGAGCTACTGCTGGTTTCGGCGTCGCCGTTCCGAGCGCCGCAGCCTCCGAGGGCCACGCTCAAGAGCGCGGCGCCGAGCCATTTCGCGGCCGATTGATCCGTCGTCATTCGCGCACTCCTCGAGCGAAGCACCACGCGTCGAACCGACGCTGCTTCGCGGTGCAGTCGCCGTGCTCCCGCCAAACCGGTGCAACAAAATGCGTGGCCGCCAAAACCGGACGCGATAGGCCGATCTACCCATCGAGCGGCACCGCGGCGGCAGCCGTCGCGGCCGCTTCGAATGCCGGCGCGCACGTCGGCGCGCTCCTGCGATCAGATCCCGCGCTCGAGGGAATCTTGCCGTGATGAGGCAGAGCGAGGACGCGCGTGCGGACGGCCGCTCGCGGGGGGAACCTCGAGTCGCGTGTCACGAGTCGTCGGTCTACTAGTCGTCATCGCGGGCTGCCTCGCGGCGTGCGAGCCCGATCTCGTCGTCGGGAAGTGGACGTGCTTGACGTCGGTCGGGGCGGCAGGGCCCGTCGACGACGCCGGGAAGAAGCAGCCGGTCACCGAGCCGCTCGCCGTTCCGTGGAGCACCGGCTTCGAGGACGCGTTTTGCGGCTACGACGACGCGAAGGGCTGGTGTTACGGAGATCAAGGCGTCTACACGAGCGTCGCGTCACCGGTTCACTCGGGTCGGCGCGCCGCGGCGTTCACCGTGAGTCGAGCGGACGGCGGCGGAGGCGTCATGCAAGCGCGTTGTGCGCGGGAGGGGACGTTTCCGTCCGACGCTTATTACGGCGCGTGGTTCTACTTGCCCGCGCTCCCGCAAAGCGTCGGCAATTGGAACCTCATTCATTTTCAGGGCGAGAATGCCGATGAAAGCGGGTGGCAGGGCCTCTGGGACGTGACGCTCGTGAAAACGAGCAGCGGCGGCTTCGGTCTCACGCTCGTCGAGGATTTCAACGGGCCGGCGCTCGCTCAACAGCATCCGCCGGACATTGCGCCAGGCGCTTGGTTCGAGGTCGTCGTGCATTGGGTCCGGTCATCGAACGCGACCGGTGAGATCACGCTCTATGAAGACGATCAGACGCTGGTCGATCTGAAGGGCGTGACCGACCCGTTTACGTACGATCAATGGTACGTGGGCAATCTGGTGAACGCGACGACGGAGGCCGAGCTCACGGTCGATGTGGACGACGTGTTCATCGCCGCGACTCGCTGAGGCGCGCCCGAGCGATGCTTCGACGGAAGCCCGAGCGCCCTCTCAGAACTGCTCGAGGAATTTCCAGGCCTCACCGGGCCCCCAACTACCCTGCGACTGACCGTTGTCCGGGTACGGCGTGTGGGGTCCGACGAAGGAGCAAAACTCCACGGGATATCCGCTCATGCAGCCGGTGAGATTGGTGCAGACGTGAGCGCCCGTCGCTTCGGTCGGCGTCGCCCAGGTGCAGCCGTTGATGCTCGCGAAGTTCTGCGCCATCGAGACGCCGCCGGAATATTGAAGCACGTTGTCTTGGGTTCCGTGTGACGCGTAGTACGCGACTTGCTTCATGGGCGGGCACGGCCCGGACGTGATCTGCGGAGAGCCGGAGTAAACGGCGACGGCACGCAGGTAGCCGTCGGCTTGCCCGAGGGGGCGCGCACACGCCGTCTCGTAGGACATGGCTCCGCCGTAGCTCCACCCGGTCGCGAAAATCCGGTTCGTATCGACGCAGAAGTTCTGCTCGATTTGCGCCACGACCGCGTCCGCCAAGGCGATGTCGGTATTGTTCGGGTTCGGCCAACCGCAGCTCGTCTCACCGTTGCCGGTGCCGGAGCAGGGCGCGCCGTTCAGCTGACCGTTCGGAGCGACGAAGATCGTCGTGTTGTTCGAGAGGGGTTCGAGCCCGTAATATTGCCAGCTGTAATTCTGGATGTCGTTTCCGTCGCGCTGGTGAAACGAGATCACGAGCCGGTAGGGGTGGGTGTTGTCGTAATTGGTCGGCACGCTCAGGATGTACCGACGCTGCATGTTTGCGGCGGTGATCGAGATGGGCTTGCCGTTATTGTATTGATTGCTCGGAATCGTCGGCGCCGTCCCGCAGCCGCTCGACATCCCCGTTTGAGAAGCGCCGCCTGAGCCTGTCTTGCCGGCGCCGCCGCCACCCGCGCCGAGACCGGCGCCGCCGTTCGACGTCGTGCCCGCCGCTCCACCGCGACCCGTCACCGCCCCTTGACCGCCGTTGTTCGCGCCGCCCGCCGCCGTCATGCTCCGCCCACCCGAGCCGCCTTCACCGGCATGGGCCGTGGCGCCGCCCGCTCCGCCGCTGCTCGCACCGCTCGAACCTCCGGCGCCCGGCGCGCCCGCTCCGGACGAGCTCGTCGTGCCGCTCGAGCCGGTGGTCCCGGACGACCCGCCCGCGTTCGTTCCGCCCTGTGCACCGGTGCCCGCCGAGCCCACCGCGCCGCCCGAGCTCGATTTGCCGGCGGAGCCACCGAGAGCCGCGGCCCCGCTGCCTCCAGCCCCGGACTCGACGGGGCTCGAGTTCGACGAAGTGCACGCCCACGTGAGCACGGCGGTCGCCGACCAAGCGCCGAGACGCAGGCTCCAGGCGGGACGCCGCGAGAGAAACAGCGTGCGTCCGCCGAAACGGTCGCTCTTGGTGAGCAGATCCTTCGCCATGCCGCCGCAGTGCCGCCCGGATTCGGATTCCGTCGACCGCTTTTGAGCGAGTGAGTCTCGGTTCGACAGGCTCGCGTGAGGAGGCCCTGCGCCGGCAACACGGGTCGACGGAAGCGCCCGCCTCGAACGCACTGCTCGCTGCGTTCTCGTTCACGCGTCGGATCGGCGCTCTCACGGAGACAGACAGCAGGAATGCGATTCGTTCAGTGTGCCAAG
>Ga0335083_10002101_pt1 | contig 26693 bp, 22 predicted proteins | sample Lox_Sample_42_FD_206716 | JGI IMG/M metagenome (GOLD analysis project Ga0335083, IMG submission 206716) | Soil microbial communities from Loxahatchee National Wildlife Refuge, Florida, United States - Lox_Sample_4.2 | ecosystem: Environmental > Terrestrial > Soil > Wetlands | place: USA...
GGTCGCCGCCATGATCGGCGTGAAATTCCTGCTGGGGTGGGGCGAGAGCCGCGGCTTGCTGCGACAGCTGGGTCTGGGGGGCAATCGCGGTGAGGTGGCGGAGCCGGTGCCAACCATGGCGCCCGCTCCCGCGCCCGCGCCCGCGGCGGTCGCGGCGCCCGCTCCCGCGCCTGCGCCGCCGGCTCCGGCGCCCAAGGTGGCGCCGCCGCCGCCGGTCGCGCCGCCGCCGCCCGCGCCCAAGCTGGCCGCCGCCACCGGCGTGGTCGACGCCGCGGCGCCGGCCCCGGACGCCCAGGTCGCCGCGGCGCCCAAGCCGGCCGCGCCGCCCGAGGCGGAAGAGGAGCCCGACGAGGAGGCGCTGCTCCGCACGGCCGTCCCCAACGCCGAGAACGCGGTCATCGGTGCGGACGAGGTCGAGCCCGCGGCCACGCCCGGCAAGGCGGCGGCGGGCCCACGCGAGAAGAACCCGGCTGGCCGGCCCGCCCCCTGGGCGAACACGGCGGTCCTGCACATCACCAGCGCCCCCAGCGGCGCGGTGGTGCGAACCAACGCGCGCGTGCTGGGCCGGACGCCCCTCAACCTGCACTTCAAGGCCGGCAACACCTACGAGATCGCCTTCATCAAGGCGGGCTACGAGGTCGCCACCCGACGGGTCGCCGTGAACGGCACCAGCGACCGGAAGATCGCCGTCGCGCTGCGCAAGCGGCCGGTCCCCAAGCGGACGTCGTTCTTCCACCCCCACCGATGACCGGCCCGCTGCTGTTCGGCGCGCTGACGCTCTCGGCGCTGGTCGCCGTCGCCGCGACCGTGCCCGGCGACGGCGACGTCGACCGCCTGCGCGCGGCGGCGGTCGCGGCGATCGCGCGCGCCCGCGCCACCGCCCAGAAGTCCGGCTCGGTCGTGGCGCGCGAGGTGACGCTGCCGTCGATCGAACGGCTGGTCGAGGACGCGGACCTCCGCCGCGCCAGCCCGACGGTGCCCCAGCGGGACGAGGCGTTCGTGCGCGAGACCCTGAAGACCGCCCGGGCCTACGCCGACCGGGTGGCGGCCGGCCAGGATCCCTACCGGACGGCGACGGGTCGGATGGTGAAGGCCTACCGGGCCGACTGGGACGGCACGCTGCAGCCCTACGCGCTGTACGTCCCGCGCGACTACGACGCCAGGAAGGCCTGGCCGCTGGTGGTGGCGCTGCACGGGGCCTACTCGAATCCGCTGAACAACCTGCGGCGCGTGTTCGGGCTGAACAACCGCCCCGGCGAGAGCGACGACGAGGCGGCGCGCAACCTGCTCCCGCTCCCCGATGTCCCCGCGCTGGTGGTCTGTCCCAGCGGGCGCGGCGGGCTGATGGGCTACGACGGTCTGGGCGGCGAGGACGTGATGCGCGTCATCGCCGACGTGCGCCGGGCCTATAACATCGACCCGGAGCGGATGACGCTGACCGGGCTGTCGATGGGCGGCGGCGCGACCTGGGCCATCGGGTTGCGGCACCCGGAGATGTTCGCGGCGCTGGCGCCGATCTGCGGCATGACCGATTTCCGGCCGTGGATTCCGGCTGGTGACGAAGCCCTCTACGATCTCCCGCGCCTGGAGCAGATGTCGCCCCTGGCGATCGCCGAGAACGCGGCCCACATGCAGGTGATGATCTTTCACGGCGCCGACGACCCCACGGTGCCGGTGCAGAACTCGCGCCGGATGGCCGAGCGGTACCGCGCGCTCGGCTGGCTGGGGAAGAACGTGACCTACACCGAATACCCAGGGGTCCACCACGACGCCTGGGCGCTGGCGTACAAGGACGCGGCGCTGCTGCGCAGGCTGATCGGCATCCGGCGCGATCCGGCGGCGCCGCGCACGCCGCTCTCGCCGCCTCCGCCCGGCGAGGCGATCCCGGGCCTGTTCGGCAAGAGCCTCCCGCGCCAGCACCCGCACATCTACGTCTACGGGACCCACGGCTCGCCGGAGGCGGTCGCGGCGGCCCGCGCGCTGGCGCTGGCGCTGGCCGATTGGGGGCCGATGGTCGACGCCAAGTTCACGGTGAAGGCCGACCGCGACGTCACGCCGGACGATCTGGCGCGCTTCAAGCTGGTGCTGATCGGCGCGCCGCCGCTGAATGAGCTGGCGCCGTCGCTGCTGGGCGAGCCCGAGCTGGGAGACGACGCTTACCGCGCCAACATGGCCGACCTGAGGCACCCGGGACACGAGTCGCTGACGTTCGGCGCGCTCACCCCCCGTGGCTTCGAGCGCTTGCGGCGCTTCGCCGTTCCCAACCGGGATCACTTCGCGCCCGAGAGCAACCTCATGTTCGTGAGGTTCCATTGATGCGGGCCGCGGCGGCTGCGATCGTGGCGCTGCTGGCCGGCGGGTGCGGCGACGACGGCCCGCGGCTGGTCCCGGACAGCCCGCTCCAGCAGCAGAACGTGATGGTGATCGACACCGGGATGGATCTCTCGGTTCCGGATCTGAACCGCAAGGTCTCCGGCGCCTACACCGAGGTCTGCGGGTCGGACGTCGACGACGGCCCCGACATCTACGCGGACGCCGGACCGCCCGTCGACGCGGGGCCGACCTTCGACACGCTCAAGCAGAAGTTGATCGCCGCCTACTCGCAGACCGACGACAGCTGCCACCTCAACACGGGCATCTCGGCCAAGAGCGATCCGCTGGCCGCCATCGCCAGCTATCGCGATCGCTGGAACGCCATGATCCTGGCCAACCAGCAAGAGACGGACGGCAGCCCGTTCAGCTACGACGACTGGGCGAAGATCACCGGGCCCATCGACAACGAGCTCTTCACGTTCGACTACCACGGGACGGCCACGTCGACGACGGTCGCGCACGGATACGACGACGTGCGCCTGATCCTGGTCGAGCGGCAGCTGCTGTCCGAGACCGAGGCCCAGTCGACCTTCAGCTGCTTCGTGCAGTCCGAGACCGACCAGGCGACCCTGATGCTCACCGACCCGGACGTCTTCGCGGCCGCCGTCAATCAGCCGGCGACGCTGGACATGGACTACGCGGCGGCGTGGACCGCCCACCACGTGGGGGTGGTCAACGAGAGCTTCGGTTACCCCTCGGCCGTCAGCCTGGAGATCCTGCAGCGGAACGCGAACTGTCCCGGTCCGATCGACCTGTCGAAATACTTCCAGGCGGTGACGGCGATCGACGTGGCGCGGGCGGCCGCGCGGGCGGCGCCGGCGGTCCTGACGGTCCGCGCGGCCGGCAACGACGGGACCAGGATCGACAGCAGCGCCGACGAGGTGGACTGCAACCCGGGCGATCCGGCGGCGCTGGTGGTGGGCAGCTACGACCCGGCCACGGGTGGGCGGAACCAGTTCACGAACTGGGGCGACTGCGTCGACCTGTACGCGCCGGGCCAGGCGATCGTGACGATGTACGCGGGCGGCTGGTTGCTGCCGGTCGACGGGACCAGCTTCGCCTCGCCGCTGACGGCGCGCTTCGCGTCGATGAACGCGCCGTCTCCGTTCGACGTGGGGACGACGCGGCAGGCCGTGCTGGCCAGCCTGGACCAGTACGACAACCTGCCGGCCGACTCGTTCCCCTCGTACTTCTATTACGCCCCGGGCGAGATCTACACGGAGGCCCTGATCGCCGCGCCGGTCCGGCCGCCCCCGCCGCCCCGGAAACTGACGGCCATCGATTTCCATCGTGTCATGGCCCCGTTGCGATTGCTCCGGCGGCTGCGAAAGAGCTGAAATCGACCGGCGACAGGCCTATACTGCGCCGCGCATGTCGAGCTTGAAGCTGAAACCCGGGGTCATCACCGGCGACGGTCTCAAAGAGCTGTTCGCCTACTGCAAAACCGCGCAGGCCGCGCTGCCGGCAGTGAACGTGATCGGATCGCACCTGGCGAACGCCGCGATGGCGGCCGCCAAGGAAGCCAAGTCCCCGATCATCATCCAGCTCTCGCACACCGGCGCGCAGTTCTACGGCGGCAAGACGCTGGACAACAGCGCCCAGCAGGCGTCGATCGCCGGCGCGGTCGCGGGCGCCATGCACGTGCGGACGCTGGCCAAGGTCTACGGCGTCCCGGTCGTGCTGCACACCGACCACTGCGCCAAGAAGATCCTCCCCTGGGTCGAGGGGGTCATCGCCCAGAGCGAGGAGTACTTCGCGCGCAACGGCGAGCCGCTGTTCAGCTCGCACATGCTCGACCTGTCCGAGCAGCCGCTGCAGGAGAACATCGACATCAGCTCGCGGACGTTGAAGCGGCTGTCCAAGATCAACGCCACGCTCGAGATCGAGCTGGGGATCACCGGCGGCGAGGAGGACGGCGTCGACAACTCCGGCGTCGAGCACTCCAAGCTGTACACCCACCCCGAGGACGTGCTGAAGGCCTACGACGCGCTCAGCCCGCTGGGCAGCTTCACGGTGGCCGCGTCGTTCGGCAACACGCACGGCGTGTACGCGGCCGGCAACGTCAAGCTGAAGCCGACCATCCTGCGCGACTCGCAGAAGTACATCCAGGAGCAGCGCAAGACCGGCCCGCACCCCGTCAACTTCGTGTTCCACGGCGGCTCGGGCTCGTCGCCCGAGGAGATCAGCGAGGCGGTCTCCTACGGGGTCGTGAAGATGAACATCGACACCGATACGCAGTGGGCCTTCACCCACCCGATCAAGCAGTTCATGGACGAAAAGGGCGCCTACCTGCTGTCCCAGATCGGCAACCCCGAAGGCCCCGACAAGCCGAACAAGAAGTACATCGACCCGCGCGGCTGGGTGCACCTGGGCGAAAAGGGCGTGACGGCCCGCCTGGTCACGGCCTTCAAAGAGCTCGGCGCCTACGGCAAGTTCGAGTTCTAGGGGCAATGCCGTTAAGGCGCCAGGACGCGCAGATCGGGCGCTCTCTGCGCCTCTCCCGCGAATGCGGGGGAGGCCGCCGAGCCGTAGGCTCGGCGGGTGGGGTCCGGACCTCTCTCCGACCCTCTCCATGCTTTCGCATGGAGAGGGGGAAGGAGCCCCTGCGTGAACGGGCGGGCGCTTGACCCAGTCGACCCGAAGATTGGGGCGCCTTAACTGAACGACATTGGTTCTAGGGGGGCGAGGGGGTGTCCCCCCTCTGGGCGACGACCCCGGCGCGGCGAAGCCGCGCCTCCCGGTGCTTGGACTCGCGCCTGACGGCGCTCTGACGGCCTGATCGTCGGAGGACCGAGCCGAGGTCACGTTTGCGGCGTGATCCGACGCACGTAAGCGCGTGTGGTCTTTCGAGTTTTCGAGCGAGCTGGGTCAGTGGTGGGTGAGCGGCCTTCGGGCCGGCCCGCCATGAGCCTCGCCTCAAACACGCTCTCTGATCCTCCGATGTGCGGGCGCGAAGGTTCTGTCCTGCCTGCGAAGGAGCACGCCATGTCGAGCTGGAAGATTGGGGTGATGAGCGCCGCGGCGCTGGCCGCGGTCGGGAGCGCCGGGTGTCGCAAGGAGGCCCTGACGGACCAGGCGCAGATCGGCGCCACCGTGGGCGAGGTGATGGCCAGCGCCAACGAATCGGCCAGCGCCGGGACGAGCACGGCGGCCCTGACGCCGATGTTCCGCACGCCCGACGAGCTGCGCGGTCCGCTGTGGCGCCGCGCCGCGCGCACGCTGCTCCCGACGGCCTCGGCGGCCGCCTGTTACCCGTTCACGTTCAGCGCCTGCGCCAGCGGCGTCCGGACGGAGACGTTCTCGAGCTGCACGTTCGGGCCGACCACGGTCGACGGCAACGTCACGCTGGCGTTCAGCGACAGCGCCGGCTGCGCGCTGGCCGTCGGTGACTCGGTCAACCGCACCGCGGACTTCACCATCTCCGGCGACTACGGCGGCTCGCTGACCGTCACCTCGCCGGGCGGCGGGCAGACGTTGACGCGCACCGCGACCGGCTTCGACTTCGCCGTCGGCGGCATCGAGCGCGTGCTGATGGGCCTCCGAAACAACGAGCTGTTCGATATCAGCACCGAGACGACCACGCCGCTGTCGATCACCGGCAGCCCCGGCAACCTGGTGATCGTCGGCGGCACGCTGGTGATCACGCACCACCTGGCGGGTTACGCCGTGTCCCTGACGCCCAACAACCTGACCTGGGCGTCCACCTGCAACTGCGCGGTCTCGGGCTCCCTGTCGGGCACCGTCTCGGGCGGCAAGGACGACGGAAAGTCCGCCACCGTCACCCTCACCGGCTGCGGCACCGCCGACGTGACAATCGACGGCGACACCGAGTCGGTGACGATGGACCGCTGCGGCGCGATCTGATCGATATGACGCCGAACGGACGGGCGTGATCGGGCGCCCGTAAGGCCTCGAGCAGGCGGGTTCGTCGGAGCTGCGGATCGAGTTCGAACGGTTCGGACAGCGTTCGGACGGGGGCGGGGTGGTCAGATCAACGGCCGGCCGGACGGTCTCCCGGCCAATTTGAACCGCAGAAGCCGTGGCATACGCCGTGCTTTCGGGAGCCGCTCGTGTTTCTCTCGCTGCAACTCGTCCGCATGCGTTCACAGCGCGGGGGACGGCAGAGTCAAGTGGCGTGGTCACGAGACGGCGGCCTGTCGGGCGCCGGAAAGGGATGCAGATGTCGGCGTGCTCGCAATTTCGGGTGTTGTTGTTGGTGTCCATTGTGGTTGCCTCGGGTCTGTTGCTTGGGTGTACGAGCTCCGCGCCCACGAGGCCAGAAGGTGGAGCAGGGTCTGGAGGCAGTGCCACCGGGGGAGGCGGCAAAGCAGGAGGCGGTGGTTCGGCCGGCTCGACTTCGACCGGCGGCGCGGGAGCCGCGGGCAGCAGTGCCGGGGCGGCTGGCTCGGCCGCTGCCGGGGCGGCCGGCTCCGCTGCTGCCGGCGCGGCCGGCTCGGCGGCTGCCGCAGGCCACGGTGGCTCCGCAGGGGGACACGTGGGAACCGGCGGACAGGCAGGCACGGGCCTCGGCGGCAACGGCGTCGCAACCGGAGGAAACACCGGCGGGAATGCCGCGGGTGGCGTGTCCGGTGTGGCCGGCATAGGAGGGGCCGGAATGGGAGGGGCGATGGCGGCTGGTGGTGGATCCGGTTGCGCCAAGGTTGCGAAGGGACGCTATTTGATTCGCGCCGACGGAGCGTTGCTGTTGGAGGGCGATCCGCCCGCGACGTCTCAAACCGCGGTGCTGGACGCATCGACAGTCACGCCGCTCACGGACGTCGCCGACGTTCAGGACGCCACGTATCATGGCTGCGCCCTGCAAGGGTCGACCCAGACCGTGTGGTGTTGGCGGACCGACACCGTCAACGGGAACGTAAACGGGCAGCTCGGCAATGGCGCCACCGACAAATCTGGTGCGGCGTTTCGGGCGACTCAGGTGCTCGTCTCTGCAGGGCTGCCGCTCACAAACGTGGTGGCCATTGCTGACGGCGAAACGAGCCAAGGCGGACTGGCCCCGGGTGAATCATCCTGCGCCGTCACCGGCGACGGCAAACTCTATTGCTGGGGAGTCCTGAGCTACATCGCGAACAAGGGAGTGGACCTGGCGGCGCCGTTCGCGACGGTCATGACGACCGACGGAAGCACGCCCTTGACGGGAGTGCAAAGTGTCGCGCTGGACGCGTCGCTTTCCGCCTGCGCGATCGTCCAGGGCTCCACGAATGAGCTGTGGTGTTGGGGCTACAACAACTACGGCCAGCTCGGTCTCGGGGACACGGCCCTCCACCAATACCCCACGAAGGTTGGTGGCCTCACAAATCCGCGAAAGGTCGTCATGAACGGCGGCTACACGTTGGTCGCGAATGGAGATGTTCAGAGAGCGGCGTGCGCCATCGACGGGGACAACGTCAAGTGCTGGGGATACAACGGGTCTGGCTCGGTAGCGACCGGCACCACCGAGTCGCCGGTCTTTGCACCCACGACCGTACGCTTGACGGCGGGAGGCGTCGCTCTGAATGACATCGCCGATCTGCACTCGGGGGACGAAAGCGGACCGGCCTTCTGCGCGCTGATCACGGACGGCACGTTGCGGTGCTGGGGAGGCCCCTTTGGCAATTTACCGGCTCTCAACGCGATCTCGAACGTCACGTCGCTCGGTGGGCTCGACAGCAACGTTCGCGCGATTACCGCTGATGGCGTGTATCACGAAGGAAGCACGAGTCGGCAGCCCAACTGCGGTGCCCTCGACTAGGCCGCAAGCTCGAGGGTGATCGAGCTCTACGTCCCGAGATCCAGCAGCGCGAGGTAGGGCTCGTGCCGCGCGCCAGGCGCGCGGCCGATTTCTGCACCGGGCGCGGCACCTCGCGGAAGGCCTCCGCATCGCCGCCCCGATGGAGGCCCCTCACACGGTCCGGTCGTTACGGCAGGCTGGCGTGCACCTGCGGCACGGACGCCACCGGTGTGGGCGCGGGGACCGTGCGCGCATGCCAGCTCACCTGGGCGGCGCGGCCGACCTCGACGCAGACCGATTCGCCCTGGACGAGGGTCAGCTCGGTCTCGCCGTTCCAGGTGAACGGCTTGGCGGTCCGGCAGTCGCTCGACGTGCCGGCCACCCGTGAGAACTTCGCGGTCGTCTTCTGGTCGACGTTCATGTGCAGGATCTCGATCGGACCGCTCACCAGGAGAGCCGGTCCGGTGCCACCGACGCGGGCGCTGCCCCGAATGTCGGTCGCCGTGGCGCAGCCGCTCGTCAAGAGCGCCAACCCCACCAACCCCACCCCCATCTGCTGCAATGTGTGCGATGTAGTCATCTGTGTTGTATGACCACACTACATCTGGAATGGTCGAGACACAATCACCGTATTGAAAATTGTATGTAACTTCGCGTCGTATAGACGTCACAGAGTCAACGTCCGAAACAAATCGCCAGGTTACAGGACGACGCGGGGCGTGAGCTCGCGAAGGCCCAGCGCGTCAGAGGTGCTTCCGCAACGCGGCGATAATCCTGTCATTTTCGGCGGGCTTGCCGACCGTGATGCGCAATTTCGTGCGCAGCTCCGGGGCGGACCACCACCGGACCAGCAGGCCCTCGCGCTTCAGGGTCTCGTACATGCGCTGGGCCCGATCGCCCAGGTCGACGAAGAGAAAGTTCGCGACCGGCTCGGGGAAGGTGAGCCCCAGGGACTCGATCGCCGTCTCTAGCCGGGCCCGCTCGTCGACGGTGGCCCGGACGCAGGCGTCGTAATACGCGCTGTCTTCCAGCGCCGCGACGCCGAGCGCCTGGCTGATCACGTTGACGTTGTAGCTGTCCTTCACCTTCACCAGCTGCTCGACCAGCGGCGCGGCCGCGAACAGCAGGCCCAGGCGCGCGCCCGCCAGGCTGTAGCTCTTGGACATCGTGCGCAGCACGACCAGGTTCGGGTGGCCGTCGAGAAACGGCAGCATGCTCGCCTCGATCCCGGCGGCCAGCGCGAAGTCGACGTAGGCCTCGTCGACGACGACGATGCCGTCCGGCGCCTGGTCGCACAGCGCCCGCAGGTCGGCGACCGGCACCATGGTCGACGTCGGGTTGTTCGGGTTGGCCAGGATGATCATCTTGGCGCCCTGCTGCGCCAGCGTCGGCGGCAGCTTCAAGCGGCGGCCGTCGGCGATGAACGGAACCCGCACCAGCTCGGCCCCCTGCAACGAAGCCAGCGTGTCGTAGAGGCCGTAGGTCGGCCAGGGGCAGGCCACGCGTTCGCCCGCCTCGAGAAACCCGCGGTACAGGATGGTCAGGCAGTCGTCGGACCCGTTGCCGGCCAGAACCTGCTCGGGCGCCACGCCGAAGCGCGCCGCGGCAGCCGCGCGGAGCTTGCGGCTGACGGGGTCCGGGTACAGGCGCAGCGATTCATCGGCGATCGCCGCCAGCGTGGCCATCACGCGCGGCGAGGGCGGATGCGCGCCTTCATTGGTGTTGAGCTTGGTCAGGTCGGCGATCTGCTCGCCCGGCGTGTAGGCGGGCATCGCACGAATGGCCGGCCGCAAGAGGTCGAGGGGGTCTGGCGTCTTCTTGTCTGTCATTTGGGGACGGGGTTAGGCTAACCGAGATGCCCCGCGTCCTCATCATCGACGACAACGAAACGATGCGCGAGGGGCTGGGGGCGACCGTGCGACGGATGGGGCACGAGGCCGTCGTGGCCCCCTCCGGCGACGACGGCCTGCGCGCCTTCGTGGGGGCGCGCGGCGCGGTCGACTTCGTGATCACCGACCTGAAGATGGAGGGGCGCGGCGGGCTGGACGTGGTCAAGGCGGTGACCGAGCGGGATCCGGGCTGCCCCGTCATGATCGTGACCGCCTTCGGCACGGTCGAGACCGCGGTCGAGGCCATGCGGCTGGGCGCCTTCGATTTCCTGCAGAAGCCGTTCGCGCCCGAGGTGGTGCGGCTGAAGGTGACGCGCGCGCTCGAGCTGCGGGCCGAGCGCCGGGCCCGCGAGCGGGCCGAGGCCGAGACGGCGGCGCTGCGCGACGACGCCGCCCGCCCCTACCAGTTCGCGGAGATCGTCGGGGACACGCCGGCCATGCGGGCGGTGTTCGCGCTGATCGAGAAGGTCGCGCCGACCGACGCGTCGGTCTACATCCACGGCGAATCTGGGACGGGCAAGGAGCTGGTGGCGCGCGCCATCCACGCGCGGTCCAAGCGGGCCAGCGGGCCGTTCGTGAAGGTGAACTGCGGCGCCCTGGCCGAGACGCTGCTCGAGTCCGAGCTGTTCGGGCACGAGAAGGGGGCGTTCACCGGCGCGATCAAGCGCAAGCTCGGGCGGTTCGAGCTGGCGGACGGCGGGACGCTGTTCCTGGACGAGATCGGCGACGTCACGCCGGCGCTGCAGCTGAAGCTGCTGCGGGTGCTGCAGGAGCGCGACTTCGAGCGTGTGGGCGGCGAGGAGACCATCAAGGTCGACGTGCGCGTCATCTCGGCCACGCATCGGGACATCGCGGCCGAGGTCGCCGCCGGACGTTTTCGAGAGGATCTCTTCTACCGCCTGCACGTCGTGCCGTGCGAGGTGCCCCCGCTGCGCGAGCGCAAGGACGACATCCCCCGCCTGGTGGCGCACTTCATCGCCAAGCTGGCCCCGCGCACCAACGCGGCGATCGATCCGGCCCGCGGCATCAGCGACGCCGCGCTGGCCCGCCTGGGCCTGTACAGCTGGCCCGGCAACGTGCGCGAGCTGGAGAACGTGATCGAGCAGGCGCTGGTGTTCGCCGAAGGGACCGCCATCGACGCGGGCGCGCTCCCCGCGTCGGTGCGCGGCGGCCTCCCCGAGAACGCGCTCCCGCTGCCGGTGGGCGAGATGTCGCTGCCCGAGGTGCTGGAGGATCTGGAGCGGCAGCTGATCCAGCGCGCCTACGACCGCAGCGGCGGCGTGAAGACCGAGACGGCGCGCCTGCTGGGGATCAAGACCAGCGCGCTCTATTACAAGCTCGAGAAGTACGGCATCGGGACGATCGAGAGCCGCGGCGACAAGGGCGCCGCGCGCACCGACGAGGAAGCCCTGCTGCAGGACGGGCCGCCCGGTGGCGGCGGAGGCGGTCACGATCGCCAGCGGTGAAGCGCTGCGCGCGACCCGCGTGCGGATCGCGATCGGCGCGGCCGTGGCGGCCACGGCCGTCATGATGATCGGCTGCGCCACCGCCGAGGGGGCGCGCCGGCCCACGCCGCGCGTCGAGCAGGGGCGGGCCAGCTACTACGGGCGTGGCTTCGCCGGCCGGCGCACCGCCTCGGGCGAGCGGTTCGATCCGCGCGCGATGACCGCGGCGTCCCCGCACCTGCCGTTCGGGACGCGCGTCCGGGTCACGCGCGCCAGCGGCGCCTCGGTCACCGTGCGCATCAACGATCGCTGCGGCTGCCCGCACGGCCGGATCATCGATCTGTCGGAGGGGGCAGCGGAGCGGCTGGGAATGATCAAGCTGGGGACGGTCAACGTGCGCGTCGAGGTCCTCGATCACTGACCTGCTCACGCCAGGTCCGCCAGTCGGCCAGCACCTGGTCGGTCATGGCGGTGGCCGTCTGGTGCAGCCAGCGGCTCCGGCGCGCCGTCAGCTCGCGCCGCAGGGCCGGCCGCGCGCCGGGCGAGCCCAGATGGACGTTGGCGGCCTCGAACCCCATCGCGTACAGCAGGCGCTCCTCGTCGCGCGACGTCGGCAGCTCGGCCAGATCGATGCGCGTGCAGTGCGGCGCCAGGCGCCGTAACAGCCAGCGGCCCATCACGCGCACCGTCGGGTCGGGCACCCGCACGGCGCGGGCGATGATCGCGTTGTAGTCGGTTGCGCGGCCGCGCACGCGCCCCTGCGCCCACAGCCAGGCGGACGGCGCCATGGCCTTGGCCTCGCGCGCGACGGCGCCGCCGTTCCAGTCGGCGATCCCGACGAAGCGCGGCCGCCCCAGGCTCCCCAGCCCGGCCACCCGCCGCGCGAACCGGATCGGCAGCCCGCGCGCCGGCATGGCCCGCTGGATCGCGGCCGCCGCCGACGGGTCGACCGCCCGCGCGGCCGGCAGCGCGTTCATCCGGGCCCAGAAGGTCGGCGCGTGTCGCAGCTCGCCGGTCGCCAGCCGCCGCAGCCAGCCGTGCTCCTCCTCGAGCACGAACGGCCGTCCGCCGGCCTGGAGGCCGTCGCGATAGCCGGTCACGATGGCGTCGCAGGCCGAGCGCCGCCGCACCGCCAGCTGGTCCGAGAGGATGGCCAGGTGGGCGCTGACCGCCAGGCGGACCAGGTCCTGCGTCCAGGGGAGAGTCGTCGCTTCGTCGAAGTCGTTGATGCCCCAGATCAGGCGTCCGTCGGCGTCGCGCCAGGTGCCGTAGTTCTCGAGGTGCAGGTCGCCGACCGACAGGACTTTGGTCACGCGCGCCAGGTCGCCGGCCGCCGCCGGCCAGAGCTGGCACCAGCGATAGAACGTCCCGCGCAGGAAGAAGAACGGGCCCACGGCCATGCGCCGGTGCTTCTGGCGCAGGTCGGCCGCGACCAGCGGCATCAGTCGACCGAGCCAGGCCTCGTACCGGCGGGTCGACGCGATCAGCTCTTCCGTCAAACCCGGCGCGCGGTCTTGACCCGCAAGATGGGGCCGGTCATCGCGATCCCCATCGCGTCCTCATCCACGGCCCCGTCGACCTCGACCTTGGCACCGTCCTGCTCGATCGGGCGCGTGGCGCCTTCGAGCACGTAGGTGGTGCCGTCATCCGCCTCCAGCTGCCAGTGTCCACCCTCGAGATCGCTGCGCCGGACCGTGCCGCGGAATTTGCTCATTCACAAATTATAATCCTGACTCGACCGCTTCGATGATCTTGACGAGCCCGAGCGGACAATCAGGTTGGGTGATGGAAGATCGGGGAGGTGGGGAGATGCTGAAGCTGTCGGGTATCGGGCTGGCGGGGCTGCTCTTGTTGACGGCGGCGGGGGCGCGCGCGGCGGACGCGCCTGCGCCTTACGACCCGCGGGGTGGACGCGACCAGGCGATCCTGAGGCAGCTCCATCAGCAGAATCAGGACGCGATCGCGGCGGCGCAGCTGGCCGAGGAGCGCGCCACGCGCGATGAGGTCCGGGACTACGCGGCCAAGGTGATCAGCCAGCGCCAGCAGTCCGACGCCCAGCTGTTCGCGTACGCGCAGGCGGCGGGCATGAACGTGCCCGAGATCCAGAGCGGGCCGCTGGCCAACGCGCGGCTGGACACCGCGCCGCCCGACCGCTTCAACGGCGAGTTTGCCGCCCACATGAACGCGCTGGCGCAGGCCGACGTGGATCACGCGCTCGAGGCCGAGCGGCTGGCGCAAGGCCCGAGCCTGCACGCCCTGATCCGGGACAGCATCCTGCCGCGCCTGGTGGAGCAGGAGTACGGTGCCACCACGCTGGTCGCCGTGCTGCCGCCGCTGCCGCCGCCCGCGGTCCAGCAGCCCGGCGGGTTCCCGTACCCCAGCTGGACCAACCTGGGGCACGACGAGCCGCCTCCGGGAGTCCTGCGCTGAAGCTCACTTCTGGACGTCGGCGTGCTTGAAGACGCGCTGGGGATCCAGCCCCAGCGCCCGGACCGTCTGGTGGTCGGGGATGCCCGTCTCGGGCAGGTCCTTGTCCTTCTGGAACTTGCGCAGGGCCGAAGTCGTCGACTGGCCGTCGTCACCCTTCTTCAGGTAGCCGCCGTCGACCAGCTTGTCGCGGATCTCCTGCTCGCCGCCGGGGGCGAGCAGCCCCTCGGGGCTGGACGCCACCGGGATGCCGCCGCTGGTCTCCGCGCCTTGGTGGACCTTCGCCGGCGGGCGATCGCTCGGTGGAGAGGCGCCCTTGGGCGGCTCCGACACGCTGGTGGCGTCGGTCGTCCTGGTGTGCGCGCAGCCGAGGCCGCTCAGCGCCAGCGCCAGGCCCAACCAGATTCCCTTCATTTGCCTTTGCTCTGGGCTGGCTGCGCCTTGGGCGGACCGGCGCTCTTCTCGACGGCGTGCTCGACCTCCTGGACCTTCCCTTCCTTCTTCTCCGCCTGCTCGGGCGGGACGTTGCGGAAGCCGGCCGACACACCCTCGACGAACGCGTTTCGAATGACCCCCATCACGGTTGGCCAGAGCTGGACGTCCGGCTTGTCCAGACGCCCCTCGATCGGCACGACCGTCGCCACCGCGTTCCGCCCGGGAACGCGATCGGAGAAGATGTGCAGACCCTCGTCGGCGACCCAGGCCTTCAGCCGGGTGCCGATGCCGCCCGCGGCGGCCTTGACTTCCGCGTTCTTCAGCACCGGCTTGACGCCGCCCGTGATGCGCCCGTCGCGGCTCTTGAACTCGACGAAGACGTCCAGCGTCCCCTGGGTCGGCTGCAGCTTGGTCTGCGGTTCGACGAGGTCGTACATCTCGGCGATGCGCCAGCCGCGCAGCTCGGCGCGGCCCGCGAACACCAGCGGGCGGGCGAACGGATTCGCCGACACGAACAGGCTGAGCTGACCGCTTCGCCCCAGCTTGGCCGAACCGCTGACGGTCGCGGGCTCGCCCCCGGACAGCTGGCGGCGCGTCGCCAGGTTCTCGACGGCCAGCTCGATGTCGTGCACCCAGAGCTTTGGCTGCCCCTTGTCGACCAGGTCGCGGAACTCGACCTCGCCGTCGCGGACCTCGATCCGATCGACCCGCGCCGGCAGGATCTGGCGCAGGATCGGCTCGAGATCGGGCGGCCCGCTGGTCTTCTTCTCGGTCTCCTCGGCCTTCGCCCGCTCGGTGTAGATGAACTTGGGCTCATCGATGCGAGCGTGCGCGGCCAGGTGGCCGTGCAGCAGGCTGCGCAGGTCGGCCGACGCCTTCACCCGCTCGGCGTAGAACAGCGGGTGTTTCCAGCCGCGATCGACGCGCTCGTCGATCTTCAGGCGGTGAATCTCGTAGCCCGGCGGCAGGACCGTCACGTGCACCCGGTCGAAGTCGCCTCGCGTCGTGTCCGGTGCGTTCAGCTCCTTGCGCGTGTAATGGGCCGCGATGGGATCCAGGACCAGCCGGATCGCCAGCACCAGGGCGATTACGACGCCCAGCGCGATCCACCAGCCCCGGTGATGCACCGATCTCATCGGTCTCAATCTGGGAGCGGCCGCAAGGACCGCAAGCGTACGAAATCGCGTTTAGACTGCGGGCGGGAGGAGCGCATGCTGGGCAACGTCCACGAGTACCCGATCCTGATTCACGAGCAGCACCTCGATGTTTTCGGCCACGTCAACAACGCGACCTACCTGACGCTGTTCGAGGAGGCGCGCTGGGACCTCATCACGCGGGGCGGCTACGGTCTCGACGAGGTGCTGCGGCGCAAGATCGGACCGGTGATCCTGGAGGTCGCGCTGAAGTTCCAGCGCGAGCTGCGCAACCGCCAGCGGATCGTCATTCGCAGCTGGACCGATTCCTACGCCGGAAAGGTCGCGCGCTTCACCCAGCAGATGGTCGACGAACAGGGGCGGATCTGCTGTGACGCCCAGTTCGCCTTCGGCCTGTTCGACCTGGTGGCGCGCCGGCTGGTCCTGCCGACCCCGGAGTGGCTGAAGGCGGTGGGGCTCACGCCGGAAGACGTGGCCAGGAGGGCGTCGCCGTAAGGCGACGGTGAGCGCAGCGAACCGTGCCCGACGACGTGGCGCCCGATAGGCGCCCTACGGGCTCGCCAGGGGCTTCAGGTACTCGTTGATGTAATAGTCGCGGCCGGTGATGAAGTAGCCGGCCTGCTGCTGGTACATCGTCACGTCGTCGTTCGAGTACGGCTTCTTCGAATCCATCATCACGTAGGGCGCGATCTGGGCGACCACGCGATCGTGCTCTGCCGACCACCCGAGCTGGTCCGCCATGCTGGCGATCTGCATCAACTGGGTGGCGAAGTCCTGATAGCAGCTGGAGCTGGCGGCGCAGGTTCGGGCCAGGATCGATTGGACCTTGTTGACGAAGTCGAAGTCGGAGGTCGACATCGCGTCGTTGATCCCCGTGGGGATGAAGTTGAGCTGGTTCGAGGTCGGGTCGGCGTAGATCTCGGCGTTGGCGCCGGCGGGCTCGTTGGTCGCGGCGTAGGGCCACCCGCCCCAGTGCCCCATCAGCACGCAGACCGCCCAGAAGCGCGCGAACTCGTGCAGGTTGATGACCTGTCCCGCCGCCGTCATCGCCGCGTCGGCCGGCTGCATCGCCAGCGCCGCCGTCGCCTGCTGGATCAGCGTCGTGTCCATGGAGCCGTCGTCGTACTGGAAGTTCGGCAGGTCGGCGCTGACGAAGTCGGCGTAGTTGATGGTGAAGACGCCGCCCGACGAGTCCGAGAAGTAGTACGCCATCAGCTGATCGCGCGGCTCCTCGACCGTGGCGTAGAGGCCCAGCGGCGCGCCGTTCAGCGTCACCCACGAGTGATTGCAGCGCGACGCGGGCACGCCGCCCACCTGCCGCGCGATCCAGTAGGAGAGGCGCTCGTGAATCATGGACGGGTCGGTGGCCATGTTGTTCAGCAGGAACTCCTTCAGCCCGAAGAACTTGGCTCCCTTGGCGAACTCGTTGATGTTGACCCGGAAGCCGGGCTTCTGGTCGATGGGCTCGAACGAGGCGGTCCCTTTCAGGTTCACGCCGATGGGCCCGTAAGCGCGCCCTTGATACACCAGCGTGGCCTGCACCCAGGTGTCCGGGTTGGCGCGGAGCGAGGCGATGTTGTCGTCACTGATCTGCAGGTCGAACTGGGGGATGAGGTCGTACCCCAGCACGCGATCGCTGACGTCGCCCGCGTCGGGGATCGATTCGGGCGGGTCGCCGTCCGCCTGCGCCGGACGCGGTTGGCCGGCGCCGTTCGGGTTGGCGGCGCCGGGCGAGACGTTCCATTCCGTGACCCAGTTGGTCGAACCGTCAGGCTCGCGGGCTGCCGACATGTCCGTGACCTGGGCTCCGTACATGAGGCGATCGATGAAGGAACCGTCCGGGCGCGCCAGCGCCAGCGACCCGCCGGTGGACGACAGCAACACCCCCAGGTGCGCCGCGCCGGCGCTCGGGTTGCCGTCGGCCCACAGGACCAGGTAGCCACCGGCCGGGGCGACGATGCCCGCAGGGAGCACGGATTTCTTCGGTGACGAAAAGTCGTCGGTGATGCCGTAGCCGTCCAGGGGGACGTCCTGGCTGGTCGGGTTGTAGATCTCGATCCAGGGCGAAGCCGCGCCCTGATCGTCCGTCGAGGTGAGGACGTTCTTCGCCATCACCTCGTTGATGCTGAGCTGTCCGTCGATGGTGGGGTCGACCGATGCGACCGCGGGCGGCGGCACGGTGTCTCCGTGACTCGATCCGCATCCTGCCATCGCAAAAAGCAACGAGCTCGCCATCCCACCCAACCGGCTGAACTTGCCCACCCACATGGGTCCGTCCAGGTAGCAACTCCGCGGCCAAGTAACAGGGGGCCGGGGACCCCGGCTTCACAGCGCGCCGTTGTTACCGTCAGGCGACACACCGTTTCCGGATGGGACTCCGGCGACGGTCGTTCGTGACTATTTCGTAAACCAGAGCCGCGCCCGAACAGCCAAAGGCGGCGGCATCCCCCTTGCTAGTCCGCAGACCGGGACACGCGTGAGCAAGCTAAGAGCGATCATCACTTGGTTCGGGTTGGCGGCCGCTCTATCGAGCGCCGTCGCCTGCGGGGGTGGGGGCGAGCAATCGTCGGGCAGCGGCGGCGCCGGTTCGGGCCTCGGTGCCGATGCCGGAAGCGGCGGCACCGGTGGGCTGAGCTGTTCGGATCTGTTCGCCGACGGGCCACCACAGACCTACTCCATCGAGATCAGCGACAGCGAGTGGCAGGCGATGGACGCCGAGTTCCACAATCTGACGGCGCTGGAGAGCGGTCAGGACTTCACCGTCTATCACCCGATCGTCATGCACTACGGCAGCGAGACCGTCAGCGACGCGGCGATCAAGCTGCACGGTCAATCGTCCTGGCTGCAGACGGTGATGTTCGACGCCAACCCCAAGATGCAGTTCGACATCTCGTTCAGCCAGTACAACTCGAACGGGAGCTTCCACGGCGTCAGCAAGATCGTGTTCGACATGCCGCGCGGCGACCTGACCTTCATGCACGACCGGCTGGCGCACCGCTGGATGCGGCAGGTCGGCCTTCTCGCCGGCTGCTCGACCAGCGCGCGCCTGGACATCAACGGCAACTACTACGGTCTCTACGTCCTCGAGGAGAACATCAACGGTCACGTGGTCAGCGAGTTCTTCCCGCAGAACCCCGACGGCGATCTCTGGAAGGGCGCCGAGGTCGCCGAGACCAACCAGGAGACCCCCAACTGGGATCGGCTGATGACCTTCGACGACGCCAAGGACCTGGCGTCGATCTCGGCGATCGTCGACGTGCAGGGCTCGCTCACCTCGTGGGGGGCCGAGGCGCTGCTCAACGACGCCGACGGCTACTACGGCGGTTTTCACAACTTCTACATCTACGACCAGGGACAGGCCGGTTATCTCTTCTTGCCGCAGGACACCGACTCGACCTTCGATTGGCTGGTCCAGTTCGATCTGGTGGGGTCGACCGATCACCCGGTCTACTGGTGGTACAAGCGGGCGCAGCCGGCGCCGACCCCCGGCGACAAGTGGCTGCCGGTTCTGAGCGACGCGACCTGGCGCATGCGCTACGCCGACGCAATCGCGGCGCTGCTGGCCCAGTGGGACGTCGCCAAGATCCAGGGCTGGATCGACACCTGGTGGCAACAGATCTCGTCGCTGGCGCTGTCCGACCCGCATCTCTGGACGACCACCGACCAGGTGGCGCAGTCCCCGGGGATCGCCAAGCAAGAGGTGGCGGCGCGTGCGACCTACCTGCAGAGCTTCGTCGACTGCGAGCACGGCGTGCCGGGGGCGGCGACCGACGCCGACGGCGACGGTTACCTGTGGTGCGACGAGTGCGACGACAGCAACCCCAACGCGCACCCGGGGGCCGTCGAGATTTGCGGGAACATGCTGGACGACAACTGCGACGGCAACGTCGACGAGGGTTGCCCCTCCAGCGGCACGCCGGACGTGGGTGCGATGTGACGTGAGCAAGAAGCAGCGGGTCGCGACTCAATCGGAGGGGAGCGGGATGGGCGGAGCGGTGAATTTCGGAGGGGGACGGTTTCCGGCCGCGTGCGCGGCGCTGGCGCTGGCGCTGGCGGGGGCTTGCGGTGGCGGCTCGAGCGGAGGCATCGGGATGGACGGGGCGGGATCGGGACTCGGTTCGGCCGGCGATCCTGGAACGGGCGGCACCGGCGCCGGCGGGGCGAGCGGCGGCGGCGGGGCGAGCGGCGCCGGGAGCGGCGGCACCGGTGGGGCGAGCGGCGGCGGCGGGGCGAGCGGCGCCGGGAGCGGCGGCACCGGTGGGGCGAGCGGCGCTGGTGGGGTGAGCGGCGCCGGGAGCGGCGGCGGTGCCGGCAGCGGAACGGGCGGCTCCAGCACCGGCGGAGCACCGGGCACGGGCGGCATCGCGATGACCGCGCCGCACCCGCCCTGGACCGAGCTGGGCATCAAGGTCGTCGACGTTCAGGGCGGCACGGCCTCATCGCCTGGCGGCGTCGGTCAGAACGGCGGTCTCATCCACCTGGTGGCGGCCGGCGACGTTTCATTCGACCCCTCGCAGCCCGGCGTTCCGGCTCAGTCGGTGCCGGTGGCGCCGGCCGATGCCACGACGATCGCCTCCGCCTCGCTGACGGCCGACCTGACCGCGAGCGGCAGCGCCACCTTCGCGGCGGGCGCGACCACCGGTGGCGTCGACGCCGTCCGGAAGGTGGTCGCGGGCGGCGATCTGTTCGTCACCGGCACCCTGCGCGCCGCGGACCTGGGCAGCGCGCGGCAGGGGCTGACGTTGCAGGCGGGCGGCACCATCTACGTGAGCGGCGCCGTCGACACGAGCGGCGTGGCGGGCTCCGGTCAGGCGGGCGGCCCGATCCAGCTGATCGCCAAGCAGGTGGTCGTCACCGGCCAGCTCACCAGTGCGGGAGGCAGCGGCGAGGCGGCGGGCGGCCCAGCCGGCGCCATCACGTTCCAGACGTCCCAGGGCGTCTTCGTCACCGGGACGGTGGACGCCTCCGGCGGGAACGTCATCGGCGCCGGCTCGCTGGCGGCGGGCGCGGCCGGCACCTTCAAGATCCAGGCGGGCGGTGATGTCGGTGTGGCGGGCGTCGTGCTGATCCGCGGCGGCGGCGCCAGCAACAGCGGCGCCGGAGCGACGCAAGGCGGGGCGGCCGCGTCGCTGGTGGTCGACTCGAACGGCGCGGTCACGCTGGGCGGCGTGGTCGACGGACGTGGCGGCCTCGCCAGCGCCGCGACTGCCGGCGGGACCGTCGTGGCCGGCTCCGCGGGGAGCATCCACATCGGCGAGTACGCGCCGCCCCAGTCGATCGCCATCCTGGTCCCCGTCGTCGCCACGGGGGGCGACGGCGCGGCCTCGGCCGGTATGGGCGGCACGCTCACCCCCGAGCCGGGGACCGGCAGCATCAACGTCGCCGGGGCGCACGCCATCGATCTCAGCGGCGGGAGCTCGATGGCCACGCCCGGCGCCGGCGGCGTCATGAACGGCTCGCCCCGCACCGATCCCGGCAGCGGCGGCGTACACGTGACCGGCGACATCACGCTGAACGGCGGATCGATCTTGGCCGGCGGTTCCGGCAACGGCGCGGACGGCGGAAGCCTGAAGATCACCGTCATCCCGACGGATGGTCCCGTGCTGATCGACCAATCGGGCAACATCGTCGCCGACGGCGGCAGCTCGGGCGGTACGGGGACGGCCGGCGGTGGCGGCCACGTCTGGTTCTGGACGCAGGACGGAGACATCACCTGCGCCGGCCATGTGACCGCCAGCGGCGGCGACGCCCCGGATCCGGGCGGCAAAGGCGGGTTGAGCGGGATGATCTACTTCTTCAGCGACGACAACCACAACGCGGTCGAGGTGCCCAAAGGCAACCTGCTCATCACCGCGACCGGCGTGCTGACCTCCAACGGCGGAGACGGAACGACCGGGGGAGACTCGCGCAACTACGGCATGCCGGGCAGCGTCGCGCCGTTCGGCGACGGCGCCGCCGCCATGACCCAGGAGGAGATCGCCATCCTGCTGAACTGCGACGGCGAGCACGGCAACACCAACAACTGGATGGAGAACGATGGCTGGCTCTATGCCAACGGGGGCGTCCACAACGGGCGCGGCGGCGACATCGTGTACCACGGCATCCCCATGAACGCGCGGCAGGATCCGAACTTCGACTCGTACGGCGACTACCCGGTGCCTTCCGGAATGATCCAGAACAAGGGGGACGGGACCGGCGTGAGCGGGACGTTCGACGGAGAGTGATCAGCCGGCTCCGCCGACCGCGGCGGCCGACACCTGCCGGCGGAGATCCTCGCCGAACAGCTGCTCGATCAGCTTGGCGGTCGCGGCCTTGCCGGTGCCGGTGTGCGGGGCCAGCGCGTCGGCGAACTCGGTCGCCGACTGGAAGCGGTGCTCCGGATCGAAGGCCAGCGCCCGTTCCAGGATCGATCCAGCCGGTTCGGGCAGCGCGCGCAGGGCGGCCAGATCCTCGGGCGTGATCCCGTTGGCGGCCCGGTAGAGCACGTCCAGGTCGTTCTCGCCCGTGTACAGCAGGCATCCGGTCAGGCAGTAGTACAGCACGTGGCCCAGCGAGAACAGGTCGCTCCGGTGGTCGACCACCTGGCCGCGCGCCTGCTCGGGCGACATGAAGTTGGCGTTCCCCTTGACCATGCCGACCTGGGTCTTGCTGACGCGGCGGTTGGACTTCACGATGCCGAAGTCCCCCAGCTTCACCTCGCCCAGCAGCGACACCATGACGTTCCCGGCCGAGATGTCGCGGTGAACGATGCCCATGTGGGCGCCGCTCTTGTCGTGCTTCTCGTGCGCGTAGGCCAGCGCCTGCAGCGTCTCGTGCGCGACGTAGTAGGCCATCGTCTCGGGCAAGCCCCTCTCGTGCCGATCGGCGTAGCGGCCCACCAGGCGGGCCAGGTCGCGGCCCACGATGTACTCCTGGGTCATGAAGTACTCGCCGTTCACCACGCCGAAGTCGAACACCGGGACGATGTTCGAGTGGACCAGCCCGGCCTGCAAGCGCGCCTCGTCGATGAACTGGGCCACCGCCTCCTTGTCACGCGCCAGCTCGGGACGGAGCCGCTTCAGAACGAAGTTCCGCGTGAACCCCTCGACGCCGGTCGCCTCGGCCACGAACAGCTCGGACATCCCGCCTTCGCCCAGCCGATCGAGCAGGCGATAGCGGCCGAACACCGCGCCCGCTGTGGCCGGGACCACCCGCGCGGCCGCCGCGGTGGCCAGCGCCGGGACCGGCGACTGGGGGCTGGGAATTCGCACCGCGTTGCCGTCGGTGATGCGGGCCTTGTTGACGCCCGGCGCGGTGATCTCGGCGGACGAATGCGCCGGCGCGCGCGGCCGGGCAGGGGTCCCGAAGCGCGACGTCGGCTCGTGAGGCACCTCGGCCGGGACCGCCGGGGCGCTCGCCTTCCGGCCGGTGACCACCAGACCGATCCCACACAGGGCCAGGGCCAGGGCCGCGCCCCAGGTGACCGGCCGGGTGCCGTCGCCCGCGGGCTCGGCCGGGGCCACCGCGGGCGCGGGCGGGGTGAAGGGGCTCGCCAGGGCCAGGATGACGTTGCCGCTGGGCGCGGTCGGGATGGCGGCGGCCGCGACCAGATAGCTCTGGGCGCCGCTCTTGACGACCCCCGAAGCCACCGGCTGCCGGCGCGCGCCGGCGATCGTCGCGTCCGCCAGGTGGCCCAGCTCCGCGCCGCGCGCGGCGACCAGCCGATCGCCGTCCACGACGCGAACGATCGGAAAGTCGGTCCGGAAGGGCTTCCACCAGTCTTCGTTGTCGAACAGGTCGATCAGGGTGGGGCCGTCGACGTGGGCGCGCAGCGCGGCCTCCAGCGGCAGCACGCGGGTGGCGGCGGTGACGGCGCGCTCGGCCCGCGTCTGCTCGTTGCTCTGCTCCTGCGCGCGCAGCGCCTCCGCCGCCAGCAACGACGCCTCGGCGCGCGTCCGGTCACCCACGACGGCGCGCGCGCCGAAGATCGCCGCGGCGGTCCCCGCAGCAATCAAGGCGATTCCGATGGCGACGCGCGTGGTGCGCATGCTTCTTCCTCGATTCACATCCCCGGGCTAGTCACGGTAAGACCCGTACGCCTGCCCGAACTTGTTGGAGTGCGCGTTCGCGTCCTGGTGTTGCAGCGTGAACGAGACCTGCGTGGTTCCATCCACCGACACCCGCTGGGTCTCGGGCTTGGTGTCGGGGCTCCAGGCCACGATCTTCCGGACGCCGCCCGGAACGTTGTCGATGCGGAAGGTGCCGTCGGGGTGGACCTTGGCGAAGAGCACGCTGGGGACCACCAGGACCTTGGCGCTCATCTTCTGGTGCAGGTTGCAGTAGATGTCGACCACGCTGGGGCCGGTGACGACGACCGAGCGTGGCTTGTCTCCGGCCTGGTAGGTGCCGAGGTCGAAGGTGTTCCGGGGCGAGTTGGAGAAGACGTTGTGGTACACGGCGTCCATGTTGGGGAACACCAGGTTGGTGCCGGTCTGCACGACCGCGACGCGCGGGTGGAACTGACGCCCCTCCTGACGGATCTCGAACGTCTTGTGGTTCTTGACCGGCATCTTCACGTTTTCGACGTAGACGTAGATCTCATCGGCAGAACCGCCCTGGACTGAGACCCGCCCCTCCACGGCGCCGGGGCCAACGCGGTGCTCGGACGCCCTCTCCGAATGGCCGGCCGGCCGTTCGGGGGCGCTCCCCTCCGCCTCGGGCGCAGCCGGGCCGGGGCCTGGGACGGCGGAGAGGCCGGGCACCGGCGTCCCGCCACCCTGACCTTGCAGCAGATGAAGGAGAAGGTCGTACCTCTGCTGCTCCGTCTGCATCATCTGGATGATCAGCGCGCGCTGCTCCCGCACGTCGTTCTGCAGCTTGGTGAACTCGGCGCGGGTGGGCGGGCCTTCCTGCCCCTTGTCCTCGGCCCGCGCGGTCAGCGTGGCGGGCAGCAGCAGGCTGCCCGCCAGGAGCGCCGCTATCATTCGACCCTTGCGACCTTTGCCTGGTTTGCCGTTGGTCATGATTGAGCCTCGCATCGCTCGTCGTCAGTCGATCAGGACCAGCGACGATGTGAACACATCGTTCTTGATCTGCGGAATGCCGCCGTACTCACCGTTGTGCAGGAACTCCGCCTTCAAGATGATTCGATCGGTGAAGTTGATGTGGAAGCCGCCGGTCGCCCGCCATTCCTTGGTCACGTACAGCCGATCCGCGCCGCTGGCCGAGTTGGGATCGCCCAGCCAGACCAGCGCGTCCCGGTACTCGCCGCGCGCGATCAGCCCGAAGTGGGGGAACAGGAAGGCGTCCAGCTCGGCGTAGCCGCCGCCGTTCAGCTGAAGCCCGTACACCTGGTTGCTGGGGTCGCCGGGCGCGCCGCCCTTCAAGTACTGCGCCTTGAAGTCGGCGCGCTTGAAGTGCAGCTGCAGGTCGGGCCCCCAGAACCACATCTTCCCGCCGTCGTTGGGCGAACGATCCTGGGCGCCCCACGAACCGGAGAAGCCGACCTCGATGTCCAGCGGGACGGGCGGGTGCAACGAGGCCCGCCCGCTGAAGGTCTTGCCCAGGTTGGTGTCGATCTCGTCGTAGAAGTGAAACTGCTCCTGCGTGAAGGAGCCGTTGGTGACCGCGGCGGCCAGGACGAACGCGTCGTCCGGACCGAACTTGGAGCGGACCTTCAGGCCCAGCGCGGTGCCCGTGGTGTAGCGGGCGATCAGCGAGGGCGTGATGCCGTAGCGCTGGTCGGACTTGCGGTCCCGGTACTCGATCCCCAGCACCGAGTCGAACTTGCCCACGAAGATCGACGTCTTCTGGGACTGGGTCGGCATCCACTCGAGCTGGGCGATGTCCGCGTCGAGCACGTCGCCCAGGCTGAAGTTCGAGCCCGAGCGCGGCGTGAAGTTGATGCTGGCGGTGGCGATCGCGTTGGGGGTCAGGCCGGCCGTCAGCTTCAAGTTGATCTCGTTGGCGATGAAGCCGGGCGCTCCGCCCGAGTGAATGCTGTCGAAGCGGGGCGGCGCGCCGGTGGCGTCGCCCAGGTCGGCGACCTCGCCGCGCGAGTTCACCGCGGTCGACAGGATGTCGCCCAGGAACACCCAGCCGTAACGACCGGCGTACTGCGGAAAAACAGCGTTGCCCTGGTCACGAACGATTCCCGAGCCGTTCCCTTCGGGCACGAAGAAGCCCAGGTCGATGTAGCCGCCAACGATCACGCGCGGCTGGCGCCCAACGATCACCGACTGCAGCTGATCGATCCGGGCCTCCAGCTCGGCGATCTTCGCGATCGGATCGTCGTGCCCCTCCTCGTTGCTGTCGTCGGGGACGACCAGCCCGGGGACCTCGGCCGGCGCCGCCGGAGCCGAGGCCTCTGACCCGGCGGGCGCCGCGCCGGGGGAGTCTCCCGGCGCGGCGCCCTGAACCCCTTGCGAGACCAACAACAGCGTCCCCGCAACCAACCCTCCCAGCTTCGCGGCCCCAACCTTGCCCCCTCCAACGTTCCTGCCCCCTGCATGGGATTGCTTCATTGCGCTCCCGTACATCGGTTCAATCGATGAAACCTCAAATGCAGCCGAGGAAGGCCAGCAGCGCCTGCTGGGTGTCCGGATCCAGCGCGCCGTACGCCGCGGCGGCGGCCGCCGCCTGTCCGCCGTGCGCCGCGATCGCGTCGCCGATGGTGGCCGCGCGCCCGTCGTGCAGGAAGTGCGCGTGCTCGGAGACGCGCCAGAGCGGCGCCGTGCGGAAGTCCGATCCGCCGGCGGAGTCCGAGACGAACTGGTCCGCCAGGGTCGGGCCCATGTCGTGGACCAGCAGGTCGGAGTAGGCGTTGATGGTCCGGCTGGGGCCCGGGAAGGACGGCGTGTGGCAGCTGGCGCAGCCGATCGCCGCAAAGGTGGTCGCGCCGGCCGAGCCGAGGCAGGTGGCGTCCGGCACGGGTGGATCGACCGTCGCCAGGAACGCGTCGACGGTCTCCAGCGGCAGGGCGTCGAGCTCGGGCTTCAGGAAGTCGGCCCCGCACCCGTGCACCTCGTCCTGCGGGAAGAGGGGATTGGTCATCCCCATCTCGTGTGTGAACGCGTCGCCCATGAACTCGATCAGCGTCGCGATCTGCGCCTTCCACCCGAACCTGCCGATGCGGCCGTCGGCCAGCAGGTTGAGCTTGCCCCGCACCTCGGCCGGCTGGGCGGCCTGCGCCGCCAGGATGTCGGACTTCTGGACGAAGTCGATGAGCGCGGTCCCGCGCAGGGTCATGGCGCTTCGCCTCGAG
>Ga0335083_10002102_pt1 | contig 26692 bp, 23 predicted proteins | sample Lox_Sample_42_FD_206716 | JGI IMG/M metagenome (GOLD analysis project Ga0335083, IMG submission 206716) | Soil microbial communities from Loxahatchee National Wildlife Refuge, Florida, United States - Lox_Sample_4.2 | ecosystem: Environmental > Terrestrial > Soil > Wetlands | place: USA...
AAAGTCGGCTGAATGGGAAGCGTGGCGTGCGGCGTCGGTCGCGCAGGGAGCACATAGAATGCCATCAGCACCGATCACGCACAAAAAAGCAAAAGGCCGACTGGAGGTTATCCAGCCGGCCTGCGCCTTTCGGAGTTGTGCTTGGATTGGAGCGCTGCTTAGCGGAACGTCGAAGGAAGGTACTTGACGTCGCACGCACCCGTGTTGCTGCCGGTCCACGACGTGATCTGCGGCGGATTGCCAACGGGAATGAGCGTCATGACGCAGTCCCCGGCCCCCCCGCCAAGCTGCGACCCCGTGTTTTGGGTCGTCACCGTGATAGTTCCCGCAGCGCTTACCGTAAGGCTCGCGACATATCCGGTCGGCAGCGTCGAGCAGCCTGCCTGGTTTTCATCCGTTGGCCACGCGCTGCGCGACGAGACGAATTCCGAGACCGACGTCTTGCACGCGGCGAGGGCCGCCACACCTTCCGACATCTTCGAGCGGATCACGTAGTCTTGATACGCAGGCAACGCAATCGCCGCCAGGATGCCGACGATGGCTACGACGATCATCAGTTCGATGAGCGTGAAGCCTTTTTGAAGCCGTTTCATGGTCCTGTCTCCTTGTTGAGGTCAAAAAACAACCGGCACCCAGCGATGCTGCCGTCATTGGAGCAAGCGATATGCCAGCGTCTTGAGCGCACTGTCGACAGGCGGCACTCATATATAAGTTGCTGAATTATATGAGTTTAATAGCGATGAATCAGACGAACGGCAGCACCGCGCCGCGGGGGCGCACGAAGCTCGCGCAATGTGCTCGGCCATCCTGCGCCGCATCGCGGAACCCGTGTGACGCGCAGCGGCAGCCCGTGCCGCGCGTAAGCCCTTCTACGAGTGGACCGAGAGTTCGAGGCGCACGCCGGCGACCTCAAAGGTATCCCCAGGGTGCAAGGGCGAGCCCGACGGCGCCACGGGCGATCCGTTGATGCGCGGCGCTTCCCTGCCCTCGAGAGGAATCAGCACGTAGCCGGTCGCGACCTTGCGCACCACCGCGACCTGCACGCCGACGCGGCCGACGGTCAACTCCGGACCGGGAAACGGCACGCTGCGTCCCTGGCTCGCGCCCGAGAGCACGCGTACCGCGGGGCCTTCCGGAACGGGCGGAGGCTTGGGATCGGGAGCGGGGCTCGGCTGCGTCGTCGGGGCCGGCGCGATGGCCGGCGCGGCGGGAGGATGCTCGGGCGGCCGCGGCGCCAGCGGATCGTCGAGGCGAACCTTCGGCTTGGGGATCGGCAGGATCGGCGGCGGGACGTGCACGTCTCGCTCGATATCCGCCACGATGGGACTGCCGCGCGTACCGTACGGCGCGCGCCGATCCCCCGCGGCGGGCACGTCCACTTGCGGCAGCGGCCGCGCCGGCTCGACTTTATCGGTGAGGCCGCGCAGCTGGTGGCGCGCGAGATCGGGCGGCAGCGGATCGACCCTGGCGTCGGTGTCGGACATGTACGTCAGGCGCTGACGGCCGATGTCGATCTGGTCGTGGTCGGAAAGGAAGTGCTTCACGATCGGCTTGCCGTTGACGATCGTGCCGTTGGTGCTGCCGAGATCCTCCAGGAAGGAATCGGCGAGGATCGTCACGACCTGCGCGTGCTCGCCCGACACGGCCGGATACGGCAGGCACACGTCGTTGTCGGCGCGGCGGCCGATCGTGATCCGCTCCTTGACGAGCGGCACGTCCATCGTCGTGCCGTCGGCGAGATAGAGGACGAGCTTGCCCATGGAATTTCCGGCGTCAGCCCCGCTTCTTCGCGAGCCAGCGCTGGGCCCAGCCGCTCGCCGGCAGGAACTCCGGCGGCACGCGCACCAGCACCACCGAGATGTTGTCGCGGCCGCCGTTCTGGTTGGCGAGGTCGACGAGGTCGGCGGCGGCGACGGCCAGGTCGCTGCGCTTCTCGTCGATCACCGAATGGATGATGTCGCTGTCGACCATGTCCGTCAGACCGTCCGAGCACAGCAGGTAGATGTCGTTGGCCTCGATGCGGTACTCGGCGATGTCGGTCGGCACGATGGCTTCAATGCCGAGCGCCCGCGTGACCAGGTTCTTGTTGAGCGAAAAGCGCGCCTGCTCGGGCGTGAGCACGCCGCTGTCGATCTGCTCCTGCAGCAGCGAATGGTCGCGCGTGAGCTGCTCGAACTTCTCGCCGCGCAGCCGGTAGCAGCGCGAGTCGCCGATGTGGCCGATCGACACGCGGTTGCCGCAGAACACGGCCGCCACGATCGTCGTGCCCATGCCGGCGCACTCCGGGCGCGCTTGCGCGGCTTCATAGATGCCCTTGTTCGCCGACGCGATCTGCTGCTGCAGGAGGAGCGCGCCGTGGGTGAGGCCGCTCTGGATGTCGATCTTGGACAGTTCGCGCCCCGAGCGCAGCTCCGGCATCATGCCGTTCGACACGACGTTCACCGCGATTCCGCTCGCGACCTCGCCTGCGTTGTACCCGCCCATGCCGTCGGCAAGGACCGCGATGCCGGCGTCGCCGTCGACGAACACGGAGTCCTCGTTGTGCGCGCGCACCATCCCCGGATGGGACAGGCTCGCAACATCCAGGGCGACTGTCTCGCTCATGCGCCAGCTTGAAGGGAGCTCGTGACGAAACCTTGGAGTGTAACGGCATGCGGCGCGCCGCGCGAGCGACGGCCGCTATTGTGCAGCGGCGCGATGGCGCTCCATCCATTTGGCGACCGCGATCACGAGCGCGACGCCCGCCACCGGCAGCGACCACTCGAGCCAGCCCGCGTTCGCATCGATCCACGGCGCGAGCGCCTCGTCCTCGACGATCATCTCGCCCGCGATCCAGCCCAGAAGACCGCCGCCGGCGAGGATGAGGATCGGGAAGCGCTCGATCAGGCGCAGGATCACCTGGCTGCCGGCGACGACGAGCGGGATGCTGAGCAGGAGGCCGAACACGAGCAGAGGCACGCTGCCCTTGGCCGCCGCCGCGACGCCGAGCACGTTGTCGACGCTCATCACGAGATCGGCCACGACGACGGTGCGGACCGCCGTCCAGAGGCGGTCGCTCGCGACGACCTTCGGGTCGGCGCCTTCGTCATGCGCATCCTCGGCGACGAGCTTGACGCCGATCCACAGGAGCAGCGCGCCGCCCACGAGCTTGAGCCACGGCAGGCCCAGGAGCTGCACGGCGAACGCGGTGAGGACGACGCGAAGAACGACCGCCCCGGCGGCGCCGACGACCACGCCCCAGGTGCGCTGTCGGCCGGGCAGGTTGCGGCAGGCGAGCGCGATGACCACCGCGTTGTCGCCCGACAGCAGGAGGTTGATGACGATGATCTCGAGCGACGCCAGCCAGAACTGGGTCGTATCCATGGGCTCCGCCCCTCCTCCCGGCCAAGCCCTTCAGCGTCCTACAAGACCGACTTGAGGAGCTTCCCCATCTCCGCCGGATTGCGCGTCACCTTGATGCCCGACGCCTCCATCACCGCGAGCTTCTCTTGCGCCGTGCCCTTGCCGCCGGAGATGATGGCGCCAGCGTGGCCCATGCGCTTGCCGGGCGGCGCCGTGACTCCGGCGATGAATCCGACGATGGGCTTCTTCATGTGCTCCTTCGCCCACAGCGCCGCGGTCTCCTCGTCGCTGCCGCCGATCTCGCCGATCATCACGACGGCGTCGGTGTCCGGGTCGTCGTTGAACATCTTGAGCACGTCGAGGTGCTTCAACCCGTTCACCGGGTCGCCTCCGATGCCGACCGCGGTCGATTGGCCGAGCCCGAGGTCGGACAGCTGGCCCACGGCTTCGTAGGTCAGCGTGCCCGAGCGCGAGACGACGCCGATGCGGCCCTTCTTGTGGATATGCCCCGGCATGATGCCGATCTTGATCTCATCGGGCGTGATGACGCCGGGGCAGTTCGGGCCGAGCAGCAGGGTCCTGCGGCCCTGCATGCGATGCCGCGTGGCGATCATGTCGCGCACGGGAATGCCCTCGGTGATGCACACCACGAGGTCGAGGTCCGCATCCACCGCCTCGTCGATCGCCGCCGCGGCGAACGGGGGCGGAACGTAGATCACCGAGACGTTGGCGCCGGTGGCCACCTTCGCGTCCTTGACCGTGGCGTAGATCGGAATGCCCTCGAAGTCCTCGCCCGCCTTCTTCGGGTTCACGCCGGCGACGAAGCAGTTGCGCCCGTTGGCGTAGTCGCGGCAGGCGCGTGTGTGGAACTGGCCGGTCTTGCCGGTGATGCCCTGCGTGATGACCTTCGTGCTGCGGTTGACGAGGATGCTCACGACCGGCCCCCGGCTTCGTCGTTCCCGCGGATGCGGGAACCCAGCGGCGTTGCCTTGCGAGGCCCGTCGTTCCCGCGGATGCGGGAACCCAGCGGCGCAATCGTGTCACGACCCGGCAATCTCGTCATAAAGGTCGCTCCAATATGGGTTGAAGCGTTCGATAAGGTCGATTTTCCACTCGCGATTCCACTTCTTGATACGCTTTTCGCGCAGGATCGCGCTTTCGGCGTCGTCATGCATTTCATACCACACGAGTTGCTTCACATTGTACTTCTGCGTGAATCCCGGTACGGCACCCTCCTTGTGCTGCCATACGCGCTGTACGAGGTTCGAGGTGACGCCGACATAGAGAGTGCCGTTGCGGCCGCTTGCGAGTATATAGACGCGAAACTGCTTTTCCATTCTAACGTCAACGACGCTGGGTCCTCGCATCCGCGGGGACGACGGCACTCATTCGCGGGGATGACAACGCTCATTCCACCCCACGTGCTACTGGGTCCCCGCTTCCGATCGGGTCGGAGGCAGGCTTTCCGCGGGGACGACATACCCTCATTGCCCCTTCGCAGCGGCGACGACCCTTTCGGCCGCCTCCGCCATGTTGTTCGCGGTGATGATCGGCAGCCCCGACTCGGCGAGGATCCTCTTGCCGAGATCCTCGTTGGTCCCCTTCATGCGCACGACGAGCGGCACCTTGAGCGAGACCGCCTTCGACGCCGCCACCACGCCCTCGGCGATGGTGTCGCATTTCATGATGCCGCCGAAGATGTTGACGAGGATCGCCTTCAGGTGTGGGTTGCGCAGCATGATCTTGAACGCTTCGGTCACCTTCTCCGCGGTCGCGCCGCCGCCCACATCGAGGAAGTTCGCGGGCTCGCCGCCGTAGAGCTTGATCGTGTCCATCGTGGCCATGGCGAGCCCCGCGCCGTTGACGAGGCAGCCGATGTTGCCGTCGAGCGAGATGTAGGACAGGTCGAACTTGGAGGCCTCGATCTCGGCCGGGTCTTCCTCGTCGAGATCGCGCATCTCGACGATGTCGGCGTGGCGGAACAGCGCGTTGGAATCGAAGTTGAGCTTGGCGTCGAGTGCAACGACCTTGCCGTCGCCCGTCACGACGAGCGGGTTGATCTCGGCGAGCGAGGCGTCGGTCTCGATGAACGCGCGGTAGAGGCCCTGCAGCAGCGCGCGCGCCTGCGCCACGCCTGCCTCGGGGACGCCGATCTTGCGCGCCACGCCGTCGGCCTCGGCGTCCGTGAGGCCCTTCGCCGGATCGACGAACACCTTGTGGATCTTCTCGGGCGTGGTCGCCGCGACGTGCTCGATGTCCATGCCGCCCTCGGAGCTCGCCATCAGCACCACGCGCTGCGTGCCGCGGTCCACCACCATGCCGACGTAAAGCTCCTTCTTGATGTCGGCACCCTCCTCGATCAGGAGCCGGCGCACCTTCTGCCCGCCAGGGCCGGTCTGGTGGGTCACGAGCTGCATGCCGAGGATCTCGGTCGCGCGCTCGCGCACTTCGTCGAGCGACTTGGCGACCTTCACGCCGCCGCCCTTGCCGCGGCCGCCGGCGTGGATCTGCGCCTTGACGACCCACACCGGGCCGCCTAGCTGCTGCGCCGCACGCACCGCCTGGTCCACGGTGAACGCCGGAATCCCGCGCGGCACCGGGATGCCGAACTTGCGGAAGAGCTCCTTGCCCTGGTATTCGTGGATCTTCACTGGATTCCCTCGGAGTGTCTCAACGCTTGATGACGATACCTTGGCCGGCGGGCAGCGGGATGACGCGGCAGCCGCGTGCTTGGAACCACGCATCCTCCGCGAGCTTCTGACTGCGATACGGCCCCGCCCATTCGTAATCGTCGAGGATGACGATTCCGCCGGGAACAACCCGGTCGAACAGCGCGTCGAGCGCGGCGATCTCGGCCGGTGCTTCGTTGAGGTCGATGTGGAGATAGGCGATCGAGGAAGGCGATTGTCCAACGATCGATCCCGGAATCGCTCCACTGACGATTTTCACTTGCAGGTAGTCCTTGAAGTTTGCGCGAACGCGAGCCTCGAGCGCTTCGCCGTGCCCGGGCATGGCGTGATGCGCCATCGACGTCTCGTGCACGAACAGGTTGTACGCCCTGAACGTCTTGGGAAATTCCTTGCCGCCGACGTAGTCGATGACCGTCTTGACGCCGACACCGGTATATGCGCCCACTCGACGAAATCGCCGGGGAGCTGGACATAATGATACCCGGCGCACGCCAGGATGTAGCGCCGCCAGAGGATCGCCTCGTCTACGCTCGATTCGGTGTTCGATCGCCATGCCTTCATGAAGGCCCCGTCATCGAGCATCGAATCGTTCCTCGCCCACGTGAACATGTTATCGGCGAAGTGGAAGCCAGGCTCGACGAGCCCCGCAGCAGCTGCGAGGTGCCCCTTGACAGCATCAGGATCGCTCGTCGCCCAGAACACAGGCAGACCGAAGGACTTCATCTTGCCCGCCTCGGGTGTGCCGAGCACGGGAAGGCTCACCTTGCTGGACCGCGCTCGCCGGAAAAGCGGCATTGTCTTGCCTAGGCGCGGGTCGCCTGGCCGCGAAACCACTTGGGATAGTAGCGGCGGACGGCGTCGGCGCTCGTCTCGAGCGCGTGGCAGCGGTCGAGCTGAAAGGGCTTCTCGTCGCCGGAATCCTCGCGCTGCAACCCGGCGAACGTCTGGATGGCGGCGGTCGGGACCGTCGCGAGCATCTCGGTCAGATGCGTGCAACCCTTGGAATGACCCAGCGCGTCGTGCAGGCGCTTGCGGAAGCCCTCGACCAGGTTCGCCCCGACCAGCTGCTTGTACGCCGGTGTGATGCGGTCGCAGTAGCCGGGATACGGCATGCTCTCCGTCACGGCTTCGATGTCCCTGACGTTAAACGCGGCGTCGATGGTGATCCGCACCCACATCTCGTGCACCGGAATGCCGGCCGGGCGCACGCCGCTCAGAAGCTCGCAGTCGTGGTCCTTGACGTCGACCAGGTGCGCCTCGATGTCGAACAGGCCGTCGTCGCGCCTGAAGCCGTCGAAGGTCACGGTGCGGCAATGCAGCCGCTCGCGCGGAACGGTGGGCAGGGAAAGGGGACGCGTCAAGGCGAAGGCGAGCGAAGGGCGCGTCGCGCTCGGCGGCTTCGCGCGGACATCTGACTATTGAGCTTTACATAACGGCGTGGCGCCCCGCAACGCAAGCTCATCGTCCCCGCGAACGCGGGGACCCAGTGACGTTCGAGCGAAAGCCACTGGGTTCCCGCTTGCGCGGGAACGACGGAGTTTTGCAAACGGTTGTCACCCAATTCCGTGGTACTCAATAGAATGGTCGCGCAATTCTACGCTGCGGCGCTGCCGCGCGCCAACCGGAGGAGAACATGTCGTTCGTGCTGTCGCTCGACCAGGGCACGACCAGCTCGCGCGCGATCCTGTTCGATCGCGACGGCGCGGTGCACGCGCTCGCGCAGCGCGAATTCCGCCAGATCTTCCCGCGACCGGGCTGGGTCGAGCACGACGCCACCGAGATCTGGGCCACGCAGGCGGGCGTGGTCCACGAAGCGCTCGCCAAAGGACGCGTCGCGGCGCGCGAGGTCGCGGTCGCGGGCATCACGAACCAGCGCGAGACGACGATCGTGTGGGAGCGCGCCACGGGGCAGCCGATCTACAACGCGATCGTCTGGCAGGACCGTCGCACGGCGCCCATATGCGACGAGCTTCGCGCGGCCGGCCACGCGGCCACCTTCGCGCGCAAGACCGGGCTCGTTCTCGACGCGTATTTCTCGGGTACGAAGCTGCGCTGGATCCTCGACCACGTGCGCGGCGCGCGCGAGCGCGCGAATCGCGGCGAGCTCGCCTTCGGCACCGTCGACGCGTGGCTCGTCTGGAACATGACCGGCGGCCAAGTGCACTGCACGGACGCGAGCAACGCGAGCCGCACGCTGCTCTTCGACATCCACACGGGCGACTGGGACGACGAGCTCCTGCGCATCCTCGATGTGCCTCGCGAGGTCCTGCCGCAGGTCGTGGCATCCTCCGGCATTTGCGGGACCGCGAAGCTCGCCGGCCGCGACGTGCCCATCGCGGGCATCGCGGGGGACCAGCAGGCGGCGCTGTTCGGGCAGGCCTGCGTATCGCCGGGGCTCGCCAAGAACACCTACGGCACCGGCTGCTTCCTGCTGCTCAACACCGGCTCGACCGCGGTCGCCTCGTCGAACAACCTCCTGACCACCGTCGCCTGGCGGCGCGACGGCCGCCTCGACTATGCGCTGGAAGGCAGCGTCTTCATCGGCGGCGCCGTCGTGCAGTGGCTGCGCGACGGGCTGCAGATCGTGCGCAGCGCCGCGGAAGTCGAGGCGCTCGCGGCGAGCGTGCCCGACAACGGCGGCGTCTACCTCGTGCCTGCGTTCGCCGGGCTCGGCGCGCCGCACTGGGACAGCTACGCGCGCGGCGCGATGTTCGGGCTCACTCGGGGCGCCACGCGCGCGCACGTCGCGCGCGCCGCGCTCGAAGGCATCGCGTTCCAGAGCGCCGACGTGCTGGCGGCGATGGAGCGCGACGCCGGCATGACGCTCTCGGAGCTGCGCGTGGACGGCGGCGCCGCGGCGAACAACCTGCTCATGCAGTTCCAGGCGGACATCCTCGGCGTGCCCGTCGTGCGCCCGCGCGTGCTCGAGACGACCGCGCTCGGCGCTGCGTATCTGGCCGGGCTCGCGGTCGGCTACTGGACGAGCACGGACGACATCGCGCGCAACTGGCACGTCGATCGCAGGTTCGAACCGTCGATGGAGCCGGCGCGCGCCGCCGAGCTGCGCGCGCAATGGGACCGCGCCGTCGCGCGCACGAAGGGCTGGCTTTGACCCGCTCGGACGACGAAGCGGCGCGGCTCATCGCGCTCGGAAACGCCCTCGAGGACAGCGGAAGGCTATCGGAGGCACGCGAGCACTATCGGCGCGCGAGCGCCGCTGCGCCGGGCAGCCCCCGACCCTGGCTCAACCTGGGCAACGTCCTTGCGCGCATGGGCTCGCCCGGCGATGCGCTCGGCGCGGTGGATCACGCGATCGCCCTTGCGCCGGACTTCGCGCCGTCCCACTACAACCGCGGCCGCCTGCTCGCGGCGGGCGGCGACGCCGCCGGCGCCGAGGCGGCGCTTCGCGGCGCCATTGGCCTCGATCCGGCTTTCACGGATGCGAAGATCTGCCTCGCGGACCTGCTCGAGGCCGCGGGACGCGGCGACGACGCGCAATCCGTGCTCGAGGAGGCAACGGCGGCCGATCCGGGGCACGTCGGGGCGCTGCACAATCTCGAGCTGCTGCTCATGCACAGGCAGCGGATCGACGCGCTCGAGGCCGCAATCCGAACGGCGCTGGCCCACCCGGGCGCGCGGACCGCCGCGTTCGCCGCGATGGGCAGGCTGTGCACGGCAACGGGCCGCCTCCGCGAGGCGGACGAGTGGTATGCGCGCGCGCTCGAGGCCGATCCGGCGTCCACCGAAGCGTCGGCGGCGCGGCTTTTCAACATGCTCGCCCGCGACGACCTCGATCCGCAGTTCCTCTTCGATGCGCATCGCGAGGTGGCGGCAACGATCGAGGCGCGCACCCCCGCAGCGCACTTGCCCGCGCGAGCGCAGCACGCGCGCGTACGCGTCGGCTACCTGTCGCCCGATTTCCGCATGCACTCGGTCGCCCTCTTCGTCGAGCCCGTGCTGAGCGCGCACGACCGCTCCGCGTTCGAGGTCTTCTGCTATTACAGCAACGCGTCCGAGGACGCCATCACGGAACGGTTGAAGGCAGATGCCGAACATTGGCGGAACATCGCGGGCATGGGCGATGAGCGAGCGGCCGACCTCATTCGTGCCGACGAGATCGACGTCCTCGTGGACCTCGCGGGCCATACCGGGCAATCGCGGCTGCCACTGCTCGCGCGCCGCTGCGCTCCCGTGCAAGTGAGCTGGCTCGGCTACCTGCACTCGACGGGCCTGTCGACGGTCGACTATAGGATCTGCGACGCGCACACCGATCCGCCCGGCGAGACGGAGCACCTGCACACCGAACGCCTGGTGCGCATGCCCGCGAGCCAGTGGTGCTACCGCCCGCTGCACCAATCGGCGCCCGCGGCGGCGCGGCCGAACCGGGAAGAGCGGGTCGTATTCGGTTCGTTCAACCAGTTCTTCAAGGTAAGCGGTACGTCGCTCGCTCTGTGGCAGGAGATCCTGCATGCGGTGCCGGGCGCCACGCTTCGGATCATCGGCGTTCCGCCAGGCAGAACCACCGACGCGCTTTCGCAGCGGTTCGCGCACGCCGGAATCGCGCCCGAACGCATCGAGGTGCGCCCGCGCGTGAGCGTCCCGGACTACTTCAACGGTCTCGCCGACGTCGACGTCGCGCTCGACACCACCCCTTACAACGGCGCGACGACCACGCTCGACGCACTGTGGATGGGCGTGCCCGTCGTCGCGCTTCGCGGCGACCGCTCGGTCGCGCGCAGCGGCGTGAGCATTCTCGCCACCCTTGGCGTGCCCGAGCTGGTCGCCGCGACCCCCCTCGAGTACGTGCGGCTCAACGTCGAGCTCGCACGCGATGCCGCGCGGCGCGAGGCGCTGCGCGCCGGGCTTCGGCAGCGCCTCCTGGCCTCGCCTCTCATGGATGCCGCCGCGTTCACGCGCGACCTCGAGTCGCACTACACGAGGCTCGACCGGGGAGCCGCGGGCTGACGCGGCCTTGCGTCCGCGGGAAAAGGTGCATATACTCGCAATTCCGTGCATATGCGCATTACCCCGTGACCCACGATCTTGCCATCGCCTGCGTCTGCGGCCGCCTGCGCCGGGCGACGCGCGCCTTGACCCAGCTCTACGACGACCATATGGCGCCGTGCGGGCTGCGCATCACCCAGTTCTCGCTGCTGCGTGCGCTGCTGCGGCAGGGGCCGGTGCGCATCAGCGAGCTCGCCTCCCTCGCCCTCCTCGACCGCACCGCGCTGTCGCGGACCCTCGAGCCGCTGGTCGAGCAGGGGCTCGTGAGCGTTGCGCCGGGGCGGGACGCGCGCACGCGCGAGGTGGCGCTCACCCGCGCCGGCAAGGCGGCCTACGAGCGCGCCCTTCCGTACTGGCGCGACGCGCAGGCGATCGTCGGCCGCAAGCTCGGCACGACGAAGATCGACGCTCTGGTCGGCCTGCTGGCCTCGGTCGAGACCCTTCACCCCGAATCCGGCGAGGCTGGCCGATGAGCGCGCGCAACGCCGACTGGCGCACGCCCACCGTCGTGCTCGTGGCGAGCGCGCTCATCCTGTCCCTTTCGATGGGCATCCGGCACGGCTTCGGGCTGTTCCTTCAGCCCGTGTCGTCGGAGATGGGCTGGGGGCGCGAAGTGTTCGCCCTCGCGATCGCCGTGCAGAACCTGACGTGGGGCGCCACCCAGCCCTTCACCGGGATGATCGCGGACCGCTTCGGCTCGGCGCGGGTCATGCTCGCGGGATGCTTCCTCTACATCGCGGGGCTCGTCACGATGTCGCTCGCGGCATCGCCCTGGCTCTTCGTGCTCACCGCCGGCGTCCTGATCGGCACCGGGCAGTCGGGCGTGACCTACAGCGTGGTTTCGGGCGTGCTCGGCCGCAGGTTCCCCGCGGAGAAACGCAGCATGGCGCTCGGCATTTCCGCCGCTGCGGGCTCCTTCGGGCAGTTCGCGATGCTTCCGCTCACGCAGTGGATGCTCTCGCACATCGGCTGGCACGGCGCGCTCGTGACGCTCGCCGGCGTGGCTCTGCTCATCGTGCCGCTCGCCGCGGCGATGGTCGAGCGTCGCCAAGCGCAGGCTCACGCGTTCCAGCAATCGGCGCGCGAGGCGGTCGGCGAGGCTTTCTCGCACCGCGGCTACGTCCTGCTCACCCTCGGCTTCTTCGTGTGCGGCTTTCAGGTGGTGTTCGTCGGCGTGCACCTCCCGGCGTACCTCGCCGACCGCGGCCTGCCGCCGCACGTAGCGGTGACAGCGCTGGCACTGGTCGGGCTGTTCAACATCGTCGGCACGTACATCGCGGGCTGGCTCGGCGGGCGAATCGGCAAGAAGTACATCCTCTCCTTCATCTATTTCGCCCGCGCGATCGTGTTCGCGGTCTTCGTCTACATGCCGCTCACGCCGGCCAGCGTGTATGCGTTCGCGGCCGCGCTCGGCCTGCTCTGGTTGTCCACGGTGCCGCCGACCAACGCGATGGTCGCCCAGATCTTCGGCGTGAGGTACCTCGCGATGCTGTCCGGCTTCACGTTCTTCTCGCACCAGGTGGGGAGCTTCCTGGGCGCCTGGCTGGGCGGCAAGCTCTACGACACGACCGGCAGCTACGACGTGGTCTGGTACCTGGCCATCGGGCTCGGCATTATCGCCGGCCTCGTGAACCTGCCGATCGACGAGCGGGCGATCGAGCGGCCCGCGACACAGGCCGCCTGAATCCCCTCCAAAGGATGGTTACGCGGCCCCGCGGCTGCGTTACCATGTTGTGCCAGAGCCCGCGCGTTCGATGCGGGCCTCACTCACACGCGCAATCGAGGAGTCCCTTCCATGTCCGATATCGTCATCGCCGGCGCGCTGCGCACGGCCATAGGCAAGTTCGGCGGCACGCTCGCCAAGGTGTCCGCCCCCGACCTGGGCGCCACCGTCGTCAAGGCGCTGCTCGCGCAAAGCGGCGTCAAGCCCGACCAGGTCTCCGAGGTCATCCTGGGCCAGGTGCTGTGCGCCGCCAGCGGCCAGAATCCCGCGCGCCAGACGCTCATCAAGTCCGGCATTCCGAAGGAGGTCCCCGCCATGACGATCAACGTCGTGTGCGGCTCGGGATTGAAGGCGGTCATGCTGGCCGCGCAAGCGGTCAAATGCGGCGATGCCGATATCGTCGTCGCGGGCGGCCAGGAGAACATGAGCGCGTCGCCGCACGTGCTCCTGGGCTCGCGCGACGGCTTCCGCATGGGCGATGCCAAGCTCGTCGACTCGATGATCGTCGACGGACTGTGGGACGTCTACAACCAGTACCACATGGGCACCACTGCCGAGAACGTCGCCAGGCAATACGGCGTGAGCCGGGCCCAGCAGGACGAGTTCGCGGTGGCGAGCCAGAACAAGGCCGAGAAGGCGCAAAAGGCCGGCGCGTTCAAGGACGAGATCACGCCCGTCATGATCCCGCAGCGCAAGGGCGACCCGCTCGCGTTCGACGCCGACGAGTTCATCAAGGCCGGTGTCACCCTCGACTCGATTGCGGGGCTCAGGCCGGCGTTCGCGAAGGACGGCTCGGTCACGGCAGCCAATGCCTCGGGGATCAACGACGGCGCGGCGGCGGTGCTCGTGATGACGGCAGCGCGCGCCGCGCAGCTCGGGATCACGCCGCTCGCGAAGATCAAGGCTTACGCGACCACGGGTGTGGACCCGGCGATCATGGGCATGGGGCCCGTCCCGGCGTCGAAGTGGTGCCTCGAGAAGGCGGGCTGGAAGCCGGCCGATCTCGATCTCATGGAGATCAACGAGGCCTTCGCGGCGCAGGCGTGCGCGGTCAACAAGGAGATGGGCTGGGACACGAGCAAGATCAACGTCAACGGCGGCGCCATCGCGCTCGGTCACCCGATCGGCGCGTCCGGCTGCCGCGTGCTCGTCACGCTGCTGCACGAGATGCGCCGGCGCAACGCGAAGAAGGGGCTTGCATCGCTGTGCATCGGGGGCGGCATGGGAGTGGCGCTCGCGGTCGAGCGCTAGGCAGGACACAACACGACACTGGAGGAACGGCACCATGGCAAACGACAAGCATCGCGTGGCGCTCGTCACGGGCGGCATGGGCGGCCTCGGCGAGGCGATCTGCATCAAGATGGCCGCGCTCGGATACACCGTCGTCACGACGTACTCGCCCGGCAACACCAAGGCCAACGAGTGGCTGTCGTCGATGAAGTCGCAGGGTTACAACTTCCGCGCGTATCCGTGCGATGTGGCCGATTTCGAGTCCGCCGCCGCGTGCGTGAAGAAAGTGGCCGAGGAAGTGGGCCCCGTCGACGTCCTCGTCAACAACGCGGGCATCACGCGCGACATGACGTTCAAGAAGATGGACAAGGCCAACTGGGATGTCGTGATCAAGACCAACCTCGATTCCTGCTTCAACATGACCAAGCAGGTGTGCGACGCCATGGCCGACCGCGGCTGGGGCCGCATCATCAACATCTCGTCGGTCAACGGGCAGAAGGGCGCGTTCGGCCAGACCAACTACTCCGCCGCCAAGGCGGGCATGCACGGCTTCACCAAGGCGCTCGCGCTCGAGTACGCGCGCAAGGGCGTGACGTCCAATACGATCTCGCCCGGCTACATCGGGACCAAGATGGTGATGGCGATCCCGAAGGAAGTGCTCGACTCGAAGATCATCCCGCAGATCCCGATGGGGCGCCTCGGCAAGCCGGAAGAGGTCGCCGGCCTCGTCGCGTACCTTGCCAGCGAGGAGGCGGCGTTCCTCACGGGCGCCAACATCGCGATCAACGGCGGCCAGCACATGTTCTAGAAAGGTCAGACCGACCAAAGATGCACCCGCCTCGCGGGTGCATCTCCACCAGAAGTTTTCTCGCCTTGTAATGGGGTCTGACCCCCTTTTTTTTCGCGACCATGCTCGACGCGAGAACCTTTCGACTCGTCTTCGTCGCGGCTGCCCTTCTTGGCGCACATGCCCAAGTAGCGCCCACGGCCGCCGCCCCGCTGTCCTCGATGCCGGCGGAAGGCCCCGAGCGCTGGCCGCACACCGTGAGCGGCGCCAACGGCACGGCCACGATCTACCAGCCGCAGGTGATCTCGTGGCCCGAGCGCAAGACTCTCAACACGCGAATCGCGATCGGCATCACGCCCGCCGGCGCCAAGGCACCCATCCTCGGCGTCATCGAGGTCGCGTTCACCTCGCAGGTCGAGCTCGCCGAGCGCTCGGTGACCCTGACCCAGCCGCAGCTCGCATCGGCGCGCTTTCCTTCCGTCGACGCCGCGCGCGCGGCGCAGTTCGAGGCTCGCATTCGCAACGCCCTCGCGAGCATGGGGCCGAAGCGCGTGCCTCTGGTCGCGATCATCATGAGCCTGCGCGACAAGGCGCAGAAGCCGTCCGAGGCTGCGCTCGACAACACGCCGCCGCGCATCATCGTGAGCCAGCGACCGGCGAGCCTCGTCGTGTTCGACGGCGAGCCGGTCATGGTGCCGATCGACGGCACGACGCTTTCGTTCGCGGTCAACACGAACTGGGACGTCTTCGGCGATTCGGCGACGAAGACCTGGTACCTCTTCAACAACGGCGGCTGGCTCGCCGCGCCCGACGCCAAGGGCCCCTGGACGCCGGCGGCTGCGCTGCCGCCCGGCTTCGCCGCCCTGCCCAACGACCGCAACTTCGCGGATCTCAAGCAGCAGATTCCCGGCCGCCCGTACACTGCGGCGACCGCACCGGCGATCTTCGTGTCCACCACGCCTGCAGCGATCATCGTCATCGGCGGCGCGCCGCAGTTCGTCGCGATCCCCGGCACGTCGCTGTCCTACGTGTCGAACACCGACGCCGCGCTCTTCCGCGACCGCGGCGGCCGCTGGTACTACCTCGTGTCGGGACGATGGTTCGCCGCGGCGAGCCTCGACGGCCCGTGGACGTTCGCCACGTCGAGCCTGCCGACCGACTTCGCGCGCATTCCCGCCGACGGACCGCGCGGCTTCGTGCTGGTGTCGGTGCCCGGCACGCCGCAAGCGCAGGAGGCGCTGATCGAGGCGCAGATTCCGCAGCAGGGTACGCTCGACCGCGCCACCGCGAAGCTCGACGTGGTGTACGCAGGCACGCCGCAGTTCGCCGCGATCCCGAGCACGCCGATGCAGTACGCGGTGAACACGCCGTTTCGCGTGATCCAGACGAGCGAAGGCTACTACTCGTGCTATCAGGGCGCGTGGTTCGTTGCGAGCGCGCCGACCGGACCGTGGGCGCTCGCGGAGGTCGTGCCGCCGGTCGTCTACACGATTCCGCCGGCGAGTCCCATGTACGCGTGCACTTACGTGAAGGTGTACGGCACGACGCCGACGACCGTCACCTACGGCTACACGTCCGGCTACACCATGAGCTACGTGAGCGCGGGCGTGGTCGTGTACGGCACGGGCTACTACTACCCGCCCTACATTTATCCGGCGCCGATCCCGATCTACTACCCCTATCCGTACTCGTACGCCGGCGCGACCTACTACAACGCGACCACCGGCGCATGGGCGCAGGGCGGCGCCCTCTACGGTCCCTACGGCGGCGTCGCGAAGGCCGGCTACGCATACAACCCCAACACCGGCGCGTGGGCGCAGGGCGGCGCGATCTATGGCCCGTACGGCGGCGCCGGTGCGTTCTCCGCCTACAACCCGAGCACGGGCAGCTACGCGCACGGCAGCGCGGCGTGGGGGCCGAACGGCGCGGCGGGCAACGCGAGCTGGTACAACGCGAACACCGGGCGCGCCGGCTATACGCAGCAGAACAGCAACGCTTACGGCCGGTGGGGATCGAGCACGGTCTCGGGTCCCAACCAGACGGTGCACACGCAGAGCGCGAGCAACGCCGCCGGCAGCGCGGGGTCGTTCAGCGCGTCGAGCGGCGCGAAGGGCGCGGGGGTCTCGGGCGCGGGCGGCAACAATGCGGGTGTGGTGAAGACGTCGGGGGGCGACGTCTACGCGGGCGCTGACGGCAATGTGTACAAGAAGACCGACAGCGGCTGGCAGAAGTACGACAACGGATCGTGGAACAACGTCGAGAAACCCGCGACGCAACGCGGCGCGTCCGCGCAACCCGGTGCGGCGTCCACGCGCACGGGGCAGTCCGCCAGCGGTGACCGCTTCGAGGGCATGTCGCAGCTCGAGCAGGACCGCAGCGCGCGCATGACGGGCAGCTCGCGCCAGCAGCAATTCGAGTCCATGCGCGGCGGCGGCCTGGAAGGACGCGGCGGATTCGCGGGCCGCGGCGGCGGCTTCAGGCGATAGGAGCGTTCGATGCGAAATGGATTACGCAGGTATGCGGCGGCTGCCGGCGTGGCGCTCGTCGCGATCTCCACGGCAGCCGACGCGCAGTGGGCGCTCATCGCGAGGCGCGCGATCGGCCGCGTGGAGCAGATGTCGCAGCAATCGCAGCAGAGCGACGGCGCGAGCTACGACTCGGCCGCGGTCATGCTCGACGCGCCCGCGGACAAAGTCTACGCCGCTGTGCTGCGCGGCCTCGCCAATGCGCAGGGCATCACGATCACGCGCGAGGAGCCCGCGGACCGCCTCGTCCAGTTCACCAACGGGCAGCAGATCGCGGGCATCAAGGTGAGCGCGCTCTCGGACGACATCACGCACATGCTCATTTCCTCGGCCCACACCGGCAGCCAGCCCAACGCCGCTGAGCTCGTGCTCAACGCCGTGCTGCGCGTGTGCAAGGACATGAGCGTGGAGTGCAGCCAGGCGAAGCAGTAGGGATCGTCACAACCCCAGCCAGCGCAGCGGCGCCGTCGCGTCGTGCGCGCGCGCGATGGCGTACATCGACGCGAAGCACGCGAGCGCGGCCGCGAAAGCAAGCGCGCGCCGCCCGGACGTGCGTGCGCGCCTGAGCGCGAGCGAGCCCAGCACGATGTAGGCGACGAGCAGCAGGAGCTTCGTCGCGAGCCACGCCGTGGTCGCCGGGTTGAGCCGAAGGACGAAGATCAGCGACACCCCCCCGACGAGCAGCAGCGTATCGATCGCCGCGCTCAGCAGCCGCACGGGCCTTCCGTTGCCGGCTTCGCTGCCGGCGATGCGCAAGAGGCCGCGAAGCGCGAACAGGCACCCGCTCGTGAGCACGAGCGCGACGTGCGCCGACTTGATCGCGGGGTAGTACTCGGAGAGCGCGGCCACGTCGGCTACGCGGGCACGCACGCGGTCACGCCGAGCCCGCCCGTCCCTTCGGCAATCCAGCCCTGGGCCAGCATGTCGGCGCGCGTCGCGGCGCTGGTGGTAAACCGATGGTTGGGCGCCCCGCCCTGCCCGTCGTTGTAGAGGCGGTACAGCGGCAGCGTGCCGGTCGGACAGCCGCCCGTTGCGTCGGGAAGATAGACCGCGAAGACTTCCGCCTCGAACTCCCAGTCCGGGTTCTGTTTCACGGACCCGCACTCGTCCGCATACGGCGTGTAGAAGTGCGAGCTCTTGGGCGCGAAGCTCACGCTGAAGAAGCGGCACATGTTCGCCGCGCCTCGAGCGTCGAGCGGGAGCACGTTGAACGATTGGCCGGTTCGCGCCCAGCCCGCGAACACACCGGCGTCGAGCTTCGCGATTTCGTCGCCGCTCGCCGTGACGAAGTAGTGATTCCACTCCGCGTGGTAATACTCGATCGCGGGCGGGTCGACCAGGCGCAGGCTCGCGGTCATGCGAACGACGAAGGCGTCGCCGTTTCCGCCCGGGCTCGCTTGCGCGCCGCCGCCCGCCGCGGGCAGGTTGAACGACGCCGTGCCTCCCGCGGCGTACACCTTGCCGCGCGTGTCGATCGCGATCGCACGACCCTGGTCGAGCCCGCCGCCGCCGTAGAACGTCGATTGCAAGAGTGTGGCGAGCGACGGGTCGAACTCTGCGACGAACGCGTCGCCGTTTCCGCCCGGGGTCGCCTGCGCGCCGCCGGCCGCTCCCGGGAAGAGGGACGAGGTCGTGCTGCCGGCGACGAAAACCTTTCCCGTCACGTCGAGCGAGAGCGCGGCGGCGCTGTCGTCGCCGAGGCCGCCGAGATACGTGGCCTGCGTCAGCCCGGTCAGCGCCGCCGTCAGCTTCGCGACGAACGCGTCGATGCCGCCGCCGCGCTGCGGCTGGAATCCGCCGTCCGTGCCTGGTAAATTCGTCGACGCGGTCTCGCCGGCCACGAAGACCGCGCCATCGGACGCCACCGCGAGCGCGTAGGCGATGTCCGAGAGCGCCCCGCCCAGATAGGTCGCCTGCACGAGCGTGGCGAGCGTGCGGTCGAGCCTTGCGACGAACGCGTCGCCGCCGCCGCCGCCGAACGTCGCCTGCGCGCCGCCCGCCGCGCCGGGAAAGTTCGCCGAGCCGGTGCTGCCCGCGACATACACGGAGCCATCCGCGCCGCACGCCAGCGCGAAAGCGGTCTCGTTGTTGCTACCGCCGAGATAGGTCGCCCGCAGGAGCTTGCCGAGCGTGCGGTCGAGCCTCGCCACGAAGGCATCGCCGCTTCCCGCGCGCGCGGGCTGCGCCGCGCCCGCGGTTCCGGGGAAGTTCGCCGAAGCCGTGCCGCCGGCCACGAAGACGTCGTCGTTACCGCCGATCGCCAGCGCGAAGGCCTGGTCGAAGCCGTTGCCGCCGAGGTAGGTGGCCTGCTTGAGATCGGCGAGATCGCCGCTCAGCCACGCGATGAACGCATCGCCGCCGCCGCCCGGGTTCGCTTGCGCGCCGCCGGCAGTGCCCGGGAAGTTGGCCGACGCGGTGCTGCCTGCGACGTACACGTTGCCGTCGCCATCGATCGCGAGGGCGTAGGCGATGTCGGCGCCTGCGCCGCCCAGGTAGGTCGCCTGGAGAAGCGTTGTCAGCGTGCCATCGAGCTTGGCGACGAACGCGTCGCCGCCGCCCCCTGCGCCCGGCCGCGCACCGCCTGCCGTCCCGGGAAAGTTCTGCGAGGCGGTGCTCCCCGCGACGAGCACGCTGCCCGTGGCGTCGACCGCGACGGCGTAGGCGATGTCGCCGCCGCTGCCGCCCAGGTACGTGGCCTGCAGGATGGGATCGATCACGACCGGATGTCCGCGCGCGTGCGGCCCCAGCGCGAATCCGTAACGGTCTCCGTCGAGTGTGTATCGCGCGCGCACGAGCCGGTGTTCGCCCGCGATGTCCTGCCATGCGCGGGGCGCGGTGAATCGCACGCTGCCGAAGCCGGTGTCCGCAACGAGTGCGCCGGCGGCGGAAATCGTCATTCGCCTTGCCCCCTGCAGCCTCACGCCGATGCGGCGCACGTCCGCCCCGGGCGCGATGGTGAAAAGCTTCTCGACGTCACCGCCGTGCGCGGCCAGATCGACGGTGACGCCAGGCCAGGCCTCACCCAGCGACACGCGGTCGAAGGCGAGCGCGTCGCGCTGCCAGCACGCCCGGTCGTCGCCCAAGAAACGGCTCACGCGCGTGCCGCTGCGAACAGCGCCGCGCGGAGAAAGGCGCGCGCCAGGCAGCGTCTCGGCCAGGCGGCCGCCGTCGCGCAAGCCGTAGACCAGCGCGCCGTCGCGCGTGACGAACAGCGTGCCGTCGCGAATGGCTGCGGCATACGCGACACGCGGATCGTCGCAGCCGCCCGCCGCGACGAAGGGAACCGTCATGCGCGCCATCGGCGTCGGCGCCGGCTCGCCCCTTGCCGCGACGGCGGACAGCGCGGCGACCGTCGCGATGACCGCCCGCAGCGTCGACGTCGCGACGTGGCTCATCGGCGCATGATAGCGCGAGGCTCCGCCACGCCGGGGCCGCCGCCTTCTTTCGAACGCGATTGACCTTCGTCAACTGACCTCGCCCGCTCTCGCACTACCCTAGAAACGGGCGCAAGGGTGACAGGAACATGCTCATCGCGGACATCTGTATCCGGAAGGTCGTGTGCGCAAGACACGCGACGACGGCGGCGGGCGCGGCGAGGCTCATGCGCGAGCGCCATGTCGGCGACGTGGTGGTGGTCGATCGCGACGATGAAGCGCGGATGCCGATCGGCATCGTGACCGACCGCGACATCGTGATCAAGGTCGTCGCGGCGGGCATCGACCCTGCGAGCGTCACGCTCGGCGAGCTCATATCGTGGGGCGACCTCGCCACCGTGCAGGAGAGCGCGAGCGACGCCGACGCCATCCGCTCGATGCACGACAAGGGGGTCAGGCGTATGCCGGTCGTCGACCGCGGCGGAATCCTCGTCGGCATCGTGAGCCTCGACGACATCCTCCCGCGGTACCTGGGCGAATTCTCGAAGCTCGCGGAGGTCGCGGCGCTCGCCGCGACGCGCGAAGACGCGGCGTACACGCCGCACGCACGCCCGGCCTGAAGGCGAAAGGGCTGCATGAGCGATCCGGGATTCATCTACGCATTCGAAGAGGGCGATCCGCTCGACAAGATGAACCTGGGCGGCAAGGGCGCGAACTTGTGCGCGATGACCCAGATCGGCCTCAACGTCCCGCCCGGTTTCGTCATCACGTGCGCCGCCTGCCTCGCCTACCTCGAGGGCGGCCGGCTTCCGGACGGACTGATGACCGACGTGCGCGCCCGGATCGCGCAGCTCGAGCGAAAGACGGGCAAGCGCTTCGGCGGCGCGGAGAACCCGCTGCTCGTCTCGGTGCGGTCGGGCTCGGCGATGTCGATGCCGGGCATGATGGACACGATCCTCAACCTCGGGCTCAACGCCGCAACACTCCCCGGACTCGTCCGGGCGACGGGCAACGCGCGCTTCGCGTACGACGCGTGGCGGCGCTTCGTCCAACTCTTCGGAAAGGTCGCGCTGGGTGTTGCCGACGCGACCTTCGACGGCATCATGGCGGAGGTCAAGCGCAGGCACGGCGCGGCGCACGACGTGGAGCTCGATGCCGATGCGCTGCGCGAGCTCGCGGACGGGTTTCTCGAAGCATGCCGCGCGCAGACGGGAGAGCCTTTCCCCGACGATCCGTACGACCAGCTCGAGCTCGCTATCGCCGCGGTGTTCCGCTCCTGGAACGGAAAGCGCGCCGTCGATTACCGCAAGCAGTTCCGCATCACCAGCGCGATGGCGAACGGAACGGCGGTCAACGTCGTCGCGATGGTCTTCGGCAACCTCGGCGAGGACTCGGCCACGGGTGTGGGCTTCACGCGCAATCCCGCCACCGGCGAGAACGCGCTCTACGGCGAATATCTCGCCAACGCGCAGGGCGAAGACGTCGTGGCCGGCATTCGCACGCCGAAAGCCATCGCGGAGCTCGCGCGCGAGATGCCGGACATCTACCGCGAGCTCGCGCAGCTGCGCGCCCGCCTCGAAGCGCACTACAAGGAGGTGCAGGACTTCGAGTTCACGATCGAGAGGGGGCGCCTGTATTGCCTGCAGACCCGCAACGGCAAGATGAATGCCCGCGCGTTGGTCGTCAGCTCGGTCGGCATGGTCGCGGACGGGCTCATTTCAAGGCAAAGGGCGCTGCTTCGAATCCCGCCTGCGCTGCTCGACCAGCTGCTCGTCCCTACGCTCGACCCGGCGAACAAGGCGGCGCCGCTGGCGAGAGGCCTCCCCGCGTCTCCGGGCGCGGCCTGCGGGCGGGCGGTCTTCGACGCCGACAGCGCCGAGCTGCGCGGCCGCGCCGGCGAGAAAGTGATCCTCGTGCGCGAGGAGACCAAGCCCGAGGACATCCACGGCTTCTTCGCCGCGCAGGGCATTCTCACCGCGCGCGGCGGCAAGACCTCGCACGCCGCGGTCGTCGCGCGGGGCATGGGCAAGCCCTGCGTGTCGGGCTGCGACGCGATCCGCATCGACGTGCACGAGCGCCGCGCCGAGGTCGGCGCGGCCGCGATCCGCGAGGGCGACATGATCACGATCGACGGCTCGACCGGTGACGTGTACGCAGGGCAGATTCCTACCGTGGAGGCCGAGTTCTTCGGCGAGCTCGAAACGCTTCTGTCGTGGGCGGACGACGCGGCGAGACTGCGGGTCCTCGCCAACGCCGACACGCCGCGCGACGCGGCGCGCGCGCGCCAGTACGGCGCGAAAGGCATCGGGCTCTGCCGAACCGAGCGCATGTTCAACGACACCCAGCGGCTGCCGATCGTGCAGGAAATGATCCTTGCCGACGACGCCGCGACGCGCCGGGCCGCGCTCGACAGGCTGCTGCCGATCCAGCGTGCCGACTTCAAGGCGCTGTTTTCCGCGATGGCGGGGCTTCCGGTCACCGTGCGGCTGCTCGACCCGCCGATGCACGAGTTCCTGCCCAGCCCGTCGCAGCTCGAGTTCGAGATCGGCCGTCTGGACCACCTCAAGCGCATCGTGCAGTCCGTCGACGAGCTTCCCGACATGCTGCGGTTGCTCGACCCCGAGCTGCCGCGCGACTACGTCGAAAGCCTAGGCAAGCTCCAGGCGAGCCTCGTCCACTACCAGGAAACGCACCGCGACGATGCGCTGCGCGCCGTTCGCGAAGCGATGCTGCGCAAGGTCCGCCTCCTGGCGGAAGTCAATCCGATGCTCGGGCACCGCGGCGTGCGGCTGGGAATCACGTATCCGGAGATCTACGAGATGCAGATCCGCGCGATTCTCGAGGCCGCGGCCCAGTGCGCGCAGGAAGGCATCGACGCGCATCCGGAGATCATGGTGCCGCAGGTGTGCGACGCCGGGGAGCTCGCCCGTGTCAAGGCGCTCGTCGACGACGTCCGCGCGGACGTCGAGGTGCGGTACGGCATTACGCTGCGCTTCAAGTTCGGCAGCATGATGGAAGTCGTGCGCGCCTGCCTCGCCGCACCGAGCCTTGCGCGCGTCGCCGAGTTCTTCTCCTTCGGCACCAACGACCTCACCCAGGCCACCTTCTCTTTCTCGCGGGAGGATGCGGAGAACAAGTTCCTTCCGGCGTACATCGCGGGAGGGATACTTGCGGACAATCCCTTCGAGCGCCTGGACGCGACGGGCGTCGGGCGCTTGATGCGCCTCGCGGTCGAGGAAGGCCGCGGCGCCCGCCCCGATCTCGTCATCGGCATCTGCGGCGAGCACGGCGGGCACCCCGAGTCGATCGCCTTCTGCCACGACGCGGGACTCGACTACGTGTCGTGCTCGGCGCCGCGGGTGCCGGCTGCGCGCCTGGCGGCGGCGCAGGCGAGCTGCAGCGAAAGGGTCGCGCCCGCAATGGCGAGCACGTCCGAAGCGAGCGACCGTGGGCTCAGGCACGCCGCCGCGTAATCGCTTCGGATCGCCGGCACCGGGAGCAGCCCGAAGCATATCCGCATCACCTTGCCCTTGCCGATCACGCGGCACCAGCTCGCGGATCCACGCCGTTACTTGGGAAACATGAGCTGCACTTGCGCGCGGATCTGCCAGTTGGCCTGGAAATCCGGACGCACGACGTTGTAGTACGCCGATAGCTGCGTATTCACCGGCAGCTTGCCCAAGTGGAAGATCTTGCCCACGCCGCCGCCGATCGGCACTAACCACCGTTGGCTGCTGTCCGCCTTCCAATCGACGGTGAGGATCGGCGAGCTGGTGAGATAGAAGCCTTCCTTGAAGTTGTAGTTGATGAAGGGCTGGATGAGACCGTTGCTGTAGGCGCCGCCGTCCTTGTTGCTCGTCAACGACCAGATGTTGTTGACCAGCACGCCGTACACCCACGGGTCGTCGTGCTCGAGATGCAGCACGACGACCGACGGCCCGAGGCCCCAGTTCTTGTTGCCGAGCTCCGAGTTGCTGTTGGTGGGGAGCTGCACCACGGGACCCAGGCCCCAGATCAAGTGTCCCGGGTTGGCGGGCGAAAGGAATGCGGTGAAGACCGTGTCGCCGATGCCGTCCTTGCTCGGGATGTCGGGACCGAGGGAGGGATTCCAGATCACCGGCAAGATGGTGCGCGTGATGATGTTCCATTCGCTGCTCACCGAGATCGGGATCACAGGCTGGATGTTGAGGATGTTCTGCGTGCCCTTCTCCGGACCGAAGTTGAGGTTCGTGTTGTTCTGGAACGGCAGGCTGATGAGATTGCCGACGGGGTTCTGAGCGAGCTTCGCCAATTCTTCGGCGCTCATTTCGGCGTGCGCATGCGACGCCGAGAACGCGGTGAGCGCGGCAATCGCGACGATCGATTTCATGTCCGCTCCTCAATAGGGCTGCGCCGGCCCGATCTGCGGCGCGCGCACGGGCTTGGCCATGCCGAAGAAGATTGTTACGCCCTGCCCTCCGCAGCGGGTCGAGAGCGCCTCGTTGAACGCGCCGACGCAACTGTCGATGTCCTGCCAGTTGTTCATGGCCCAGACGTCACCCGAAGGCGATATGGCGATATCGGTCTGCATCTGCAAGCCGCCTCCGACGTAGCCGTTGGGCGGCGCAATCTGATCGCCGGTCTTGAATCCGGGCGGACAATTCTCGGTGCGTGCGCCGCACAGTTGCGTGATGGGACTGTTCGGCATGGCGAAGTTCGAGATCCAGACATTGTCGTTACCGTCGACGACCACCGCCCACGGACCGGGCAAGCCACCGGCGGTAAACGGGGAGCCCGGGTATTGCGACCCGTCGGGTCTCAGCAATGTCACGCTGCCGCCGTCGGAGTTGGTTTGCTTCGACATCGCCCGCGTAAGGTCTGGGTCGGGGTTGCCGCCCGTCAGCGCTTTCGCCGCCAACTCGGCCATGACAACACTCCGGCTGAGCGAATTGCCGAGCCGGTTCGTGACCCAGACATTGCCCTGGCTGTCGATGTTGAGGCCGCTGCCGCTCCAACCCGTTTCGAATTTCTCCGCTCTCGACGGATCCGAGGCGGGGAACCGGGTAACGTGGCCTCCGAGCGCGCTGGTCACCCAAATCCGGCTCTGCTGATCGATGGCCAGATGGAAAGGACCAAGGAAGGACTTGCACGGCTCGACGTCGCGGCCCTCGCACACGATGCGGCCCTTCATATAGTCGCCGCCCGGGAAAAACAGCAGCTGGCCCTTCGATACCCCCAGCGCCCAAACGTCGCCGGATCCGGGCACGACGATGATGCCCTGCATGAGACCGAGCTTGCCGCCGAAGGTGATACCCTCCGGTGGCGTCAACGGCTTGCCGTTCTTGTCGAACACGGCGATCGACTGTCCGCCGTAGCTGGCGAGCCACGCGTTGTCCTTCAGGTCGATGGCTGCACCGAACGTTCCCCCCTGCATGCCGCCGCCGGCGAAACCGGTCGTAATCGGCGAGAGCGGCTTGCCATTCGGATTGAACTTGCTGGCATTGCCCTGCCACAGCGCATCCCGCGCCTGCCACCCGATCGTGAAGTTGTCACCGACCCACAGGTTGCCTTCGCTGTCGAACATCGCCTTGCCTCCCGCGAGGTAGCCGCCGCCGCTGAACTTGAGCGGCAGAACCCACGCGCTCGGGGGGAATTGCAGATAAGGCATGTACGGCACCGCACGCATCGTCTTGCCGCGCGGAATTGGATACAGCTCGAGCAGGGTGAACACGCGCTCGGGGCGATACCACGGGTAGCGCGCGATCGACTCGGCCGCCGTCAGCGTATCGCTCGGCGCACTTCCCTTGGGGGACGTCGCAGCCGCAAAGAGCTTGCTGCATGCATCCGGCGTCACGCCTGCGACGCAAGCGGCGAGCACGTTGGCCAACGTCGCGAAGTTCGCCATCGTCGGCGTCTGGCTGCTGTTGAGCGGATCCTGGATGACGCCGCCCCAGCCCCCGGTCTGCAAATCGACGAAGCTCGGAACGTTGCCGGCGGCGATCCGAAGCCCCAGCGCGTGGCCCTTGATCGCCGTGCCT
>Ga0335083_10002103_pt1 | contig 26690 bp, 25 predicted proteins | sample Lox_Sample_42_FD_206716 | JGI IMG/M metagenome (GOLD analysis project Ga0335083, IMG submission 206716) | Soil microbial communities from Loxahatchee National Wildlife Refuge, Florida, United States - Lox_Sample_4.2 | ecosystem: Environmental > Terrestrial > Soil > Wetlands | place: USA...
GTGCCGACCAGCTCGGCGCGCACCAGCGCCGCGCTCTCGGCATCGCGCCGCGCGGCGTAGCGCGCGGCGAGCTCGCCGAACGCCGCGATCGCGGCGTCGCGCTGGTCGAGCGCGCGCCGCAACACGCCCGCGTCGTACAGTGCATCGGCGGCGCGCTCGTCGCGCGGATAGCTGCGCGCGAGCTGCTCGTACGACGACGCCGCGCCGTCCCAGTCGAACCGCGCCTCGTCCACGCGTGCCGCGGCGAACAGCGCCTCGGCCGCCTTCGACGTGCGCGGATACGTGGTCGCGAGCTCGACGTACGCCGCGCGCGCATCGCCGTACGCGCGCGCGCGCGCGAGCATCGTCGCTGCCAGGTACAGGTAGCGCACGCGATCGTCGTCGGAGGTCGCCGCGGCGAACGCGCGCCGGTACTGCGCGGCCGCGTCGCGCGCGTGCCCGCCGTCCGCCGCGGCCTCGGCTTGCTTCGCGATCGCTTGCAGTGCGAGGTGCGCGAGCAGCTCCAGCCGATCGGGCGCCTGGAACGCCGGCAACGTGCGCAGGACCGCAGCAGCACGCTCGATGCCGGCCCAGTCGCGCGCGCGGTCGAGCACGGAGAGCCAACGGTCACCCGCCGGACCCGCGTTCGGATCGTTCGGGAAACGCGTGACGATCGTCTGGAAGATGCGCGCCGCATCGGCGAGCCGGCCGCGGTCGAAAGCGAGCTGACCGAGCCGGAACATGATCTCGGTCATATGCGGACCGCCGTGGAACAGCTCGACGTAGCGATTCGCCGCCGCGACGAGCTTGTCGTCGATCGGGGACGCGCTCGGCCCGGTTCCGCGCGCGCGATCGTACGCGTCGATCGCGCCGAGCAGCGCGTCCTCGTGGTACTTGCCGACCACCTGCAACGCGCCGACACGCGCGTACTCGTCGCCGGCCTCCTCGAGCCTGCCGAGCTTCATGTCGAGGATCTGCGCGCGCAGGAACCGCGCTTCCGCGTCGTCGGGAGACTTGGCAAGATACGCGGCATACGCGTCCGCCGCCTGCTGGTACAACGCGACGATCTCGGGCGTGCACGTCGCGGGACTGCAGTGCCCGGTATCGGCCGCCTGGGCCGCGGCGTGGAGCTGCTTCGGATCCGCGTGCGCGACTCGCATCGCGAAGCAGCCGATCGCCGCGACGACGATCGCGCGCACTCAGATCCTCTCGAAGTCGATGAACCCGCGCTCGGGCACCGTCGCGATCAGCTTCACGCGGATCTTCTCGCCGACATCGAGGCCGCTCTCGCCGCGCACGATGCGCCCGTCGACCGGCGGATGCAGCGTGCGCGCGAACACGCCGCGGTCGGTGACGCCGGTGACGATCGCGTCGAACATCTCGCCGATGCGCGACGACAGCAGCGCGGCGGCCGCGACCTTGCGCATCGTGCGCTCGACCTTGCGCGCCGCATTCTCGCGCTCCGTGCAATGCGCCGCGATCGCCGCGAGCTCGTCGTCGCGATAAGGCGATGGCGCGTCGAGCGAGGTCGCCTTGAGCACCCGCTGCGCGACGAGATCGGGGTAGCGCCGGTTCGGCGCGGTCGTGTGCGCGTAGTCGTCGACCGCGAGGCCGAAGTGGCCTTGCTCGGGGCTGTCTGCGCGCTGCAGCACGTACTCGCCCGGGCCGAGCAGCTTGATGACTGACAGCGACAGGTCCGGAAACCGCAGCGGATCGGCGGTGCGCCGCGCCGCGAGGAACTCGTCGAGTGCCTTCGCGCTCGGCGTCGCCGGCAGCGCGGTGCCGAAGCCGCGCGCGAGCTCGACGATGCGGTCCCACCGCTTCGGCTGCGTGACGACGCGGCGGATCGACGACAGCCCGTGCGCCTCGAGGTAACGCGCGGTCGCGCCGTTCGCCGCGATCATCAGGTCCTCGATCAGGTCGCTCGCGCGGCTCTTGCGCACGACCGCGAGATCGACGACGTGGCCGTCGCGCGTCACCGGGTTCGTCTCGATCGTCTCGAGCTCGAGCGCGCCGTGCTGATGGCGCACCGCGCGCAAGCAGCGCGCGACGTCGTCCTGGAGACGGAGCTGGTCGACCACCGTGGCGCTCGCATGCGGCGGCGGCCCGGAACCCTCGAGCCACGCGCCGACCGCGTTGTAGGTGAGCTTGGCCTGATTCGCGACGCGCGCGATGTAGATTGCCGTCTTCGTCACGTCGAGCGTGCCGTCGGCGCGCACGACCATCTCGGTCACGACCGCGAGCCGATCGCGGCCGTCGGCGAGCAGCGACGTGCGGTCGAACGACAGCTCGGGCGGCAGCATCGCGAACGTGTGCACGCCGGTGTACAGCGAGCACGTCTGCGCGCACGCGAAGCGATCGACGGGCGAGTCCTTCGCGACCAGCGCGTCGACGTCGGCGATGCCGACCAGCACGCGCACCGCGCCGCCGGTCAGCTTCTCGGCGACCTCGATCTGATCGAGGTCGCGCGAGTCGTCGTTGTCGATCGAAGACCACGGCAGATCGCGCAGATCGCGCGCGGTCTCGCGCGCGGGCTGCACCGGAATCGAAGCGACGAGCCCGGGTGGAAACTCCGGCGCGAAGCCGTTCTCTTGCAGGATGCGCCGTGCCACCTGCACCATGTCGAGGTCATGCCCAGCCATCGCTCGAAACGATCCACCACCGGCCGCCGTGCCGTCAATCGCAACATCATGGGTCGCTCCGAGCTCGGTGCAAAGCAAGCCGCGTCGGTCGCCCAGGCCCGCGAGCGCGCCGCCGAAGGTCATCGCATGGCCGGTCGCGAGCCGACCGGCGTGCGCGCCGCCGGCGCGGTGTGGCGCGTCGACGATTCGATCCGCGATCCCGAGCCGCTCGTGACCGAAGATCAGCGCTTGCTCGACCAGCCGGTGGCGCACGACGACTTCCGGCGCGCCGAGTCGTGGCGCGTCATGCGGATCACGAGCGAGGTCGTCGAGGGGCTCGACGCGCTCGGCGACATCAAGCGCGCGGTCGCGATCTTCGGCTCGGCGCGCGTCGCGCCGGCCGATCCGTATTACGTCGCCGCCCGCCGCACCGCCGAGCTGCTCGCGAAGGCCGACTACGCGATCATCACCGGCGGCGGTCCCGGCATCATGGAAGCCGCGAACCGCGGCGCGCGCGACGGCAAGGGCCGCTCGATCGGCTGCAACATCGAGCTTCCGTTCGAGCAAGCCGCCAACCCGTACCTCGATACGCTCGTCAACTTTCGCTACTTCTTCGTGCGCAAGACGATGTTCATCAAGTACTCGTCGGCGTTCGTCATCTTTCCCGGCGGGTTCGGCACGCTCGACGAGCTGCTCGAGGCGCTCACGCTGATCCAGACCGGCAAGATCTCGCACTTTCCCGTCGTGCTGTTCGGCTCGTCGTACTGGCGAGGCCTGTGCGACTGGCTGCGCGAGACCGTGCTCGCGAGCGGCAAGATCGGCGAGGCCGATCTCGATCTACTCCAGCTCACCGACGACCCCGAGGACGCTGCGGCGCGCGTGATCGCGGCGAAGCACTGACGCGGACCGCGAGCGACCGCTCTGCGGTAGGCTCCGCGCATGAAGCGCCTCGCGATCGTCGTTGCCGCCTCGTGCGCGGCGCCGGCACCTCCACCGCCGGCACCGGCGCCGGCACCGCCTGCCGTCGTGCCCGCCCCGCCAACGGAGCCCCCCAGACCGACGATGACCGCCGACGATCGCTTCACCGCATACGCCGACCAGTTCCTCGCCGAGTACCTGCGCTTGTTCCCGGTCGATGCCACGACGCAAGGCGAACACCGCTGGGACGCGACGTGGCCCGACCTCACGCCGGCCGGTGACGCGAAGCTGCACGCGTTCTTCGAGCGCGCACTCGCGGGCATCCCGCACGGCGAGCTGTCGCAGCAGAATCAGATCGACGCGACCCTGCTCGCCGATCAGCTCCGGTTCGGCTTGTTCCAGCTCGACGAGCTCAAGCCGCGCGACCGCGATCCGTTGCTCTACACCTCGCTCGTCGGCGAGGGCTTCGATCCGCTCGTCAACCGTAACTTCGGCACGCCGGCGTCGCGGCTCGCATCGGTGATCGGCCGCCTCGAGGCGCTTCCCGACGTGCTCGCGGCCGCGAAGACACGGCTGCAGCATCCGCCGCGCGTCGCGACCGAGACCGCGATCACGCAGACCGCCGGCCTCATCGGTCTCGTCGAGCACGAGCTCGCCGCGCGCTTCCCCGACGGCGGCGCGCCGCTCGCCGCCGCGAGCGGCCGGGCGGCAGCCGCGCTCCACGACTTCAAGACGTTCCTCGAGCACGACCTGCTCGCGCGGTCGGACGGCTCGTTCCGGCTCGGCCGCGAGCTGTTCGCGAAGAAGCTCGCGTTCGTGCTCGAAGACGACTCGATCGACATCGACGCGCTCGCCGCGGCCGCGCGCGAGCTGCTGACGCGCACGCAGGAGGAGATGGTCGAGACCGCGAAGCAGATCTGGAGCGACGACAAGCTCGGCAAGCTGCCGCCGCTCGCGACGCCCGCGCAGCGCAAGGCGTTCGTCAAGCGCGTGCTCGATCACGTCGCCGAGGATCGGCCGACGAACAAGACGATCCTCGCCGACGCGAAGGCGCTGCTCGCGCAGGCGACCGAGTTCGTGCGCTCGCACGATCTCGTCCGCGTTCCGGACGAACCGGTCGCGGTCGTCGAGATGCCGGAGTATCTCCGCGGCGTCGCGGTCGCGTACTGCGATTCGTCGGGGCCGCTCGAGGCGACGCCCGAGACGCTGTTCGCGATCTCGCCGACGCCGGCGGACTGGGACACCAAGCGCGTCGAGTCGTTCTACCGCGAGTACAACCACGCGATGCTCGCCGATCTCGTCGTGCACGAGGCGATGCCCGGCCACTACCTGCAGCTGATGCACAACAATCGGTTTCGCTCGAAGCTGCGCGCCGTGTTCTCGAGCGGCGCGTTCGTCGAGGGCTGGGCCGTGTACGGCGAATGGCTGATGGCCGAGCGCGGCTTCGTCGGCCCGCGCATGAAGCTGGAGCGCCAGAAGATGATCCTGCGCGTCGCCGCGAACGCGCTGCTCGACCACGAGATCCACGCCGGAACCATGGAAGAGCCGGCGGCGCGCGCGCTGATGACGGGCGAGGCATTTCAGGAAGACGGCGAGGCGACCGGCAAGTGGCGCCGCGCGCGCCTGACCAGCGCGCAGCTCACGACGTACTTCTACGGCTTCACTCAGTTCCTCGCGCTGCGCAAGGCGGCCGAGGCGAAGCCCGGCTTCAGCGAGCGCGCGTATCACGATCGCTTGTTGTCGTGGGGCTCGCCGGCGATGAAGTTCGTGCGCCAGCTCGAACAGTGACGTGCTCGGACTACTGGACCTGCAGCACGAGCACGAAGTCGTTGTCGCCCGCCGCGTTCGTGTTCGGCGACACGAACGTGTGCATTCCGGAATTCGCGAAGCTGCCGATCGCGGTGTACGTGCCGGCCGTCGGGTCGTACCAGCGCGCCGTGACCTGACCGGCGAGCTGGCTCAAGTCCACGACGAAGCTCTGCGCCGTCTGACCGGTCGCCGGCTGGTACGCGACCGCCAGCTTTCCGTCGGAAGACGCCGCGCCGCAGTAGTCCTCGGGCGTTCCGACTCCAGGAAACACGGTCCCGTTCTGATCGGGCTCGAGCGAGGTCCACGCGATCGAATTCACCAGCTGCGCGAAGTACGTCACCTCGTGGGCGCCTTCCGACGTCAGTGCCGTCTGCCAGCTTTGCCAGCTATCGGCGAACGGCCACACGAACTCGTTGCCGTACGTGTCGCCGGTCGCGCCGCTGAGCAAGAAGCTGTAGTGCTCCTCGCGCACGTCCGCGTTCGTCACGCCGATCGCGGTGTTGTTCTCGTACCCGGATTCGATGTTGACGATCGGCCCGAAGTCGGCGCGGTCGTATTGCGCGAGATACAGGCTGCGCCACGGCCCGGGGCTGTACTCGTAGATGGTGTCGAGCACGAACGACGATCGCAACGCGGTGTTGTCGTAGCCGGCGCCGTATTCGTCGAACGCCCAGCCGATGTGCCGCGTGTCGTACTGGCGGATGCCCGCGATCACCGCCGCGAGATCGGCGTCGCCGGCGGTATTTTCGCTGTAGTCGTTGCCGATCATCCAGATGATGTTGTCGAACGCGGCGTAGCGCTGGCCGAGGAACTGCCCGTACGTCGTGAGGTTCGCCGTCGAGTTCGGCGAGTCGTTGTCGCCGAACCACGGGTTGTAGTTGTCGTACACGTCGAACAGGAGCTGGATGCCGTGCGCCGAGGCGGCCGCGACGATCGCGTCGACGTTTGCCCAGTACTTGCCCGCCGTGCTCGTCGTATCGCCCGCCGCCGGCACCATGCTCACGTCGTAGTCGCCGCTCGCGAGCTTGCCGTTGAACGGCTCGTTGCCAGCGACGTCGGTCGGACCGCGACTCGGCGCACCGACCGGCGACGCGCCGAGCTCGACGTCGGCGTCGAGCAACACCGCGTTGTAGCCCTCGCTCGCGCGCGTTTCGAAGTAGCTGCTGGCATCCGCGAGCGCGAGGCCCGGCACGAGGCACCACGCGGTGTCGCCGACGAGATAGAACGGATTACCGCTCGCGTCCTCGAAGTAGCGCTTGTTCGCGCTGACGTGCAGCAGCGTGGCCTGCCCGCTCGGCGCGTCGATGCGCGAGCCGTCGGGGTTCGCGGCATCGGCGCCGTGCGCGCCGTGGCTGCTGCCGCACGCGCCGCACGCGATCACGCCCGCCAGTGCGCCGACCAACGCGTACGTCCCCATCAGCCCACATTATATACGCTCGAAGCGATACCGTCGGGATTTCGCGCACGCTCGCGACTAGCGATAGTGTTGCAGCGAGCCGAGGAGCTCGTCGCGCGCCCACCACTTGTGCTCGTGTCGGCACACCGGCCGCTCGTTGAGGTGACCGATGCTCGAGTCGGACTTGCACTCCACGTAGTGAACGCGATCGTTCGGCAGGTCGGGGATCACGCTGGTCGCTCCCGATTCGCTGAACGCGACGAGCTCGAGCTCGCTGCCATCGCGCGCGTGGCTGCGCACGAGGTTCGTGATCGGCACGTCGGAGTGGAACCACATCGTCAGCCCGGTCGCGTCCTTCGCGCGCACGGTCTGAGCGAACTGCCCGGCCGTCACCGTGAGGTCCTCGCGCGGGAACACGTCGTGCTTCCAGCGCGCACCGTCGAAGGTCGACTCGAACTTCTCGATCTGCAGCGCGGCGGTGAACGGCGCGCTGCCGGGCTGACGTAGATCGATCAGCAGCGGATACTCGTCGTCGTGCATCTCGACGACGGCCTGCACGAGCGGCCGCCACGTCGCGGCGTGGCCGTCGAGATCCGGCATCTCGCGATAACACACCTTCGAGACGGCTCGATGGTCGGCCGTGCTCCACACGACCTCGATCCACACGCCGCAGTCGCCGCGCGTGATGTCGACGAGCTGGTAGCCGATCTGCGCGCCATCGCGCGAGATCCGGTACAGCGCCCACTGCCCGACGGCGCCGGCATGCGCGTGCAGCGCGTCGTGCGCGGGCTCGGACACCGGTGGATGCCGGGCCGTCAGCACGGTCTCGACCTCGGTGCGATAACGTGGGGCGCACGCGGCGAGCGCGGCGGCGGTGGCGACGACGACAGCGGTTCGCATGACAACGATGGTAACGAGGCCGTCACCGAGCGGCTGTTAAGATTCCCTGCCGCGGGCAACGACCGGCTAACCTCGCCTACTGCCACTCGATCGACGAGAACGTCGTCGGGATCGCGGCCTCGGCATCAGTAGCCGAACGCTTCGGGCCCGGCCGGCCACACGTTCGTGATGTTCCACGCCGCGGCCGGGACACTCGCGTCCGCGATCATCTCGGTGGTCAGCCACGAACCGTTCCACACCAACGTGCCGACGATCGCGGTCGAGCCGTCGTGATCTCCGCCGCGCTGACCGCGTCGCACTTGCCGTTCTCGGGGCAGCCGCGGAGCTTGATGGGCGACTACGCCACGGACTACACGGCGCAGACCGCGACGTCGGCCGACAGCGCGCAGCTGCGCTACACCGCCAGCGCCATCGCATCGGTCGTATCGAGCGCGGTCGACGAGGGCAACTCGTTGCAGTCGTACGTCGATTGCCAACTATCAGGGCTACTTCGTCGACACGACGCAGCTGTCGAGCGACATCGAGAGCGAGCTCCTGGCCGCTGGCGAACAGCTCGCGGCGGCGCTCTTCGAGGAGCTCGAGGACCAGTTCGCGCAGGAGCTCACCGAGGTCGTCGCCGATCTCGCGCTCGAGCTCGTCGAGATCGGCATCGAAGCGCTGGTCGGCTGACCAACCAAGAACCGAGGGCGTCGCCGCGCTCGCTCAGGGCACGCCGTAGACGCCGTGGCCTAGCGTGCCGTGCGTGGTGTCCGGTGAGTCGTAGACGAAGTGGTAGTAGCCGCCGGCCGCGAGACCGAGCACGACGATCGTCGTCGCTCCCCAGAACCAGCCCGACGCGAAGATCGAGTGATGCGAGCTCGAGGTCACCGCGGCCGGAGCCGGGATCTTCGTCGCGATCGCGACCGCGGCACCGGTCGGTGGTGGCGGCGGCTCTTCGGGACGAGCGAGCGCCGTGTCGTCGACCCGACGTCCGGTCAGCTCGACATGCTCGCGCGCGCCGCGCACGAGGCTGACAGCACGGTGCGCGACCACGTCCGATCCGTCGCGCACCTCGACCGCGTGCTCGCCGGGGTCGAGCGGGATTGGCGCGTCGAGCTTGGCGGTGACGTCCTCGCCGTCGAGCGACACCACGCCCGTGGCAGGCAGGCTCGCGACGGCGATGCGCAGCGTCGGGATCGCCTCGTCGAGCGCGACGAGCGCCTTGGTCGCGCGACGTCGGAAGTCATCGTGATCGCCGGGGTGAGTGGCGGCCAGGTACTTCGTGTAGCTGTCGCGCGCGGCGAGCAGATGATCGGTGCGTTCCTGCGCGTTGGCGAGGTTGTAGAGCGTCGTCGGCCGCGGATCGAGCGCGTATGATTCGGTGAATCGCTGGCGCGCCAGCTCCCAGTCCTTGGCCTGTGCGGCCTTGATACCCTGCTGGTTCAGCGCCGCAGCGGTCGGGTCGGCGTGACACAGGTGGGCAGCGCCCACCGCGAACGCGAACGCGAGGATGAACGTGCGCATGGCCCCTGTCATTTGGACAGCACCGCGTCGTCGGCCTTGACGGAGTCCTTCGATTTCTGCGCCGGCTTGCTGTCCTGGCTACCGGGCTCGTCGGCGAGCACCGCGCCGTCGGCCTCGACCGCTTCGACGCTCGCTGGCTTGACCAGCTTGGCGTTGGGTCGCTTGCCGGTATGCGTGTGCGGCTTGGTCGTGGACACGACTGGCGGCTTGGTCGCCGCCGAGCCGGTGGCGGTGGCGAGCGCAGGCGAGACGGTCATCGCGGCATCCGCGGGCGCCGCGGCGCTGGCCGGCGCCGCATCGGGCGGTGCGAGCAGCGCCGGTGCCACGGCGCTGGTGTGCGACTCGATCGGCTCGTCGCGCGTCGACGAGCGCAGGCTGGGCACGACGATCCCGGACGCGATGCCGCCGGCGACCGCCAGCCCTCCGAGCGCGAGCCACAGCCCGCGCGATCGCGCGGGCGGCGGAGACGTTCGCAGCTCTCCGTTCGCGGTGCGCACCGACGACGCCGGAACCGGCGAGACCTGCGTGTCGACCTCGGTCGTCGAGGACGACGGCAGACGCGGCGAGCTGATCGGCCGTGGTGTGATCAGGCGTGGCCCCGATTCGGTCGCGGGCGGCGGAAACGTCTCCCGCACCATCGCGACGAGCTCGGCGACGCGCTCGTCGGCGACGGTCCTCGCATCCGGCACCGCGCGCAGCAGCTCTTCGCGTAGCTCGGCGACCGTCGCGTAACGATCCTCCGGCAAGCGCGCGGTCGCCCGCGCGACCACCGCGTCCAGCTCCGGGGGCACGGTGGGCTGCACCTGGCTCGGCGGCGGGATCTTCGGATTGCGTACGAGCTCGAGCACGGCGAGCTCGTCGTTGCCGCGGAACAGCCCCTTGCGCGTGAGCAGCTCCCACAGCACGACACCGAGCGCGTAGACGTCGGAACGGCGATCGACGGTCATCCCCCACGCCTGCTCGGGCGACATGTAACGCACCTTGCCCTTGAGCCCGGCGCCGCTCCGGGTCTCGCCAAGTCGGCCGTGCGCCTTCGCGATGCCGAAGTCGATCACCTTGATCCGGCCGTCGCGGCCGATCAGGATGTTCGACGGGCTGACGTCGCGGTGGACGATGCCGAGCAGCCTGCCGTCCTCGTCGCACGTCTCGTGTGCAGCGTGCAACCCGGCCGCGGTTTCGAGCACGAGGTGAACCGCGACCGCCGCGGCGATCCGCTGGTCGTTCTTGATCAGCGCCTTCTGCAGCTGCTCGAGCGAACAGCCCTCGACGTACTCCATGACCATGAAGTAGACGCCTTCGTGCTCGCCGAACTGTTCGACGTAGACGACGTTGGAGTGGCTGATCTTCGACGAGATGCGCGCCTCGTCGATGAACATCCTCGTGATCAGCTCGTCCTCCGCGAGGTGCGCGTGGATTACCTTGATCACCACGAGCCGGGAAACGCCGGCGGCTCCGTGGCGCCGGCCGAGAAACAAGGTCGCCATGCCGCCCGCGCGCAGCCGACCCTGGATCTCGTACGGTCCGATCCGATCGCCTGGCTCGAACATGCTGCGCGCGGTCATTGCGGATCGAACTCCAGCGTCGGCAGCGGCGGCATGTGGCTCTCGTGCGCCGAGTACTCGGTGTAACCGCACAGCGTGACGCCATCCGCGCACAGCCCATTCGTGCACTGGGTCGCCGGGCATCCCGGCGCGACGTCGTCGGCGATCCCGATCGTCGCGGTCTCGCCATGCGCGAGGTCGGAGCCGGCGCCCGAGCCATCCATTCGCACGAAACCGATGTACACGCGGTTCGTGGTCTCTTCGAGCGCCGCGCCGAACGTCAGGATGCCGTTCGCGAGGTTGCCACAAGCCACGCCTTGGTTGATGCACGCCTCCTCCCACGTGATCCAGAGCAGCCGATTCGGAGGATCGCCGGTCGTGGCGACGCAGACCCCGAGCGGCCCGGTGTGGAGCGGATCCCAGAACGGCAGTACGCCGCGGCCTTGAAAGGTCCGCGGCGACTGGCCGAGCGACACCGGCTCGCCGACCTCGTTGGTGAGCGAGCTCGGCTGCCCCGGTCCGAGCCCGATGTAGCCGTTGGTACCGATCCACAGCTCGGTGATCGACGTGCCGTAGAACCAGAACGGGAACACCGTCGGCGGAGCGAGCGGCGAGGCGGCCTCGGCCTCGTCGGTGCTGACCAGCACGCTGGTCGCGCTGGGGAACGTGCACGCGTCGTGCATCGCGAACAGGCTCGCCGTGTTCAGCGCGTAGCCGTTCTCGCCGCAGCCGGGGCGCGGCTGCGGCGACGGGAGCTTGCCGTAGCGCCCGACGCCGACCGCATCGCACGGCCCCGGCAAGCCGGATCCGACGAGACAGCTCGCGTCGAGCACGACGCGCAGCTCGAGCTCGACCTCGTTGTCGAAGTGAAGCTCGTGCGTGGCCGACGCGAACGGCACGCCGACCCGCATGCCGGTGACCGTGACGGTCACGTCGGATGCCCCATTCTCCGGCACGAGCGTGAACGAGCCCGGGAGGTCCGAGCTCGTGACCGCGATGTCGTCGCTGACCATGCCCGCGCTACTGGTGGCCTCGAAGTGCAAGGTGTCGATCGCGCACGGCACGCCGTACGTCGTATCGACCGTCACGACGATCTCGCTCGGGGTCTTTCGAATGCAGCCAGCACAGGCGACGACGAGCGCGACGCGCGCGAGACTCACGGGGCACTCCGCGTGTTGACCTGAAAGCGCGCCTCGAACAGCATCGGGCCGGGGAAGCCAGCGACGCTGTCGATCAGCGCGCCGGTGCCCGTTCCGGTGGTCCCCGTGAACGACGGCATGCACACGAGATCCGCGATCTGCGAGATGTAGTACGTGCCACCGGGCACGTTGTGGACCTCGGCCGCGCCGGTCGCGGTCATCGATCCGGTGTCGGGGAAGCACGACGTGTTCTTGCCGCTGCACGTGCCGCTCTGCGTCGTCGGATCCCAGTTACAGCCCGCGCCGCCGCACGAGTTGTTGTTCACGGCGAACGACGCACTTCCGATCATCGCGGAGCCGCAGACGTTGTCCGAGCATTGCGAGTTCTCGGTGCACGGCGTGCCGTCGCTGCAGATGCCGCACCAGCATTGCTTCGCCAAATTGCTGCCGCCCGACGTACAGAACGGTCGACTCGCGTCCATCGTCCACTCCACCGAAAGCGTCGACGCCCCGCTCGCGGGGATCGCGATCGGCTGCAGCCCCAGCGGGGTCGGCGCGCAGTCGAAGCTGGTCTCCGCCAGCGTCCCGGTGATCGACTGGCCGTTCGTATCGCACACCGCGCCTCCCGGCGTGCACGTTCCGCCCTGGACGCCGTCGTTGGGAGTGGGATCGCCGGCGCATTGATCACAGCTGCCGTTCTGGCCTTCGGCGACCTCGATGACGAGGTTGAGAAACGTCATCGTTGATTCGCCGGTCACGAGATCGATCACGCCCTGGACCGGCGCCGGATCGGTCCCCGACACCGGCTCGAAGTAGGCCAGCGAGCACGTCGAGATACCGGCGACCGGGGTCGAGATCGGCGGAAACATGAACCGGCACACGTCGGGGGCACCGCAGTCGGCGTCGCTCGTGCACGTCATCGCCGTGTTCGCGACGCAACGTTGAGAGATCACCGGACCGGGACCGCGCACCGGACCATCGAAGCTGCAGCGCCGACACTCGGGATCGCAGCCGGTGATCTGCACGCTGAGCTGCGAGCCCACGGGCAAGCCGATGCCGTGAATCGATCCGTTCCATCCGGGTTCGAACCGCGAGCCGGTGCCGAGCAGCTGGAGGTCGAGAAATTGCGGGCACGTCGTGGCCGTGCCGCCATCGCCGATCGGTGGTGGCGCGCTGTTGTGACAGGTCGCGGTGAACACGAGCAACAACGACAGCGCGTGCCGTGGCCACATCGACGACAAGAATACACGTTGGACCATGTAGGTCGCGACAACACACCGGTGTCCCTTACTGCACCGCCGACCGGGTCGGCGTCGGTGCACCCGCCCGACCGCGTCGACCGACGCGATCGACGACCGCTAGCGATCGAGCGGCACGACGACCTTCGGCTTCGGCAGCTGCGCCGCGCGGCGCGGATCGCCGTGCTCGAGAAGCGCCATCGCCGTCCCGATCGCGGTGAACTCGACGATCGGCGGCCCGGCCGCGGCGCCGCCGCCGTACACCGACTCGGTCACGGTCATGCCGACGATGCCGGCCGGGCCGCGCGGGCCGGCCAGGTTCCACTTCTGGTACAGCGCGTCCTGCATGCGCTGCATCGCCGATTCGCGCGCGTCGAAGAACGCTTGCGTGTAGGTCGTGATCTCGCTGTCCTGGCCGCGAAACTCGCGCAGGATGCGCGGATCGAGACCGTAGACGCAGCTGCCGGTGGCGACGTGGACCGGCCGGTAACCAGCCTCGAGCAGCGTGACGAAGTCGGCGGTCGACAGGTCGCTGTCGAACGGCGAGCCGTCGGCCAGGCGCAGGCTCGGCGCGTGGCGCAGCGCCTCGGGCGCGCGGCGCGGATCGAACGCGACCGCGGTGCCGATCGCGATGCACTTCGCGACCTGGCGCGCGCCGCGCCACAGGTGGTGCTCGACCTCGAGGCGGACGTCGACCACGCCATCGGCCTCGAGCGCGACCGCTTGCGCACGCATGCGCGCGACCGCGAGCTCGCGCGTGCGCTGCATCGCGTGCGACAGCCGCTGGATCTCGCCGGTCGCGACGGCCCAGTCGTACTGCGAACCGGCCGAGTACATGCACGAGCCGATGACCAGACCGCGTGGGTAGAACCCGAGCCGCGCCAGCGTGACGAACTCGGTCACCGACAGCTCGCTCAGCGCCGCGGTCATTCGTCGTCCTCGGCCGCGGCTGAGATCGGATCGTTCGCGAGTCGCACGAGGTGCGGCTTGCCTGCGCCTTCGCCCTGGTCCTCGCGATCGGACGGCACCACCGCCGTGCCGATCACGAACAGCTCGATCACCTCGCCCGTTTGCAGCGCCGCGTTGCCGACGTTCCACGGGTTCGTGCGCCACGAGTGCTCTTCCTCGTCGACGGTCACGCCGACGATGCCGGCCGCGCCGAGCTCCTCGGCTTCATCCTGCAGCCGCTCGATCGCGAGCTCGCGCGCGTCGTACAGCGCGTGGGTGTACGCGTGGAGCTCCATGCTGCGATTTGCCGGAGCCGCGAGCATGCCGGGCGGGATGTAGTAGACGCAGTTGCCCATCACGAATCCGACCGGACGGAAGCCGGTGCGGATCAGCATCCAGAACTCCTGACCCGACAGATCGCTCTGGAACGGCTTGCCCTTGCGATTGCGATAGTGCTCGCCGTGGCGATGGCGCACCGCCGTGCCGATCGCGATGAACTCGGCGACGTTCGCGCCGAAGCTGTAGCTCGCGCGTCCTTGCGGGCGCTGCCACGGTGCGAGCGGCACCTGCGACCACCCCATCTGCTGGCACCACCGGAACCATTGCTCCTGTGCGACCTGGGCCCAGTCCGGCCACCAGCCGACGGCGGGAATGTTCCAGCCCTGCGGCCGCCGGAACCCGTAGTGCTTCGACCATTTCGACCACGCGCGGTACTGCTGCCACTGCAGGCGGTTCGGATCGAGCGACAGGTTCATCTCGAGCCGCACGCCGATCACGCCGTCGGCGCCGAGCGCCTCGGCTTCTTCTTCCATGCGGTTCATCGCGAGCTCGCGCGCGTGATACAGCGCGCGCGTCGTGTCGACGAGCTCGCAGCCGGGTTCGTTCGACGACAGCGACGGCAGGCGCGCCGCGACCTGGTAGATCGACGTGCCCATCACCATGCCGACCGGCTCGAAGCCGGCCTCGCGCACGAGCACGAACTCGTTGACCGACAGATCGCTCGTGAACAGCTTGCGAGCGCGCATGTCGACGAGTCGCTCGCGGGCGTGCGCCGGCAAGTCCCCGGGCAGTTGCGGGTCGTCGCTCATTCGGAAGCATCCTCGTCGGCCTCGAGCGCGGCCTCCTCGGCCTCCTCGGCCGCGATCTCGATGTCGTCGGCGTCGTCCTGGGCATCGATCGCGACGTCGGCACGGCGGCCGACCGGCATCATCGCGAGCAGCAGCGCCGGCACGACGTGCGGCCTGGGCTGCCAGCCCGCGATCCGGCGCACGCCGGTGCCGAACCAGCTGATGTCGATGTCGAGGTCGTCGAGCGGGCAGCCGCCCCACCCGCACGGGACCTCGCGCGCGCTGACCTCGAGATCGCTGCCGATCACGAACTCGGCGTCGTGACGGGCCGCCTGCGCGAGCAGCTTGGTCGCCGCGATCTCGCGCGCTCGATCGACCGAGCTGGTCGCGAGATCGAGCTCGCCCGAGCCCATCCCGAACACGACGTCCTTCGTGACGTGCCACACGTGATACCGCACGAACTCGAACAAGAACCCGCACGGCTCGAAGCCGTCCTGATGCAGCGCCCACAGGTCCTGGCCCGACAGGTCGGTCACGATCGGCTGGTTCGGCGGGTGTTGGATCCACGGCGCGCGCACCGCCGTGCCGACGACCGTGAACTCCAGGACCTCGCCGCCATCGTCGCCGCCTTTACCGCGTGCGCCCATCGTGATCATGCGATCGCGCAGGTGCACGCCGATCACCGCGTCGGCGCCGAGCAGCGCGGCCTCCTCGAACAGGCGCGCGAGCGCGGCGCGTCGTGACTCGCGATGCGCGTCGCCGATCACCTCGATCTCGCCGGTCTTGCCCTTGTAGTCCGCGATCTGGCCGACGTGAAAGATCGACGAGCCCATCACCTGCGAGATCGGCTCGCAGCCGGCATCGCGCGCGAGCAAGAACTCGGCGACGCCGAGGTCACTCGTGAACAGCCGCTTGCTCGGGCCGGCCTCCTCGGCGAGCCGCTCGCGTGCGCGCAGCGGGATGCCGCCGGCCGCGACGGCGGAGATGCTCGCACGCAGGTCGATCGGGACGCGCGCCATCAGTCGCCGACCGTCAGCACGAGTGCCGGGCGCTGGATGTGATGGTCGTCGCGGATCGGCACGACCGCGGTGCCGACGGCGGAGAACTCGAGCACGCTCGGACCCCACGTGTGGTTGTTCTCGTCGACGGTGACGCCGACGATGCCTGCCGCGCCCAGCGCCTCGGCCTCGACCTGCATGCGCTCCATCGCGAGCTCGCGCGCGTCGTACAGCGCCTGGGTCGGACCGACCAGCTCCTGGTTGGACCTCGGTTGGCCCTGCGGGCCCTGGCCGATGTAGTAGACGCAGTTGCCCATGACGAATCCGAGCGGGCGATAGCCGGCGTTGAGCAGCGTCCAGAAGTCCTGACCCGACAGGTCGCTGGTGAACGGACGGCCCTCGGCGCCGCGAAAGCCCGTGCCGGACTCGCTCTTCACCGCGGTGCCGATCGCGAGGAACTCGATCACGTTCGCGCCCCACGCGTGGATGTTGAGCGTGAGCCGCACCCCGACCACACCGTCGGCGCCGAGCGCGTCGGCTTCTTCTTCGAGGCGCACCATCGCGAGCTCGCGCGCGCTGTACAGCGCCTGCGTGAGCATCGTCAGCTCCTCGGGCACGCCCTGGCGGATCGGCTGGAAGCCGATGTGATAGATCGACGAGCCCATCACCAGGCCGAGCGGCTGGAACCCGGCCTCCTTGACGAGCAAGAACTCGTTCACCGAGAGGTCGCTGGTGAAGAAGTGGTGCTCGCGCATGCCGGTCAGCCGCTCGCGCGCGTGCTGCGGGAGGTCGTCGAGCTGCGGGCGCTGGTGCGCGTGCGGTGCGTCGTCGGCCATGTTCAGCCTCCTCGCAGGCGCGCGAGCACGGCCGCGACGCGCGCGTTTTCGTTCGCGTGCGCAGCGAGCGCCTTCGCGAGCAGCTCGACCCAGCGGTCGAGCGGGTGGGTCGCGGTCCTGAGCGCGACGCCGCGGACGAGCTTCTTGTACTGCGCGACGACGGTGCCGCGCTCGCGCCGCGCCAGGAACAGATCGGGGTCGAGGTTGATCTCGAACAGCTCGACGCGGCCGCCCTGGGCGACGAGCTTCGTGCGATCGCCGAAGTGGCCGTGCAACGAGTGCGCGAGCGAATGCATGAACTCCTCGACGTTCGCGAGATCGAGCTGGAGCCCGGCGGCGAGCTGGTCGCTGTCGATCGCCACCTGCTGCTGCGCGCCGCAGTACGTGCACACGTGCGATCCGCCCACGCGCTGGAGCTTGAGCGGCGCGCCGCACTCGCTGCATTTCTCGGTCGAGGTGGTCATGATGCCCTCTGCTGATCGATCAACGCGGCCGCGAACCCGGTACCGGGCCCGACGATCGCGATCGTGCCGTTCTCGTTGCGCGGATCGACGCGCACCTCGACGGTGGCGCCGGGCAGGACGTCGCGCGAAAAGTTGCGCGGGACGTACGCGGTCGTCGTGACCGTGTACGGCATGCGGCCCGGAATCTCGACGTCGATCGTCACGCCGCGGCTTTCGATGCGCAGCGAGCGCAGGCCCTCGACCGCGAAGCCGACCGAGTCGACCTGCAGGAGGATGCCGCGGGCCGGCACGCCGCGCGCCGTCAGCCAGCCGTACGAGCGCGCGCCGCCGCTGACCGCGCGGACGACTCCTATCATCAAGATCGCCACGACGGCCAACGCGAACAGCGCACCCATCACGCGAGCCTATCTCAGATTCGAATGCTGACGCGACCGTGACAGCCGGACGGTCGCCGTGGCTCGCACGCATTCTCGGCATATGATCATCGCGTGCGACAGCGCGTCATGCTCGCGCTCGGCGCGGTGGCCGCCGCCGCGTGCGGACATGTCGACTTCGAGGCGCCGGGCATCCCGCCGCCGCCGCCGTGCGACGATGCGTCGCTGCAGGCGGGTTCTCCGTGGCCGGTGCAGGGAGGGTGCCCGACCCATCTCGGGCGCAGCGCTCGCTCGGGGCCGCACCAGTTGGCAGCGGCGTGGCGGACCGCGATCGACGGGGTGGCCGGGACGTGCTCGTCGGCCGTCGTCGCGAGCGATGGCACGATCTTCGTCGGGACCGAGGACAACATGGCCGGCATCGTCGAGGTCGCATCGACCGGCGGCCTCGACTGGTCCGCTCAAGTCGCGAACATGACGGCGTCCGCCGCGCTCGGGCCGAGCCGGCTCTACGGTGGCGCGCAACAAGCGGTGGTCGCGCTCGACTACGGCGGCAACGTGCAGTGGACCTTCGGCGGCAGCTTGTTGCAGGTCGATAGCTCGATCGTGCTGGGCAACGACGGCACGCTGTTCTTCGGCGCCGAGGACAACAACATCTATGCGGTCGACCCGGATGGATCCGAGCGCTGGGAGTTCCCGACCGGCGGTGCGATCGACGAATCCCCGGCGATCGCCGCCGACGGTACGGTGATCTGCGGATCGAGTGACTCCTACGTCTACTGGCTCGATCCCGTCCAGGGCAGCGCGCTGTGGTCGTACAAGCTCGGCGGCTACCCGTCGACGGCGGCGATCGCGGCCGACGGGACGATCTACGTCGGCGGCGGCGATGGTCTCCTCTACGCGTTCGATTCCGCCGGCAACTTGCAGTGGACGTTCTCGAGCGTGGTCGGCGCGTTCGCGGTCCCGGCGATCGGCGGGGACGGCACGATCTACGTCGGGTCGTCCAACGGCGCGCTGTATGCGGTGACGCGCGCCGGCCAGTTGCGCTGGAAGCTCGAGACCGGCTCGGTCGGTGGCCCGCTGTCGATCGGCGAGGACGACACGATCTACGCACTCGCGACCGACGGCACGCTGAGCGTCGTGTCGCCAGACGGCCGCTTCCTCGCCCGCACATCGGTCGGCGCGGTCGACTGCCCGGCGTTCGACTATCCCGTGATCGGCGTGGATGGCTCGCTCTACGTGACGACCTCGGACGGCACGGCTGGTTACCTGGTGGCGTACGCGCCGGACTGAGCTCGTTCGGAAACAACTCGGCGGCGAATCGAGACCGCCATCGTCGCAGTTCGGAACACGTCGGCCCACGTCCGATCACGGCGTATGATCGTGACGAGTGGGAGCCAGCTGGATCTGGATCGCGGCGAGTGCGGCCGCCGCGGCATGCGGGCGGATCGATTTTCAGCAGCACGTCGACGCGAGCCCCAGCGGCGACGTGGCGATCGACGCCGCGAGCCCGTGCGCGGGCCTCACCGGTGCGACGGCATTCAACGCATCCGGCACCGGTACGGCGGCGAGCCCGTACCTGATCTGCACGACGGCGCAGTGGGCGGACCTGGCGGCGAACCCCACGAGCTGGGGCGCGAGCTTCTTGCTCGGTGCGGATCTCGATTTCTCGGCGCTGACCGCGCCGGATCCGGTGATCGGCACGGCCGCGACGGCATTCTCCGGCACGTTCGACGGCGGGCACCACATCATCAGCAACTACACGAACCATGCGACCGCGATGTACACCGGGCTGTTCGGCAACGTCTCGGGCGGCATGATCGCGCACATCGCGATGCAAGACGTCTCGATCTCGAGCGATCAGTTCGCCGGCGGCCTGGTCGGATCGCTCACCGGCCAGCTCTCCGACGCCGCGGTGTTCGGCACGAACTGTCTGATCACCACGACGATCTTTGCCAATCACCGCGGCGCGCTCGTCGGCGAGCTGCTGAGCGGCGCGATCAAGGACGTGTGGGCGAGCTGCAAGGTCGACGGCGATGGCTCGGGCGTCGCGGGGCTGGTCGGGCACAACCAAGGCAGCGTGTCGAATTGCTACTTCGCGTACAGCGGCGCGGTCGCGCTCAACGGCAACGCGAGCGGCGCGCTCGTCGGCAACGATGTCGCGCCCGGCGCGCTCGCCGACTGCTTCGTCGACGCGGATCTGACGTGCACCGCGAGCTCGTGCGGGCTCGTCGTCGGCGTGGCGACGACGCCGGTGACCGACATCTACTACGCGTCGAATCGCTCGTGCACGGACTCGGTCGCGCCGTGCATCGTGCTGGGCACCGGCGTCGATCTCACCGTCACGCCCGACTACTTCACGCTGGCGACGAATCCGCCGCTCGCCGCGTGGGACTTCACGACCACGTGGCGCGCGCGCTCCGGCCAACCGCCGACGCTCGCGTGGCTACCGTAGCGGCGACGGTGCGGCCCGTCACTCGGAGGTCGACGGCTGCAAGGACGCCGCTCGCCGCGACCGCGCGTTCGCGAAGATCCAATCGCGGTCGGCGACGAGATTGCGCGTGCGCTAGCCGCGCAAGGCGTAGTCGAGGGCCGCCCGGATAGCTGCGACCTGTGCCGCGTTGCACTGGTCCGGCGTAACGCGGGGGCTGTCGGGATAGACCTCGGTGGTCGTCTTGTATCTTGCGTTCGTGATTCCTGCGCATAACCCCAGCTCGACGAGCGCGTATTGGATCACGCCCGGCGCGACGACTGGCGACCCGATGATCTCGCCTTTGGCATCGGCCTCGGCGATGTGCGTGACGTTCGCGACCGCGGCGATCACGGCCTGCTGAAATTCGGGCTGTGGGTCCGCGCTGTCGGCGACGAGGTAGAAGCCGTCGGGAATCGTGCCCGGCTCGATCGTCTTGCCGTCGCGGGCGGCGAGCGCGGGGCGAAACTCGGTCTCGTCGGTGTCGGTGGTCTCGTGCAAGTCGATGTGGACGACGGCGCGATCGCGCAGCGGTGCGAGCAGGTGCCGCAGCGCCACGCACTCGGGCGCCGGGCTGTGGTCGCGGAACGATCGATTCGGATCGATCGCAGATGGGTTCCAGCGATGAACGCGCTCGTATGCCCACGGACTCACGCACGGCGCAACCAGCACGTCGAGGCGTTCCGCGTAGTCGGCCAGATGCTGCTCCGCGAACTGCAACGCGCCGAGCACGCCGCTGGTTTCATAGCCGTGAACACCGCCGGTCACCACCGCGACCGGATGCGCCGTGCTCGCGTTGCGGCCGCGGATCGCGTACAGCCGAAACGTCTGAGGGGGGTAGTCGAGTCTTCCGTACTCGATCACGTCGAATCGCGCGCGCAACCGCTCGATCCGGCGAACTACGTCGACCTCGTAATCGCGCTTGCGCGTCTGCCGCGCGCGCCAAAGCGCCTTCTCCGCCTCGCCCCATGGCTGACCGGGTGTGCCGATATCTTGAAGGGTCATGCGCGCACCAACGATACTGGATCGAGCCGCGATCGCTGGATGGCCAAGCTGCCGTGGAGACAAGTGACCTCGGCACGGCCGTCCTCGGTGCCCATCGCAAGCACGCGAAACCAGCCGCCGCGCGAGCTGGTACGGCGGCTGCTCTTGTCCGCTGACATGATGAAGATGCCCTCGATCGTCGTTCTCGTCGCGGCGGTCGGCCTGTGCGCGCCGGCACTCGCGGAACCGTCCCCCTCGGACAAGCCCGTGACCGCGCTGACGCAGGCACAGGTCGATGCCGTCGTCGCGGGTAAGCGCGCCGAGCTCGAAGCGTGCCTCGCGCACCTGCCGGCCAACCCGCACAAGAAGGCAGCCGAGATCGTTCTGTCGCTCGAGATCGACGACAGCGGCGAGGTGCAGACCGCGACGGTCACCAACGTGACCGACGAGGTCGAGCGCTGCATCGCGGTTGCCGCGGCCGAGTGGGACTTCCCGAGCACCGACGTCAAGGCCGACGCCGCGACGTTCAAGTGCCAGCTCGTCGGCGCGCGCCCCACGGTCGCGACGCGTGATGCCAAGAGCGCGAAGCCCGCGCAGAAACCGGCCGCGCACTAGCAATGGGCGAGACCCACGATCGTGACCTCGCAAGCATCGATCGCCATGGCACGCCCTACTTTCCAGCTCGCGCGGCGAGGTGCGCGGGGTAGCGATCACCGACGACCTGGATGCTCGCGAGGGCATCGCTGATCTTGCGGCGATCGTCCTCCGAGAGGTTCACGTTGGCCGCGCCGACGTTCTCCTCGAGCCGGTGCACCTTCGTCGTGCCTGGAATCGGCACGATCCACGGCTTCTGCGCCAGCACCCACGCGAGCGCGATCTGCGCCGACGTCACGCCCTTGGCCTTGGCGAGCGCCGCGATCTGCTCGACCAGCACTTGATTCGCCTTGCGCGCTTCGGGCGAGAACCGCGGCACGATGTTGCGGAAGTCGTCCTTGCTGAACTCGGTCTTCTCGTCGATCGCGCCGGTCAAGAAGCCCTTGCCGAGCGGGCTGAACGGAACGAAGCCGATGCCCAGTTCTTCCAGCGTCGGAGAATCTCCTTCTCGGGCTCGCGCCACCACATCGAGTATTCGCTCTCCAGCGCCGTGACGGGCTGCACCGCGTGCGCTCGCCGGATCGTTTGCGCGCCGGCCTCGGAGAGGCCGAAGTGCTTCACCTTGCCGGCCTTGATCAGCTCCCTCACCGTGCCGGCCACATCCTCGATGGCCACGTCCGGATCGGGCCGGTGCTGATAGAACAGATCGATGCGATCGGTCTTCAGGCGCACGAGCGACTGATCCGCGACGGCGCGGATCCGCTCGGGCCGGCTGTCCATCCCGAGCTTCGAGTCGCCGCCCTTGAAGCCGAACTTGGTCGCGATCACGACCTGGTCGCGGAACGGCGCGAGCGCCTCGCCGACGACCTCTTCGTTGAACGCGCCGTACGCCTCCGCGGTATCGAACAGCGTCACGCCGCGCTCGAATGCGGCGCGGATCAGCGCGATCGCCGCGGGCTTGTCCATGGCAGGGCCCATGCCGAAGCTGATGCCCATGCAACCGAACCCGATGGCCGACACCTCGAGCCCACTCGTTCCCAGCTTGCGCTTCTGCATGACCTTAGCCTTTCGCTGCGTATTGCTCGTCGGTGACCTTCTCGAGCCACTCGACACCGTCGGTGACCGCGATGTGCTGCATCGCCGTGGTCGGCGTCGCGCCGTGCCAGTGCTTCTCGTTCGCCGGCGTCCACACGACGTCACCCGTGCGGATCTGCTCGATCGGGCCGCCCCAGCTCTGCACGAGGCCGCATCCGAACGTACAGATCAGGATCTGGCCGTTCGGGTGCGTGTGCCAGTCCGTGCGCGAGCACGGCTCGAACGTGACGTAGGCGCCCAGCGCGCGCTGCGTGCCGTTCGGCTGGAACAGCGGATCGATCCGCACGTTCCCGGTGAAGTGCTCCGCGGGCCCCTTCTGCGACGCCTGCGTACCGCCACGTTTGATCTCCATCGCCACGCTCCTTGCTCGATTCACTTGTAGCAACGGCAGCGCCGCAGGATTAGCTGGTACGGTCCACATGCGGTTATGACAGGAAGTCATGAATGGCCCGCGAGGACGTAAGCGACCTGCTGGCGTTCCTCGCGGTCGCACGGGAGCGGAGCTTCACGCGCGCCGCCGGCAAGCTCGGCGTGTCGCAGTCTGCCCTCAGCCACACGATCAGCCGCTTCGAGGAGCGCATCGGCATGCGCCTCCTCACTCGAACCACGCGTAGCGTGTCACCGACCGAGGCCGGCGAGCGCTTGCTGAAGACCGTCGGCCCGCGTCTGGACGAGGTCGAAACCGAGCTCGCCGCGGTCACCGCGATGCGCGAGAAACCGGCCGGCACGATCCGGATCACGACCTCCGATCACGCGGCGAACACGATCTTGCTACCGAAGCTCGGTCGGGTGTTGCCCGCGTATCCGGATGTGAAGATCGAGATCGTGGTCGACTACGGGCTCACCGACATCGTCGCGAGCCGGTACGACGCCGGCGTTCGCCTCGGCGAGCAGGTCGCGCGCGGCATGATCGCGGTCCCGATCTCTCCCGAGATGCGCATGGCGGCGGTCGCGTCGCCGACGTACTTCGAGCAGCATGCGCGGCCGAAGAAGCCGCAGGACCTGACCGGTCACTGCTGCATCAACATCCGGCTGCCCACCGCGGGCGGCGTCTACGTCTGGGAGTTCGAGCGCGGCAGCCGCGAGCTCAAGGTTCGCGTCGAGGGCCAGCTCACGGTGAACGGCGTCGACGAGCAGGTGAGCGCCGCGCTCGCCGGGTTCGGCGTCGCGTTCGTGCTCGAAGATGCGATCGTCCAGCACGTCCGCGACGGCAGCCTCGTGCGCGTTCTCGAAGAATGGACGCCGCCGTTCTCTGGCTATCACCTCTACTACCCGAGCCGCCGCCAGGCATCGCCGGCATTTTCGCTCGTCGTCGACGCGCTTCGATATCGACGCTCGTGACTCGGCCGGCAGGGAATTTTTCCCACTGCCGCCGAAGCCGGAGGTCATGCATTCTCGACATACCTGCCTTGCGTGCCGCGATCCTTGCCGCGCTCTCCTTCGCCGGTTGCTACGCCGCCTTGCCCTATCCGCCGGCTCCTCGGGTCGCCGGCACGGTTTCGGCGAGCGGCGGTACCCTGGGCGGCTGGCAGATGACACCGACGCAGATCAAGCCGGTCGAGCACCTCGACGCGCTCGACCTCGTCGATTCGCGCGCGCCGGGCTACGTGCTGCGGTTCGTCTTGCCGCCATCGAAGTCGGTCGCGCCACCCGCCGACGAATCGGACGACGGCGACGGCCCGGTGAAAGAGCGCCTGGCCCCACGCCACGTCGAGCTGCGGTTGGCCGCGGTCGCGCCGAGCGGTGGTGGACCGCCGACCGAGGTCGTGCTCGAGCGCGATCACTGCCGCGTGCTCGACGCGATCCTCCAGGCCGCGCACGACGTCGCGTTCGGCAGCGCGCGCTTCGATTGCGACCTCGGCGCGCAGGGCCACGTCAGCGGCGACGTCGAGTTCGCCGGCGGCGGCTACCGTGCGATGGGCCGCATCCGCGGGCACCTCGAGGCCACCGACACGACGCTGGCCGGTGTGCGCTTCCAGATCGACGAAGGCGAGACCGATCCGCGCGGCGTGCTCGCGTGGGATCATCGGCGTCCCCGCGTGCTGTTCGAGTTCGACGCGCAGCCGGCCGACGCGAGCATCCTCGGCGCGGCCTCGAACGCGCGGCTGCGCGTCACTTCGACCGCTGGGCCGGTGACGTCGTTCGAGCTCGGTCCGCCGCAGTGCCGCGTGTTTCGGCTCGACCGTCGAGACACCGGGTACGTGCGCGTCGGCTCGGACCAGCACACGCTGTGGGCCGGCTCGATCGACCTCGACTGCGCGACGCCGTCCGGTGGTCGATTGACCGGTCACCTCGAGGTGAGCGAATGATCCGCCGCGCGCTCGTGATCGTCGCGCTCGCCGGTGCGCCCGCCGTGGCACGCGCCGACGATGGGCTCGGTACGCCGCTGCCCGATGCCGGCGCGTTGCCCGCGCTCGGAGGCGCGACCTACCAGTTCTCGCTCGATCTCGTGGACGCGCACACGTTGCCGCCGCTCGACCTCGGCGGCGTCACCGCGCCCGGCCGCTCGGCCGCCTACGCGGGCGCGACGCTCGCGAGCTGCGGCGGCGGCCTGGGCCCGGGCTGGTTCGGATACTTCTGTCTCGCAGGCGCCGGCTATGGCTTCGGGTTTGGCAACGCGGATCCGGTGAGCACGCGCTACTTCTCGGTCACGCTGCCCTCGCCCGGTTACGGATATCGCACGCGCGCGCTGCTCGCAGGCATGCAGCTGGTGCCGCGCATCGAATGGTTCTCCGAGACCGTCACGACGAGCACGTCGAGCGCGAACGATCGCGACCATTACTACACGCTGTCGGCCGACATGCAGGTGTGTCTCCAGTACAACTTCCTCGGTTTGTGGCCGAGCAACTCCGCCGCCTGCCTGTACGCGGCACCCGAGGTCTACCGCGCAGGCTGGCTCGACGGCTTCACGGTCGGCGTGCGGGTGTATCCGCTGTGATGGTGCGAGCCGGACTCGTAGCAATCGACTCTGTGGTTCGATCTCGCGATCGCGAGCGACTTCTTCTCGCGAAGATGAGCTAATTAGATCGTGGCCGATCGCGAGGTCCTCCAGCCCGAGGGAACACAAACGGAGGCCGGTACAACGCACCCCGATCGACCCGTGAAAGCAGCCGGCGATGTCGGCACGATGCTCGGGCGCTATCGGATCGTCGAAATGATCGGATCCGGCGGCATGGGCGTCGTCCACCGCGCGCACGACACCACACTCGGACGTGATGTCGCGGTCAAGGTGCTGCACGGCGCCGAATCGCCCGAGCGGGTCCAGCGCTTGCTGCGCGAGGCCCAGGCGATGGCGCAGCTCAGACACGAGCACCTCGTCGTGATCCACGACATCGTCGAAGCCGATCACACGGTGTTCATCGCGATGGAGCTGATCGACGGCACGTCGCTGCGCGAGTGGCTGCGCGAGCCGCGAGCGTGGCGCGAAGCGCTGGCGGCGGTGATCGCGGCCGGCCGCGGACTGGCTGCGGCGCACGCTGCCGGGGTGGTCCATCGCGACTTCAAGCCGGAGAACGTGCTCGTCGATCGCGCGGGCGGGATCAAGGTCGCCGACTTCGGGCTGGCATGCGCCGAGCCCGGTGGGCCCCCGACCCGGATCTCCGATCTCGAGCTCACGCGGACCGGCGCACTGGTCGGAACCCCGGCGTACATGGCGCCCGAGCAGCACGCAGGCGAGCAGGCGGACACGCGCTCCGACCAGTTCGCGCTCGCGGTCACCGCGTGGGAGGCACTATGGGCCCAGCGGCCGTTCACCGGGTCGACGTACCCCGAGCTCGCCACTGCGATGCGCACCGGTGCCATCGTGAAGCCTCCTGCGTG
>Ga0335083_10002104_pt1 | contig 26678 bp, 21 predicted proteins | sample Lox_Sample_42_FD_206716 | JGI IMG/M metagenome (GOLD analysis project Ga0335083, IMG submission 206716) | Soil microbial communities from Loxahatchee National Wildlife Refuge, Florida, United States - Lox_Sample_4.2 | ecosystem: Environmental > Terrestrial > Soil > Wetlands | place: USA...
AGTAAAATCCGTCCCATGGACCGGCTCACCATCGCCCGCCCGGACGACTGGCACCTGCACCTGCGCGACGGCGCGGCGATGGCCTCGGTGCTCGCCGACAGCGCGCGGCAATTCGCGCGCGCGATCGTGATGCCGAACCTCGCGCCGCCGGTGCGCACCACCCAGCAGGCGCTGCACTACCGCGAGCGCATCCTGAGCGAACTGCCCGAGGGCGCCGATTTCGATCCGCTGATGACGCTCTACCTTACCGACGACACGCCGGTCGAGGAAATCTCGCGCGCCAAGCTCTCGGGGCGCGTGCACGGCGTGAAGCTCTATCCCGCCGGCGCGACCACGCACTCGGACGCCGGCGTGACGCGCCTGTCGCGCTGCTTTGCGGCGCTGGAAAAAATGGAGCAACTCGGCCTGCCGCTGCTGATCCACGGCGAGGTGACCGATCCCGCAGTCGATGTCTTCGACCGCGAGAAGGCCTTCATCGAGGAAATTCTGGGACCGACCGTGGAGCGCTTCAGCGGCCTGAAAATCGTGCTCGAGCACATCACCACGCGCGACGCCGTGCAGTACGTCGAAGTCACCGGGCCGAACGTGGGCGCGACCATTACCGCGCACCACCTGCTGCTCAACCGCAATGCCCTCTTCCTCGGCGGCGTACGGCCGCACCACTACTGCCTGCCGGTGCTGAAGCGCGAGGAGCACCGCGAGGCGCTGGTCGAGGCCGCGACCTCGGGCAATCCGAAATTCTTCCTCGGCACAGACAGCGCGCCGCACGCGCGCGCGGCGAAGGAAGCCGCCTGCGGCTGCGCCGGCGTCTACAGCGCGCACGCCGCGATCGAACTCTACGCGACCGCGTTCGAGGAAGCAGGCGCGCTCGACAAGCTCGAAGGCTTCGCCAGCCGCCACGGCGCGGATTTCTACGGCCTGCCGCGCAACCAGGGCAGCCTGACGCTGGTGCGCGAGGAGTGGACCGTGCCGAAGACCCTGCGCTTCGGCGAGGAGGAGCTGGTGCCGCTGCGCGCCGGCGAGACCATCCCGTGGAAGCTGGCTTAGCTCACCCGATCTTCGATCCGATCAGGCAATGGCTGGAACGGATCGGGGGTTCGCCTTCGCTGTCTCTTCTGAATTCGTTTTCGGAAGAGCAAAATCTCAGAACTGAAAACGGAAAACCGATCCGGTTCGTAGCGCCCGCTCCTTCCGACCCCTATTACGAAGTCCACCTGTTCGAAACCGGCCAGGTGCAGACACGGCCCGAGAGCAAGCACGACCTGTTCAACGCGCTCGCCTGGCTCGCTTTCCCGAAAACCAAGGCACGCATCAACGCCATACACGCGGCGGAGATCCCGAAAGAAGGCGGCAAGCGTGGCAGGCTGCGCGACATGTTGACGATATTCGACGAAGGCGGCGCGATCGCGGTCTGTGGCAGCGATGTCGCCGAGCTGGTGCGCCAGGCGCGCTGGCGCGAGTTGTTCGTCGAGCACTACCGGAGCCTGCGCATCGTGGTGGTAGGCCACGCAATGCTGGAACAGGCGCTGGCCCCGCACCCGGGCATCACCTGCAAGGTGATCTTCGCCGAACCGGGCAGCGACCTAGATGCAGAAGCAGCAGGATGGCTCGGCACCGTAGGTCGCACGCCGCGCGACATGCCGCCTTTGCCCGTGTTCGGCTATCCGGGCTGGTTTCCGGGCAGCGAGAATCCCGATTTCTATTCGGATGAACGGTACTTCCGTCCGCTGCAGCGCGGTAAAATGATCCCGGGAGTCGGCCAGGCAGCCGCTGTACCGCAAGGTGCAGAGGAAAGTCCGGGCTCCAGAGAGCGGGATGCGGGCTAACGGCCCGGCGCGTATAAACGCCGCGCAAGCGGCGCCAAGGCGACGAAGAGGGCCACAGAGACGAGTCGCGCAGGTCAAACTGCGCGGGTGAAACGCGGCAACCTCCATCCGGAGCAACACCAAATAGGCAAGCGCGTGTGGCAACACACCCAGGTCGGCTCGACCGAGGCTTGCGGGTAGGTGGCTTGAGCCCCCGGGCAACCTGGGGCCCAGAGGAATGGCTGCCGGGGGATGCCCTTCGGGGAGTCCCCGCCACAGAACCCGGCTTACCGGCCGGCTCCCGTTGTTTCGGTGTCAGAAACTGTGCGACAACGGGATAAATTCTCTTGCCCGGGGTCCGGCCAGACGGGATAATTTCCTGATTCTGTACCCCTATTTCCATGCATAACCGCCTAAACCAGAACGACGTCACGAACCGCATCAACGTCGAGGACGCCGATCAGGTCCGCGATGCCGTGATCGCTCTGTTCGCCGCCCGCTACCCGGGCGCCGACCTGTCGACCGTCGCCCGCGCCTTCAACGACGTCCGGGCGCTCTTCGAAGGCAACTATCCCGGCTACCTGCCCTGCGACACGCTGTACCACGACGCGCGCCACACGCTGGACATGACGCTGGCGATGGCGCGGCTGATCGAGGGCCACGACCGCATCCATCCCGGCAGCGAGGCGCTCGGCGCCCGCCGCGCCGTACTCGGCGTGGTGATCGCGCTGCTGCACGACTCGGGCTACATGCGCCGCGCCTCGGAAGCGCACGTCGAGAACGGCGCCGTATTCACCAAGGTGCACGTGAGCCGCAGCGCCGACTTCCTCTCGCGCTACCTGCCTACCATCGGCTACGGCGAGGAGGCCGAGACCGCGGCCCGCCTGGTGCATTTCACCGGCTACGAAATGGACGTCGACGACATCAAGGTCGCCGGCGAGAAGGACCGCAAGCTCGGCCACATGGTCGGCACCGCCGACCTGATCGGCCAGATGTCGGACCGCATGTACCTGGAGAAATGCCGCGAATTCCTCTACGAGGAATTCGTGCTGGGCTCGATCGCGCGCGAAACCCTGCCCGACGGGCGCGAAGTGGTGCGCTACTCCTCGCCGGAGGACCTAATCTACAAGACGCCCGGCTTCTACGAGTACGTGGCGCGCGACCGCATCAACCGCAAGCTCGGCGCGGCCGACCGCTACGCGGAAGCCCATTTCGACGGCCCGAGCCTCTACCAGAGCGAGATCGACAACAACATGAGCTACCTGCGCGAGGCTATTGAAAATGCGGACCTCAATCGCCTGCGCCGGACCTGCTATTCCCTGTCCCGCAAAGCCGGCAAAGCCGCCTGATTCTGTGGGGTTTGTCACACCCTGCTGAATTTTCTCGCTTTTCTGCCCATTCCCCCACTTGTCAGGGGAGCCCGGGGCATGGCAAAAGCAGGGCATGACATTCGCTGACAAGGTCCAGAACGGCTTCCGCGCGCCCCAGGCACCCGCACTTGCCCGCCTCCTTTCCGACAGCGCGCTTAGCCGTGCGGCGCTGGCGGCCTGCGGATTCCCGGTGGCGCTCGCGGATGCGACCGCCAAGGGCCGGCCTCTCACCTACGTCAACCCGGCTTTTGAATTCTTCTTTGGCTACCGCGCGGACGAAACGGTGGGACGGCCGTCGATCACCCTGCTGTTCCCGGAAGACGAGACCGCCGCCATCATGTTCAACGAAGCGCCAGCGCGCGTGCACATGCGCGCCCGGCGCAAGGACGGCAGCGCGGCAGACGTGGAGCTGTCGATCGGCATGGTGCACGGCGTCGACGGACTGCTAACGCACTGGGTGCTGGCTTTCGCCGACCGCAGCGAAATCGAGCGCATGCGCGAGGAACTGCGCGTTCTAAAAGCGATAGACGCAGCTCCGTAGATCCCGCTAGCCGCCCCCGCCGTAGAGGTAGTTCGGCAGCCACAGCGTCATCCCCGGCCAGATGTACATGAAGACCATGCAGACGATCACGATGATCATGTAGGGCATCATGCCGGCGAAGATCTGGTTCAGCGTCACGTGCTTGGGCGCGACGCCCTTCAGGTAGAAAGCCGACATCGCTACCGGCGGCGAGAGGAACGCCGCCTGCAGGTTGACGAACACCAGCGTGCCCCAGAGGATCGGGTCGATGTTGAAGTGCTTCAGCAGCGGCAGGAAGATCGGCACGAAGATCACGATGATTTCGGTCCATTCCAGCGGCCAGCCGAGCACGAAGATGATCGCCTGCGACAGGATCATGAACTGGATCGGCGTCATGTTCAGCGACAGCACCCAGTGCTCGACCAGCTGCTGGCCGCCCAGGATCGCGAATACTCCGGAGAACAGCGCCGAGCCAACGAACAGCCAGCACACCATGGCCGTGGTCTTCGCGGTGAGGAACACCGATTGCTTCATGCGTTCCCAACTGAACGTGCCCGCCTGAAGCGCCAGGATGAAGGCGCCCGCGGAGCCGATCGCCGCCGATTCGGTGGCGGTGGTGATCCCGAACAGGATGACGGCAAGCACGACAATGGTGAGGATGCCGAGCGGCATCACCGACGAGATCAGCAGCTTCAGCAGTTCGAAGGACTCGGCGTCCAATTTCCAGTAATACCAGAGGAGCACCAGGGCGGTTACCGCCACGGTCAGCCAGAAATAGGTGTAGAACCCCTGCGGCGGGCCGTTTTCGGCCGGCGCGGCAGCGCCCTCTTTCAGCAGCTCCGGCGTACCGACCTGCTCGACGCCCTCCACTTCCGGCTCCTTCGGCTCGATCTGGCTCTCGGCGCTCCCCAGCTCCTGCGGCTTCTCCTGATCCGCCTGCGGCGCGGCGGGGGCCGCTTGCTGCCGGATCACCATGCCGGCCGTCACCTGCGTATCGGCCTGCTGGTGGATCACCACGTACCACCAGATGCCCCACAGGGTAACCGCCGAGAGAATCAGCGGGAACAGCGCGTTCAGAAAATTTTTCCAGAGCGCGCCGTAAGTCAGCCGGTGGCTGCCGGCCTCGATGGCAAGCGCCTTTGCGGGCACGATCAGGGACTTGAGCAGACCGACCAGCATGTTGCTCGAATAGGCCTGCTGGAATTTCGTCATCCAGCCGGGTACCGGCACCTTCTGCTCCGATTCGGGCAACGGCGGCGCAATTTTCGGATTGATCAGCGCCCAGCCGATGATGTAGACGAGGTAGAGGAACGACAGGAAGAAGCCTGGAAACATCGCCGACGCATAGAGCTTGACCACCGACTGGCCCGCCACGGCGGCGTAGACGATGATCATCACCGAAGGCGGGATGAGGATGCCCAGCGTGCCGCCCGCCGTGATCACCCCCGAAGCGAGCTTGACGTCATAGCCGGCTTTCAGCATTGGATTGAACGCAATCACGCCCATCAGCACCACCACGGCGCCCACCAGGCCGCTGGCGATGCCCCAGAACGTGCACACGATCAGGGTGGCGACCGCAAGCGACGCGGGTACTCGGCGGAACGCAAGCTGGATGCTGTAGAACATCTTGTCGACCAATGCCCCGCGTTCCATGACGTATCCCATCAGTACGAACAGCGGGATCGAGATCAGGGTGTCGTTGTTCATCGCCCCGTAGGTGCGCTCGACCATCAGGTCGAAGACCCGGTTCTGCAGCCAGGGGTGCGACGGGTCGTAGAGCGCGATGTAGCCGAAGACCATCCCCAGGCCCATGAGCGTGAACGCCGTCGGGAAGCCCATCATGATCACGACCACGATGAGCGCGAGCATGGTCAGCCCGAGTGCCGGATCGCTCATTTGCCCTCTCCCTTCGGATGCCGTCCTGCCTCTTGCGCCGCGCGGTCGCCGAGCCCCCGCTGGTGCGCGGCCTCGTCGATCTCATGCACGCTTTCGAGCGCCCGTTCGCGCGATTCCGCATCCACGTGCGTGCTGCCGGCGAGCTGCTGCTCGACGACGTCGATCTCCTCGGCGTCCTTCAGGCGCTCGGGCCAATCGCCGGTCTGCAGGCACACGACGCAGCGCACGATCTCGGCGAGTCCCTGGATCAGCACCAGGGTGCCGGCGATCGGGATCACCGTCTTGAACGGATAGACCGCCGGCCCGTTCGACGTGATGTTCGAGTGCTCCAGGATGCGCCACGAGTCGCCCGCATAGTCGATGCCCGCCTTGATCAGGGCAATGACGCCGGGGAGGAAAAACAATATGTACAGGATCAGGTCCAGCGTGGCCTGGGTGCGCGGCTTCATCGAGCTGTAAAGGAAATCGCCCCTGACGTGAGCGTCCTGCGCCAGCGTATAGGCGCCGCACATCATGAACAGCGTGCCGTACATCATGTTGGTGGCGTCGAAGATCCACGCCGTGGGCATGTTGAGGATGTAGCGCTTGAACACCTCGATGCAGACCGTGAACATCAGCAGCATGATCAGCCAGGCCATCGCCTTGCCCGCCCAGGTGCTGATATGGTCGGCAGCAAGCAGAAATTTCTGGATTTTCATGGTGGTGCGGTTACCCAGAGACAGAAAACCGGCTCAAAAAATGAGGCACCACCCCGGCCACGCGCCTGAGTGGTGCCTCGCCTGGACCGATCGGGGTCAGGCTTTCTTCGACGCAGCCTTGCCGAAGTAGTGGTTGTAGGCCATGGTCCGGCTGACCACCACGTCCTGCTCCCACTTCACGGCTCGCTCGGCGAATTTCTTCTGCGACTCGGTGATTTCCTTGACGAGCGGGGTGCCCATCTTCTTCTCAAGCACCTGGTCGTAGACTTCCAGTTGCTTCTGCAGCACCGAAACGGGCGTCTTGTAGAACTTGACCTTGTCCACCGTCTGCAGCGTGATGTAGTCCTGCGAATTGCGGTCGATCGCCTTCCACATCATCTGTGCCGACGCGGCGTCGACCGCGTTCGCGATGATCGCCTTCAGCTTGCTCGGCAGCGCATCGTATTTGGTCTTGTTGAAGGTGATCTCGAGCTGTTCCGCGTTCTGGTGATAGCTCTGCAGCATGCACACCTTGGACACGTCGGCGAAGCCGAGCGCCCGGTCGGAAGACATGTTGTTGAATTCGGCCGCGTCAATAAGGCCGCGGTCGATCGCGGGCACGATCTCGCCGCCCGGCAGCGCGTTGACCGCGGCGCCCATGGCCGTGAACACGTCGATCGAGATACCCACCGTGCGGTACTTCAGGCCCTTGAAGTCGTCGGGCTTGGTGACCGGCTTCTTGAACCAGCCCAGCGGCTGGGTGTAGAGCGGCGCGTAAGGGAACGACACCACATTGCCACCGACCGAGGCGTACAACTTCTCCAGGAGTTCCTTGCCTCCGCCCCGATGGTGCCAGGCAAGCATCATGTTGGCGTCCATGCCGTATGCCGGCCCCGAGCCCCAGAGCGCAAGCGCGTTGCTCTTGCCGTAGGAATAGACCAGCACGCCGTGGCCGCCATCGAGCGTGCCCTTGGATACCGCTTCCATCAAGCCGAAAGCCGGCACCACTGCGCCGGCCGGCAGGACTTCGATCTTGAGGTCGCCGCCGGTCATGTCGTTGACGAGCTTGGCGTAATCCAGCGCGTACTCGTGGAAAATGTCCTTCGACGGCCAGGTCGACTGGAAGCGCATGGAAATCGGACCCTGCGCTTTCGCGATCATCGGGAAGCCGAGGGTCGCAGCGCCAGCTGTCGCCGCTGCCGCACCTGTCAAAAATTTGCGTCGCGTCGCGACGGTCTTGTCGTTCTGTTTGCTCATTTTTCCTCCTCCTAGGAAGTTTGAACTGGTGCAGGGTTGGAACCCCGACCGAAAAGCCGAGAGATTCTACCCTCCGCCTCGCACGCCCTGCAAGACGACTTCACGATGTGAAATGATGAAATGCGCTCGATGCGGGCGCCTGGGCAATCGGCTTCGTTTTGTGCGGTGCGTTCGGGTGCCAGCCGTGTATCGTGAGGAGGACGAAGAAGCCGATCACGTACGCAAGCGCCACGTGCCAGCCATGGCGCAGCCACAGGCCGACCGATTTTGCCTCGGGAAATAGATTCGACAGCGCCACCCCGGCGCTCGAACCGAACCAGATCATCGAACCGCCGAAGCCGACGCCGTAAGCCAGGTAGCCCCAATCGTAGCCGCCCTGCTTGAGCGCAAGCGCCGTCAGCGGGATGTTGTCGAAGACGGCGGAGACGAAACCGAGCCCAAAGGCCGTCTGCCAAGACGCGACGGGCAGCTTCTCCACGGGCATCATCGACGCGCACAGGATCAGCGACAGGAGGAAGACGCTTCCCTTGAATGCACCCGGCAGCAGTTTCCAGTCCGGCTGGCGCCACAGCGCAGTGGCGAGGATCGCTCCCCAGACCGCCGCGCCGATGAAAGGAAAACTGTCCGACAGTTCCGGATACTTCAGGTTGATCAGGACGTTCATCGCGATGGCGGCTGCAAGGATGACCGCGACGATGGCGAAGCGCGGCCAATCGACCCTGATTCCCGGCGGCGCGTCCTTGCTGATCGGCGAGTAACGGTGCTGCTGCAGCGCAGCCGGAATGCCGAAAAGCGCCAGGGCGACGACCGCCCCGATATAGGCCTCGAAGACGTCGAGCGGGCTGATGCCGTCGATCCACATCATGGTCGTCGTCGTATCGCCAACCACGCTGCCGGAGCCGCCGCCATTGGAGGCGGCGACGATCGCGGCCAGGAATCCGATGTGCACCTTGTGCCGGAACACGGTTGCCGCGACCGTACCGCCGATGATCGCCGCGGCGATGTTGTCGAGGAACGAGGACAGCACGAAGATCATTACCAGCAGAACGAAGCCGCCCTTCCAGTCGTCCGGCAGCCAGTGCGGCAGCACGGCCGGGATCTCGCTCTTCTCGAAGTGGTTCGACAGCAGCGCGAAGCCGAGCAGCAGTCCGAGCAGGTTGGCGAGGATCACCCACTCGTGCAGCAGGTGGTTGCCCAGCCCGCCGAACCCGGGACCCTCCCTGAAGCCGGTGAACCCGAGCTTGTACAAAGTGATGGCCGCCAGGCCGATCAGCGCCACCTGCAGCGTGTGGTGGTGGAACAGCGCGACGCTCGCCAGCGTGAGCGCGAACAGGATGAAATCGACCGGCACGCCCAGCGCGCCCGCACCCGCGCCAAGGATCAGCGCGCCGGCAAACAACCCCCTTTCGCGCGCCAGCAGGCGCAGCGCCACGCTTTTCATGCGATTCCTCCTCGAAGCGAAATTATAAGCGGGCAGACGCACCCGGCTCGGACCAGCGGGCCGCAGACTCGCGCACCACGTCGGCGAGCGAGCCGGTCGCGGTGAGCCGGGCGCGCAGCCAGCCGGCGTCCGATCGGCCGAGCTGCACGTCGTCCGCCAGCTCGCGCACCGCTTCGACGCAGCCCAGGCGCGCCGCCTGCGGCATCACTGCGGCGGCGGTGTCGAGGATGTCCTCGCCGATCGCCTTCTTGCTCCGCGAATGCGGATCGACCAGCTGGCCCAGGTAGCCGTAGCGGCAGGCCTCGAAGCGGTTGAACGCGTTCACCTGGTACACGGCGCGCGACGGCGCCAGCCTACGCTCCTCCAGCAGCCAGGCGGCGAGCGCCTGCGCATAGCCGGCGAGCAGCGCCGCACGGCGCACCGTGAGGGGCGTGTCGCAGACGCGGATTTCGATGGTTCCGTACTCCGGCTTCGGGCGGATGTCCCAGTAGAAATCCTTCATCCCTTCGACGATGCCGTAGCCGCGCATGGTCTCGAAATATTCCAGGAAGGCGGCCCAGTCGGCCACGAACGGCATGTGGCCGGAAAGAGGGAACGCGCTCACCGAGGTCAGGCGCGACGACTGGAACTGGGTGTCCTCGCCCTGGTAGAAAGGCGACGCCGCCGAGAGCGCGATGAAATGCGGCAAGTAGCGCGTCAGCACATGCGTCAGGTAGACCGCTTCGTCGCCGCCGGTGCAGCCGAGGTGGATATGCTGGCCGAACACGGTGAACTGCTTGGCGAGGTAGCCGTAACGCTGCATCACCGCCTTGAAGCGCTCGGCCGGGTAGACGCGCCGTTCCGCCCAGTCGTGGAACGGGTGCGCGCCGCCGCCGCAGACGCCGAGGTTGAGCAGGCCGGCGGACTCGGCGACCGCGGCGCGCTGCGCCTCGAGTTCGGCGAGCGCGCCCGTGAAGTCCTCCTGCACCGAACTGTTCAGTTCGATCATGCTGAGCGTCACCTCCGGCTTTACCGCGCCGGGAACCTCGATTTTCGCCAGCCGCTCGATGAGATCGCCCGCCTCGTGCGCAAGGTCCCGGTCGTGCGCGCGCACCAGCTGCAACTCAAGCTCAATGCCCAGGCTCAGCGACTTGGAGCGGGCGAATTCCACGTCAGGCCTCAGGATGCGCTTCGCCGGCGTGCTTCAAGGCGAACTGCGTGGCGAGCGGCCCCAGCAACTCGAGCACCGCCACCGCCGACAGCACCACCGCGGCGAGCTCCGCGCCAAAACGAGGATAGATGGCGGCGGTGTCGTTGATCATCACCACCGCCAGGCCCGACATCGGCAGCAGCGACAGCGACAGCAGCCCCGCGCCGCCGGCACGCAGGCCGGAGAGCCTGCCGAGCGCCAGGATCGACAGCGCCTTGCCGAGAAAGCGCACCACCACGAACACCGCGGTCACTGCGGCCACGGTTTCCAAGCCGCTGAAGTCCAGGCTCGCGCCGGTCAACACGAACAGCACCACGAACAGCAGCTGGCTCGCGTCGCCGAAGCGCAGCGGCAGCAGCGCGTGCTCGTTGTCGAGGTTGCGCACGAGCATGCCGAAGGTCAGCAACGCGGCCACCACCGGCAGGTTCAGCGCGCGGGCCACGCCGACCACCAGCACCACCAGCGCGACCAGAAGGATGAACTGGCGGTCTTCGCGCTTGCCGATCCATTTGGCGATGAAGAGCAGCAGCAGGCTGCCGGCCAGACCGAGCAGCGCCGAACCCGTCAGCAGGTAGAGCGGGTGCAGGATCGCGGAGCGCCCGCTGGTCTCATTCTGCAGGTGCACAAGCGGCATGAACAGCATCAGCGCAACGTAGGCGAACGTGCAATTCACCGCCGTGAAGAGGAGCATGCGCTCGGTGATCTGGCCCGACGCGCGCAGTTCGTGGGCCAGCACGGTCACCACGGCGGGCGAAGTCGCCGTACCGATGGCCGCCGCGCAGGCCGACAGCAGCGGCGGCTGGTCGAAATAGAGCATGCCCGCGTAAATCGCGAAGAAACAGCCAAGGCTCTCTCCCGCGGCGGCGAGCGCCAGCCAGCGGTTGCGGGCTAGCCACGCAAAATCCAGCCGGTGGCCGAGTTCGAAGACGATGAGGCCGAGCGCGAGATCGACGAATACGCGCGCGCCGGTCAGGAGCGGTGCCTGCACCAGGCCAAGCGCGTGCGGCCCGAAGAGGACGCCGACCAGGACGTAGCCCGTGACGCGCGGCAGGGCCACGATGCGGCTCGCGAGCTCGCCGCCCAGCAACCCGGCGAGCAGCAGAGCGCCAAACAGCGCGACATCGCCAAAAGCAAGCGGCCAGGCAGGCAGAAACCACGCGAGATCCCGCATGTGAGGTCCCCTCTCTGCCGGCTGCTGAAACGCGGTTTTTATGCTTGCCGGCGGGAACGCTTTTTGACCGCGGACTTCCGTTCCGGTTCCCGATTATGCCGGATCGCGCGGCCAGCCGACCGGCATCGCACATTTCGGCGACCCGGCGCGCCGACTCAATCTAAAATGGCGGCTCGGGCCGTAGCACCCGTTTCGAGGGGCATTTCGCACCATGCGACTCTCGCTTCGATTCATCGTTCCCCTTGCGCTTGCACTCGGCGCGATCGCCTATGGCGTGGCGCCGCTCGTCGACGAGCTCACGCTCAAGTGGTTCGTGCGCGACCTCGACATCCGCGCGAAGCTGGTCGCGAGCGCCGCGCAGGAGCCGCTCGCCGAGCTGCTCACCAACGACCTGCGCGACCGCGTGCGGCTGCAGCGTGTGCAGGCATTCTTCACGCGCATGCTGCAGGACGAGCGCCTGTACGCGCTCGGCTACTGCGACACGACCGGCAAGCTGCTGTACAAGACCCCGACGCTGCCGCAAGAAGTCGTCTGCCCCAGCCCGAGCGCGCCGCCGCTAGACGGCGGCGAGGTGTTGCGCCAGCCGGGCGGCTCGCTGCACGCGGCCGCGATTCCGGTGCTCGTCGACGGCAAACATCTCGGCGAACTGCTGGTGGTGCACGACATGAGCTTCATCGAGCGACGCAGCGCCGACACCAAGAAGTACGTCGTCTGGCTGTTCGCCGCGATCGGCGCGGTCATCGCGCTGATTACCGTGGTGATCGCGGAGCTTTCCTGGCGCGGCTGGATGTCCGGCATCAAGGCGCTTATCCGCGGCCAGTCGCTCGCGCTGTCGCCGGAACCCAGGTCGCGGGAGCTGCGCCCGATCGCACGCGACCTCGAGGCAATGGTGCGCGAACTCGAGGCGGAGCGCCGCATGCGCGACGAATCCCAGATCAGCTGGACGCCGGAGAGCCTGCGCGGGATCCTGCGCGACGACCTGAAAGGCGACCAGATATTGATCGTCTCCAACCGCGAGCCCTACCTACATTCACGCAGGAACGGGCGCCTGGAGGTGCGGCGTCCGGCGAGCGGGCTGGTGACCGCGATGGAGCCCGTCATGCGCGCGTGTTCCGGAACCTGGATCGCGCACGGCTCGGGCAGTGCCGACCGCGACGCGGTGGACGCAGAGGACCACGTTATGGTCCCCCCCGATAAGCCGGCCTACCGCATGCGGCGGATCTGGCTGAGCGCCGAGGAAGAAGCCGGCTACTACTACGGCTTCGCGAATGAAGGACTCTGGCCGTTGTGCCACATCGCGCACACGCGGCCGGTGTTTCGCGCCTCCGACTGGGAGCATTACCGGAACGTCAACCGGCGCTTCGCGCAGGCCGTGGTGCAGGAGTCGCGCACCGCGAACCCGATCGTGCTGGTGCAGGACTATCACTTCGCACTGCTGCCCAAGATGATCCGCGAACGCCTGCCGCAGGCGACGATCATCATGTTCTGGCACATCCCCTGGCCGAATTCGGAGGCGTTCGGCGTCTGCCCGTGGCGCGCGGAACTGCTCGACGGCCTGCTCGGGTCGTCGATCCTGGGCTTCCACACGCAGTTCCACTGCAACAATTTCTTCGACACCGTCGACCGGACGCTCGAGGCGCGCGTGGACCGGGAAACCTCGACCATTTCCTTCGGCGGCGACGCCACCGAGGTACGCCGCTACCCGATCTCCATCGAATGGCCGCCGGCTGCGCTCGCATCGCAGAAATCCGTCGCCGAATGCCGCGAGCTGGCGCGGGCGGCGCTCGGCTTGAACGCGGACATCAAGCTCGGGATCGGCGTCGACCGCCTCGACTACACCAAGGGAATCCTGGAGCGCTTTGCCGCGGTCGAGCGCCTGCTCGAATTGGAGCCGCGCTGGATCGGCCGCTTCGCGTTCGTGCAGATCGCCGCGCCGTCGCGCTCCAGCATCGAGGAATACCAGAGCCTGGAGGAGCGGGTCCGCGGGGCCGCACGGCGCATCAACGACCGCTATGGCTCGCCCGGCTATCTTCCGATCGTGCTTAAAATAGAGCATCACGACGCGGATGACGTATACGCTTGGTACCGCGCGGCCGAAGTCTGCTTCGTTTCAAGCCTGCACGACGGCATGAATCTGGTCGCCAAGGAGTACGTGGCGGCACGTGACGACGAGCGCGGGGTGCTGATCCTCTCGCAGTTTGCCGGCGCCTCCCGGGAGCTGTCGGAAGCGCTGATCGTCAACCCCTATGACACGGAGCAGTGCGCCGCGGCGCTGAGCCTTGCGCTCGCCATGCCTCCCGACGAGCAGCGGCAGCGCATGCACAGCATGCGGGGCCTGATCCAGGAGTTCAATGTATACCGCTGGGCGGGCCGCATGCTGCTCGACGCGGCGCGCATGCGCAACCGGCGGCGGGTTCTCGCACGGCGGGACGATGCGAAGGTCATCGACCTGCGGCGGGCATGAACCAGCGACGCATGCCCCCGTTTGCCGCGGATTGGGCTTTTTTCCTCGACATCGACGGCACGCTCCTCGAATTTGCCGACCATCCGCAGCAGGTCCGCGTCGGCGCCGAACTCCTGGACCTGCTCAAGCGGCTGCACGCGGCAAGCGGCGGCGCGGTCGCACTGGTCAGCGGGCGTTCGGTGGAAGACATCGACAGGCTATTCTCGCCCCTCTCCTTTGCCACTGCCGGGCAGCACGGCACGGAACGCCGCGCCGCGGACGGGTCGATCCGCCGCCACTTGCCGCCCCTCGACGACCTCGGCCGGGCCGCTGCGGACATCGTGCGGCTGACGGCCGCTCACAGCGGCCTGGTATTCGAAAACAAGGGCATGACACTGGCCTTGCACTACCGCCTGGCGCCGCAGCTGCGCGCCATCGCGGAGGGCGAAATGCGCTCGATTGCCGCGCGGCTTGGCGACGCCTTCGAGTTGCAGTCGGGGAAATTCGTGGCCGAAATCAAGCCGAGCGGCAAGAACAAGGGCAGCGCGATCGCCGAGTTCTCGGCCGAACCGCCGTTTGCCGGCAGGCGCCCGATATTCATCGGCGACGATCTCACTGACGAACCCGGTTTCGAAGTGGTGAACCGCATCGGCGGGCATTCCGTGAAAGTCGGCCCCGGCATCACGCGCGCGAAATGGCACCTTTTCGACGCGGCGGCGGTGCGCCGCTGGCTGGCGGACTACGTCGAGCGGCATTCGCCGGAGCGCGCGAAGGCATCCGGATGAGCAGCCTGGAGATGGGCGTGGTCGGCAATGCGAGCATCAGCGCTCTGGTCGGCGCGGAGGGCGAGATCTCCTGGGCCTGCATGCCCCGGGTCGACGCCGATCCGGTCTTCTGCTCGCTATTGCGCGCGCGTCGCGACGAGCAGGACTTCGGATTCCTCGCCATCGATCTCGCCGGCGCCGCGCGCACGGAGCAGGCCTACCTGCACCACACGCCGGTGCTCGTGACGCGCCTGTACGACGGCAGCGGCGGCGCGGTGGAGATCACCGATTTCGCGCCCCGCTTCCGCCAGTTCGGCCGACTGTATTGCCCGAGCCAACTGGTGCGGATGGTCCGGCCGCTCTCGGGAAGCCCGAAGCTGCGCCTGCGGGTACGCCCCGCCAGCGACTATGGCCGCGCCGCACGCCAGACCACGTGGGGCTCCAATCACGTGCGCTACCTCGGGGGGGATTTCACCGTCCGTCTCACGTCGAATTGCTCGATCACGGCAATACTCGAGGAGACGCCGTTCGTGCTGCGCGAACCCTTCGCGTTGATCCTGGGCCCGGACGAAACCCTGCAGGGATCGGTGCCCGAAGTTGCGCGACGCTTCCTCGAACAGACCACCGACTACTGGCAGGACTGGGTGCGCGACCTGTCGATTCCCTTCGAGTGGCAGGAGGAGATCATCCGCGCCGCCATCACGATCAAGCTCGCCGCCTACGACGACACCGGCGCGATCGTTGCAGCGCCCACGACGTCGATTCCGGAGGCGGCGGACAGCGGCCGCAACTGGGACTACCGCTACTGCTGGCTGCGCGACGCGTACTTCGTGGTCAATGCGCTAAACCGCCTGAACGCGACGCGGACGATGGAACGCTACCTGGGCTATATCATCAACATCGCCGCGCAAGGCGACGGGCTGCTGCAACCGGTCTACGGCGTGAGCGGCCGGCCCGAGATCGACGAGACCGAAATCGCCTCCCTGCCCGGCTACCGCGGCATGGGGCCGGTACGGGTCGGAAACCAGGCCTACCAGCAGGTGCAGAACGACGTCTACGGATCCGCGGTGCTCGCCGCGACGCACGCGTTCTTCGACCGCCGGCTGGCGGCGATCGGCAACGAGGGCCTGTTCAGGCAACTCGAGCTGCTGGGGGAGCGCGCGATTGCGGCGCACGCGCAGCCCGACGCCGGGCTCTGGGAACTGCGCGGCAGCGCACATGTGCACACGTTCTCGAGCGTGATGTGCTGGGTCGCCTGCGACCGGCTGGCGAAAATCGCGGCGCGGCTGGGCTTGACCCAGCAGGCCGGGTACTGGCGGACCCACGCAGAAAGGATTCACGCCACCATCTGCGCGCGCGCATGGGATGCAAAGCGCGCGAGCTTCGTCGCGAGCTTCGAAGGCGGCGCTCTCGACGCCAGCCTGCTGCTGCTCGCCGAGCTTGGCTTCCTGCGCGCGGACGACCCACGCTTCGCCGCCACGGTTGCGGCCGTCGAGCGCGATCTGAAGCGCGGCGATTTCGTCTTCCGCTATACCAATCCGGACGATTTTGGCGCGCCGACCAATGCGTTCATCGTCTGCACGTTCTGGTACATCGACGCGCTCGCGGCGCTCGGCCGCCGCGACGAGGCCCGCGCGCTGTTCGAGTCGACGATCGCGCACCGCAACCGGCTTGGGCTGCTCTCCGAGCACGTCGATCCGAAAACGGGCGAGCTGTGGGGAAATTTTCCGCAAACCTACAGCATGGTGGGCATGATCAACAGCGCCACCCGCCTGAGCATTCCCTGGGACCAGGCGTATTGATCCACGGGCGCTACGGATCGGCCTCGACATCGGCGGCACCAAGACCGAGCTGATTGCGCTTGATCGCGGCGGGCGCGAGCGCCTCCGGCGCCGGGTGGCGACGCCGCACGCGGACTATCAGCCGGCACTTGCCGGTCTCGCCGGCCTGGTACTGGATGCGGAACGCGAACTCGGCGAAAGGGCCACGGTTGGCGTCGGCCTGCCGGGTGCGATATCGCCGCGCTCCGGTCTTGTAACGAACGCCTATTCGACGCCCTATAACGGCAAGGCCCTGAAAAGCGATCTGGAGCAATTGCTCGCCCGGGAGCTGCGCTTCGAAAACGATGCTAACTGCTTCGCGCTTTCGGAAGCGGCCGACGGCGCGGCGCGTGGCGCGCGAATCGTGTTCGGCGCGATCCTCGGCACCGGTGCGGGCGGCGGCATCGTGGTCGACGGCCGGATTCTCGGCGGCGCGAGCGGGTTCGCGGGCGAGTGGGGCCACAATCCCCTGCCCTGGATGACGCCGCAGGAGTTTCCCGGACCGCGCTGCTATTGCGGCCGCAGCGGCTGCATTGAACGCTTCGTCTCGGGGCCGGCGCTCGCCGCCGACCATGAAGCCGCCACTGGCGCGCGACTTGCGCCGGGAGAGATCGCCGCGCTTGCAGAAGCGGGCGACGCCGCCTGCGCGCTGAGCCTGGCGCGCTTCGAAGCGCGCGCCGCGCGCGCGCTCGCGCACGTCGTCAATATTCTCGATCCCGACGTCATCGTGCTCGGTGGAGGCTTGTCGAAAATCGACCGCATCTACACCCGGGTGCCGGAGCTGTGGGGCGCCTGGGTGTATTCAAGCTGCGCTGCAACCCGGCTAGTCCGGCCGGCGCATGGCGATTCGAGCGGCGTGCGCGGCGCGGCGCTCCTGTGGAACGACTGAAGGCCCGCCGCTACGACCCCTTCACCACCGCGAGCTTGTTGTCGACGTTGTTTACTCCGGCGACGGAAGCCGCAATCCTCGCCGCCCGCGAACGATCCTCCGCTCTATCGACCGTCCCCCAGAGGTGCGCCGTGCCGGACGTCGCCGTAACGTCGATATTCTGGCCAGCGAGGTTCTGGTCGCTTGCAAGCGCCTTCTTGACCGCCGCTGCCAACAGGCTGTCGGGGTCCGGTTTCATGGGTTTCGAGGCGGCTGCCGCGGCTGGGTTAGCCCCGGTATCCGGCGCCGACACCGGCGGCACAGGCTTGGGCGCCGCCGCAATGGACTTCGGCGCCGGCGCGCCGCTACCGCAAGCCGCCAGAAACAACAGGGCTGCCGTCAACGCGAGAAACAGGCTCCATCCGCCAGACGCCGTCCGCGTCATCGTTCCCTCCTCGCCATCGGTACTACAGCCGGGGCAACGAAGATGTCGTAAAAGGGAGGCCGACATCCCGTTGCCCCGGCTATCCCTCCTCTCAGGGACTTGTCATGCGACCGGGACAAAGGACAAATTCCCGGCGCGCTCAGTTGCTGCGCTCATAGACGATATCGCTGCGGCGGTTCTGCGCCCACGAGGCTTCGTCATGCCCGGCGGCCTTGGGCTTTTCTTCGCCGAAGCTGACCGCCTCCATCTGCGCATCCGGTACGCCCAGCAGCGACATCGCCTTGCTCACGCGCTCGGCACGCCGTTGCCCGAGCGCGAGGTTGTATTCGGGGCTGCCGCGCTCGTCGCAATTGCCCTGGATCGCCACCTTTGCGCCCGGGTGCTCGCGCAGGTACCCGGCATGCGCCTGCACCAGGGGCAGGTACTCGGATGAAACGTCGTACTGGTCGTAACCGTAGTACACGCTGCGCTTCGACAGGATGCCGTTCGGATCGGACAGCGGGTCCGCCGGAACGCTTGCCTGCCCGACCGGCCGCGTCGAGGGCGGCGGCGCGGGACGCGCGGACTGCGCGGTCGCCGAGACGGGCTGGACCTGTTCCTTCGGCTGCTCGCCGGCGCAGGCCGCGAGCAAGAGCGCGCACACCGCAAGCGCGGCGTGTCTCCCGCCTGCCTCAACCATGCCGGTCGCTCGCCATCGTGCGGCGGATATTAGCGCGCAAATTATATTTGTGCAAATGTAATTGCGCGGTCATGCTGCCCCGTACATGACGGACCTGATCCTGTGCGCGGGCATCTTCTCGGCGTCGGTCGTATCGGGAATGCTCGGCATCGGCGTCGCGTTCGCCGCGATTCCGATTCTGGGCATCGGCGGCATGGACCTGGTGACGCAGATCCAGCCCATCGCGCTCTTCCTGAACGGCTTGACCGCCCTGTTCGCGGCAATCTCGTTCGCCAGGGCCGGCTTCGTCAACTGGCCGCGCAGCCTGGCGCTTGCCGCGGTCGGATCCGTGTTCTCCCCGGCGGGCGCGTTCATGGCGGAGAAGACCGGGGAAACCCTGCTCTGGGGCTCGTTTTTTGCCGCGGTGGTGCTCGTCGTCTATCTGCTGTCGCAGACGCGGCCGGCGACCAAGGAAGCGCTTTCGTTCCGACAGGTGCTGTGGCTGAGCATGCCCATCTCTGCGTTCAGCGGCCTGCTGGGCGTCGGCCCCGGCTTCCTGCTGGTCCCGCTCATGGTGTACGCGGGGTTTGCCCCCCGCTGGGCGGCGGCGATCAGCGCCGTGGCCGTCATCCCTTCCTCCCTGCTCTCGCTCGTTCCGCACCTCGGGCACGCCTCCGTGGATGTCATGGCCACTCTGCCAATCGCCGTCAGCGCCGCGGCCGGAGCGCTCCTCGGCGGCTATCTCTCGAGCACCCGCGTACCGGAAATCCAGCTGCGCCGGCTGTTCATGGTTGTCATCGTGGCCTTGTCGATATATAAGGCCGTGTCCCTGATCAACAGCAGCTTGCACCGGCCCGTGGATTCCAGCCCCCTATCCGACTCGATGTCGATACCGTTCGTCTTCGGCGCGCGGACGCCGCAGCCGGGCGCCTGAACGATGCCGCGCTCCCGACCAGCGGGGCCCATGGCCCTGGCGAAACAGCGCAGGATGCTCGAAGTCCTGGAGCAATTCCGGATCATCGTGAGGGCCATCAGGAGCCACTACCAGAACGTCGAGCGCCGGGCCGGCATCAGCGGCGCCCAGTTGTGGGCCCTGGCGCGGATAGCCGACAGCCCGGGCGCCAACGTGGGCGCGTTGTCGCGCAGCCTCGCGATCCACCAATCGACGGCCAGCAACCTGCTCAGGCAGCTGCAGCAGCTCTCGCTGGTCGAGCGGCGCAGGCGGGGCAAGGATCAGAGGTCCGTGCAGATATTCGTCACTGGCCGGGGCCGCGCGCTGCTGCGCCGCTCTCCCCAGCCGTTCATCGGCGTCCTGCAGCAGGCCCTCACGGAGCTCCCCGACGCAAACCTGGCCAGCATGCACCGGCAATTGGCGCGGCTGATCAAATCGATGGCGGGCAAGAACCTGGCTGCGCGCGCAACGCCGCTGTCCGATCTCTAGACCGCCCGCGCTGGAGCAGCGGCGTGGCCGCAGCGCTCAGGCCTTCAGCGCGGCGAGCACCTCTTCCAGCATCTTCTTCGCGTCACCGAACAGCATGCGGTTGTTGTCCTTGTAGAAAAGCGGGTTGTCGACGCCGGCATAGCCCGAGGCCATGCTGCGCTTCATCACGATCGAGGTCTTCGCCTTCCACACTTCCAGCACCGGCATGCCGGCGATCGGGCTGGACGGGTCGTCCTGCGCCGCCGGGTTCACGATGTCGTTGGCGCCGATGACCATGGCGACGTCCACGTCCGGAAAATCCTGGTTCAGTTCGTCCATTTCCATGACGATGTCGTAAGGCACCTTGGCTTCGGCGAGCAGCACGTTCATGTGGCCCGGCATGCGGCCAGCGACCGGGTGGATGCCGAAACGCACGTTGACGCCCTTTTCGCGCAGCAGCTTGGTGATTTCATACACCGTGTGCTGGGCCTGGGCGACCGCCATGCCGTAGCCCGGCACGATGATCACGTTCTTCGCGTCGCGCAGCAGCTCGGCGGTCTCCGCCGCCGTGATGGGCGCAACTTCCCCGGCGGGCTGCGCACCGCCTGCGGGCGCGGCAGGCGCGCCGCCGCCCGTACCGAACCCGCCTGCGATCACGCTGATGAAATGGCGGTTCATCGCGCGGCACATGATGTAAGAGAGGATCGCGCCGGAGGAGCCCACCAGGGCGCCGGTCACGATCAGCAGGTCGTTCGACAGCATGAAGCCGGTGGCCGCCGCCGCCCAGCCCGAGTAGCTGTTCAGCATCGACACCACCACCGGCATGTCGGCGCCGCCGATCGCCATCACCATGTGGACACCGAACAGCAGCGCAATCGCCGTCATCACCAGCAGCGGCAGCATGCCCTCGGCGACCGAGGGCGCGGCGACGAAGCGACCGCCGAACCAGAGCACTGCCAGCAGGCCGGCCAGGTTCAGCCAGTGGCGCGCCGGCAGCAGCAGCGGCTTGCCGCCGATCTTGCCCGAGAGCTTGCCGAAGGCGATCACCGAACCGGAGAAGGTCACCGCGCCGATTAGGATGCCGACGTAGATCTCGATCTCGTGGATCGCCTTTTCCGCGCCGGAGAATTCGATCGAGGTGTCGATGTAGCTCGCGAAGCCGACGAGGCAGGCCGCCAGGCCGACCAGGCTGTGCATCAGCGCCACCAGCTCCGGCATCTGCGTCATCTGCACGGTGCGCGCGGCGTACAGCCCGATCAGGCCGCCCGTCACCATGGCGCCGACGATCCAGGGGATGCCCGCGGCGCCCACGCGCGGGCCCAGCACCGTGGCGAGCACGGCGATCGTCATGCCGATGATGCCGTAGAGGTTGCCGCGCCGGGAGGTTTCCGGATTCGACAGGCCGCCCAGGCTGAGGACGAAGAGGATGGCCGCGCCCAGGTAGGCGACCGATGTGAGGCTGGTGCTCATGCGCCGCGGCCCTATTTGCGGAACATGGCGAGCATGCGGCGCGTTACCGCGAAGCCGCCGAACATGTTGACGCAGGTGAGCGCGATGCCGGCCACCGCGATCCAGCGGATCAACTCGTCGGGCCGGCCGCTTCCCGCCGCCGGGGGCGCGATCTGCACCAGCGCGCCGATGGCGATGATGCTGGAGATGGCGTTGGTCACGCTCATCAGCGGCGTATGCAGCGAGGGCGTGACGTTCCAGATCACCATGTAGCCGACGAAGCAGGCCAGCACGAACACCGTGAAGTGGCCGAGGAAGGCCGCGGGCGCGAAGGCGCCGATCAGCCAGAACAGCGCCACGGCAACGGCGAACATTGCGGTGAGCGCGCCGGCGGACATCGGTTCGCCCGCGCCATGACCATGGCCTTTCGCCGCCGGGGTTGATGTTTTTTGTTGAGAAGCAACCGGTTTGGCAGGCACGGGCGGCAGTTTGGGCGCAGGCGGCGGCCAGGTGATGCTGCCGTCCTTGACGACCGTCAGCCCACGAATGGCGTCGTCGTCCATGTTGACGTTGATCATTCCGTCCTTGGTCTTGCAGAGTTCCTCGGTGAGCCGGAACAGGTTGGTCGCGTAAAGCGTGCTGGACTGCCGCGCCAGCCGGCTGGGCAGGTCGGTGTAGCCGACGATGGTCACGCCGTGCTTCACCACGATCTTGCCGGGCTCGGTCAGCTCGCAATTGCCGCCCTGTTCGCCCGCCAGGTCGACGATCACGCTGCCGGGCTTCATGGACTTCACCATCTCAGCCGTGATGAGTTTGGGCGCGGGTTTGCCCGGGATCAGCGCGGTGGTAATGATGATGTCCACCTCCCGCGCCTGCTTCGCGTACATCTCGCGCTGGGCCTTCTGGAAACCCTCGCTCATGACCTTGGCGTAGCCGCCGCCGCCGGAGCCTTCCTCTTCATAGTCGACTTTCACGAATTCACCGCCTAGCGACACCACCTGGTCGGCCACTTCGGCGCGGGTGTCGTTGGCGCGCACGATGGCGCCCAGCCCGACGGCGGTACCGATCGCGGCGAGTCCCGCCACGCCGGCGCCCGCGATGAAGACCTTGGCCGGCGGCACCTTGCCCGCCGCCGTGATCTGGCCGGTGAGGAAGCGGCCGAAGGCGTGCGCCGCCTCGATCACGGCGCGATAGCCTGTGATGCCGGCCATGGACGTCAGCGCGTCCATTTTCTGCGCGCGGCTCAGCATGCGTGGCAGCGAGTCCATGGCAAGCACGGTGACCTTGCGCGCCGCGAGCTGCTGCATGAGGTCGGGGTTCTGTGCGGGCCAGATGAAAGCGATCAGGACCTCGCCCGCGTGCATCAAGCCGACTTCCTCGGCGCTCGGCGCGCGCACCTTGAAAACGATGTCCGACTTCGCCCACAGCGACGCCGCGTCCGGCGCGATCTCCGCGCCCGCGGCCTGGTAGGACGCATCGTCGAAGTTCGCGCCCGCGCCCGCGCTGGACTGCACCGATACCGCGAAGCCGAGCTTGATCAGCTTCTCGACGACCTCGGGAACCGTGGCAACGCGCTTCTCGCCGGCATATGTTTCGGCGGGAATTCCGATCCGCATCTGGGGCCTCTCTGTCAGGAGGCAGGATTTTACGACAGAGTCGTTCTATTTCCTGGCCGGATGAGGATGGGCGCGGCGGATGCTCGGCGACAGCACCTTGTCCGAGACGTGGAAATCCCAGACCGTCGCAGTGCCGCTCGCGGCGAATTCCGCCAGGGCCCCCGGCAGGTCATCCAGCTTCTTGAAGGTTTTTCCCGCGAGGCCGAAGCCGCGCGCAATGCCCGCGAAATCGCTGTAGCCGAACACCGAGCCATCCTCGGGCATGCCCTCGGAGCGGAGCTTGTGCACTTCCGACCCGTACGCGCCGTCGTTCATCACCACGATCAGGATCTTCAGCCCGTGGCGCCGGATGGTCTCGAGCTCCTGCACGTGCATCATCAGGCTGCCATCGCCGTCGAACAGCACCACGGTCCGGTCCGGGCGCGCTGCCGCCACTCCCATGGCGAACGAGATGCCGTTGCCGATCGCGCCGAACTCCCGGATGGTGAGGAAACTCTCCTGCGGGCGCGAAGGCATCTGCGCGAAGAACCAGGAACAGTGGCCACCCGAATTCACCATTTCCCATTCCCTCGGCAGCGCCTTCTCCAGGGCCTCGACCACGTTGCGCGGGTCGAGCAGCCCCGGCTCGATCTCGAACACATGGCTGTCGGGCTTCGTATCGCGGATGCGTATGGCCATCGCGTCGCTGCGCCAGATCGCCTTGCGAGCAGGCAACGCCGCAGTCAACGCTTCCACGCCCAGGCGCGCATCGGCGCGCAGATGGTGGCGCGCCACCTCCTGGCCCTGGCTGACCGCGACCGGATCTACGTCTATTTGCAGCAATTGCGCCTTCGGCCAGAGCTGGCCGCCGCCGCCCGCGTGGTAGGCGAGCGAGCTGCCGACCGCGGCAACGAGATCGGCCTGCGCCAGGTACTCGAGGCCGGCCTCGGGCGTGTAGCTGCCCGAAATGCCGATGCAAAAGGGATCGTCGTGGAACAACCCCCTCGCGGGCAGCGTCGTCATGAGCAGTCCACCCGTTTTGGCGGCTAGCGCCCGGCAGGCCGGACCGGCACCAGCTTCGACCGCACCCAGGCCGGCAAGCACGACGACTCTCTCGGCAGCGGCCAGCAGTTGCGCGGCCCTCGCCACGTCGGCGGGATTTGGCGGGATCGGCGAAAGGCGCGGCAGCAGTTTGTGCGAGGGCGTGGGCAGATCCGCCTTTCCTTCCCATGGCCGCGCTTGCAGGTCGAACGGAACTCCGATCACCACGGGCCTGCGCTCGCGGCGCGCCTGCAGAAACGCGTCGCGCACCGCCACCGGCATCCGTTCCGGCAAGTGCAGACGATGATAAGCGGCGCCCGTCGCCGTGATGAGCGGCGACTGGTCGATCTCCTGGTTGTACCAGCCGCTCTTCAGCGGCACCTCCCCCGCGAACACCACCACCGGCAGATGCGCGCGCACCGCCGCCGGCAGCGCCGTGATCAACTGCGTCACGCCGGGCCCGCAAGTTACGCTCGCCACGGCCACGTCCCCGTTCTTGCGCGCGTACGCCATCGCGGCAGCCAGCGCGCAATGCTCGTGCCGGACATAGACCATGCGGCATCCCTGCTCCATCAGCCGCGCAGCCCAGTTCATGTTCGCATCGCCGAGCAGCGCGAAACAGGTACTCACGCCCTCCTGCGTGAAGGCCTTGGCGAGGACGTCGTAGACATGGAACTTGAGGTCGCCTTTCATCATCGCAGCCCGCTAATTCACTGGCGAGAGGCCCTTGATGCCGTGCCGCTCGATGGAGCGGGCAATGAAACCGGAGGCGTTGAGCTCCTGCACGAACTGCTTGAGGTAGGCGTCCGCCGCGGACTTGCCGCGCGAGGTGCTGAGGCCATGGTTCACCGTCATGAAGCGCCCGTCGAGCAGCCGCGCATCCGGCATCTTTGGCATGGAATCGATCAGCATCGGCTTCAGTGCCGCCATCGCCTCTGCCTTGCGGTCGTTGATCATGTTGATGGAACCCTGCAGGTCCTTGGAGTCGACCAGCGTCGCGTTCTTCAGCGCGGTCCGGAGGTAGAGCTCATAGCCCGCCTTGGCCGGCGCGGCGATGCGCACGCCCGGGGAATCCACCTGCTCGACCGAGCGCAGCGGCGAGTCCTTGCGCACCACGTAGGTCGCCTCGATCGCGCTGATCGGCGGCGAGAACGAAATCGTCTGCGCGCGCGTCGCCTCAATGGCCAGGATGGCGACATCCCAGGTGCCCTTGTTGACCGCGTCAGCCACCTGGCCCGGCGTCGGAAACACGACCATCTCCACCGGCACGCCGAGGCGCGCCCCGAGCTCGTTCATCACGTCGACGGCGACCCCGTGCAGTTGCCCGTTGGCGTCTTTCTGCGTGAAGAGCGTGTTGGTGAGGTTCATCCCGGCGCGCAGCTTGCCCGTCGGCGCCAGCTGGGCGCGCGCCGCGTCGGGCACGGGCGAAGTCGCGCATCCGGTCATGAGCACCCCAACCATCGCTGCCTGAAACAGTTTGAGCATTTGATTCTCCGTTTCATGGTTCTCCTCACGATACAGGTTTTGCTAGCGTGTCGGCACCCGCGCCATCCAGGCGAATTGTCGCTCACCGAGCTCGAAAGCGCCCTGCATGAGGAGCGCGAGGGCGGCGGCGGGAATGGCGCCGGCCAGGAGGGTGGCGTTATCGTTCAGGGCGAGGCCGGAGACGATGCGCTCGCCGTAGCCGCCGGCGCCGACAAATGCCGCGATGGTCGCGGTGCCGACGTTGATCACGGCGGACGTCTTGATGCCGGCGAGGATGGAGGGCGTCGCCAGCGGGAGTTCGATGCGCCAGAGTCGGTCTTGCGCCGAGAGTCCGAGCGCTAGCGCAGCCTGGCGCATGCCCCTGCCGATGGCTTCAAGGCCCGTGTGGGTACCGCGCACGATGGGCAGCAACGCGTAGAGGAACAGGGCGATCAGCGCCGGCGCGGTGCCGATCGTGCCGAGCAGCGCGATCAGGAAGGCGAGCAGCGCGAGCGAGGGAATGGTCTGGATGACGCCGACCGCGCCGAGAATCACCTGGCTGATTGCCTGCACCCTTTGCGCAAGAATTCCCAGGGGAATACCCGCAACAATGCTCGCGGCGAGGGAAACGAAGACCAGGACCAGGTGTGCCCTGGTCAGGCGCCAGAAATCCGGGCCGAAGAGGACGCTGACGAATTGCCGTTCCGTCTTCTTCTGATTCGACAAATCGGTGCCGAATAGCGCGGCCGCTTCGGCGAAACTTTTGCCCTGCAGCTCCGCAGCGGCATTCAACCGGATCATCGTCTGCTCGGAAATGCTGCCCTGCAGTTTCTGCAGCCGCGCCCAGGCCTGCGGAAAGCGCTTGGGCACATCCAGGCGGTAAAGCAGAACGGCGTCGTAGCGCGGGAAGAAATTCCGGTCGTCTTCCAGAGCAAGCAGTTTGAAGCGCTCGATCTTGGCGTCGGTGGTGTACACGTCCATGACGTCGAGTTTGCCGGTGGCGAGCGCTTCGTAGGCGAGGCCGTGGTCGAGGCCCGAGGGCGTCGCGAACGGCAGGCCGTAGGCCGCCTTCAGGCCCGGCCAGCCGTCGGCGCGGCCGATGAATTCCTGCGACAGGCCGAGCTTGAGCGCGGGATGCCGGCCGAGATCCGAGAGCCTGCGCACGCCGAGCGCCTGCGCGCGCTCCTCGCGCATCGCCAGCGCATAGCTGTTGTTGAAGCCGAGCGGCGCCGCCACGCCCAGCCCCAAAGGCTCAAGGGCGCGGTTCAGTTCCGCGAGGCCGGGGTTCCCCTCCAGCTTGAGGATTTCCTTCGCGATGGTGCCGGTGTATTCGGGATAGAGGTCGATCGAGCCGGACTTCAGCGCCGAGTAGAGGATGCCGGTGT
>Ga0335083_10002106_pt1 | contig 26640 bp, 39 predicted proteins | sample Lox_Sample_42_FD_206716 | JGI IMG/M metagenome (GOLD analysis project Ga0335083, IMG submission 206716) | Soil microbial communities from Loxahatchee National Wildlife Refuge, Florida, United States - Lox_Sample_4.2 | ecosystem: Environmental > Terrestrial > Soil > Wetlands | place: USA...
GCAGCAGCCGGCGAGGCCGCCCTCGCACAGCTTGCCCTTGACGTGAACCGCAGCGCTGGAACCCGTGAACGGCGTCGACACTGTCACCTTGCTGTTCTGAAGGAACCAGATGTACTCGCGATACGAATGACCGTCGTCGGAGTAGCCGCGGTTGTGGAACTCCTTGAGGTCTTCGTCAAGCGCTCCGAGCAGCGACATCCGGAACAGTCCACCACCGTTCCCAGCATAGCCGACCGCGATCGGCCGCGCATCGAAATCCATCGGCGGGATGCGCCCGCCGAAGTAGCGCGAATCGACCGGAGTGAGGGTGGTAAGCCCCTTGACTGTGCCGGGCGGCAGATCGACCCAGCTTCCGTGGACATTGGCGCGCTCGACATGGTGCCAGCGACCGCCGGGCCACAACAGCCCACCATCGATATTCCACGTCAGCGAAAAGATGCCCTTCGCCTCGGCGTCGAGCATGTACTTCCACCAGGGCGGGTCGCTGCCATCGAAGCACATATGCACGAGCGGCGCGATGGAGTTGAGTTCGCCCAGCGTCTCCATGCTCGGAACAAAGTTCCCCTCCCAGGCCGAAATGTAGATTTGCAGATCGGGCTTGAACACCTTCGCGGCCATCAGCATCTCGGCGTCGCAGTTTACCGCCTCGCGCTGAAGCTCCGGAATCTCACGGAAATCGCCGCGCCGGATCGGGTCGCGGAGGTTCGGATTCTTCTGGAGCAGCAGCGGAATCGCCTGATGATGCTTGCTGTCGTAGCGCATCTCCTGCACGCCGACGAGACCAACCGACTTGAGCGAACTGATCGCGTTCTGGATGTTGTTTGTGCTCGTCGCGTGAAAGAGAATTTTCATCTCACTTGTCTCCTGCTACGATTTTGACTGGCGGCTTCATCTTGGCGGCATGAGCGCCCGCTACAGGATCAGGCCCACCCGTGCGCTGCGGCGAAAAGGCGCCCGCCATCGCAGCACGAGCTAAGGCTGCGCCGTTCATGCTCGCCGCTACGCCGCCAGGACCACCATTGCCAAGCATCGGCATATTGCCGCGCTTGCGGCTGAACATGTTGTCGGCGACCGCTTGGCGAGCCGGATCTAACTTGGGCGCAAGAACGTCTCCTTCGCGCACGCCGCCGGCATCGACAAGGTTCGTCACCCCCATCGTCTTGCCGTAGTCCTCCATGACGATCTTCGCCGTCTAATCAATCGCCTTGTTCCTGGAGTTCTGCCCAACTATCCCCGGCGCCCGACCGTCGCTATAGTCGGTCGGCGGCTTCGCGGCGGCCTTCTTGCGGCACTTCGGGCACGGCGGGTCCGGAGCCGTAATGCGGTCGACGATTCGGCTGTACGTGTGGCCGCACGCGAGGCATCTGAGCTTGATCTTGTACTTGGCCACCTTAGCGCCCCGGCCTTCCCATCGCCTTCAGCCGCTTCTCTTGCAGCGGCGACAGAGTCGGCTCTGGCACGGTGAAGGGCGCAGCCGGCATTTCGATCCACGGCTCCCAGGCGGTAGGCTTGAACCCGACATCGACGCCGGAGACGGCATGAACCCACTTCCCGTCGCGATGCCATCGGCGGTCGCGATAGAACCGGAACCGCCGCCAGCGCGCCGGGATGCGAGTCGGCTTATCAGCCACAGGCTCGCCGATCAGGAAGATCAGGCTGCCGTCACGCGGTACGCCTTCGAGCGTATCGGCTGGCGCGACTTCGATATCGGGCTCGACATGCGCCATGCCAGGCGGCGGAGGCGGCGGAGCATGGACCGTGACATCGGGCGACAGCACGGGCGCCGCCGCGGCCTCGCGCTCGAATGCCGCGGCCTCGTCTTCCGGAGGCGGCGCAACCTCAGGCGGCGGTGCGGCGGTGCGTGTCGCCCATGATGGCGCTGCTGACGGCTTCGACGGCTTGCTCATATCTCCAGCCCCCTATCCGATAAAAATGACGATGGCGGCCCCTCGGCCGCGCGCTCCTCGGCCCGCTTGAAAAAATCGACGACCATGCGATCGATAATGACGGCGCCCTCGCTTAACTCGCCCTTCTCCTTCTTGGTCGCCATCTCGTAGGTGTACCCGTTATGGATCATCGGCGTCTTGATCCAGTCGTCCCACGCCTTGTGCGCCAAGGCGGCGGCGAACACACGGTCGTCCTTCGTGCGATTCGGGGCGCCAATATGCGCTCCATCCTGAACCACGACCAGCATCTCCTCGATCAGCGGCGCCGAGCGGATCAGAAGCATGTTGGACGAGTAGGCGTCGCGCATCTTGTTCAGCATCTCGTGCGTGATCTGATGCGATGCTTGCGTGTGATAGGCGTAGCCCGAGGTCATCGAGTCGGGGCGGTGATAGAGGTAGTAGCGCGCCATCTCCATCGCGTCGGTCCACTCCAGCTCTTCGACGTTCTTCGAGTAGAGCTCGGCGCGAAGCTGGTTGCGAAGATCCTGAAGCGTTGTGAACACGGCCCGGCCAGGCCCGCCGAGCTCGATATTGACCATGCAGTTGCGGTAGGCGCCAGCCAGATGCGCCGTCACCCACGCGCACTGGCGCGTCTCGACGTTGTTGTCCGCATATTCGGCGACCTGCACGAGTTTGTCGGCGTAGCAGCGCCAACATGAAATAGAGTGTCTATCGCCCCAGTCGTTGCGCCCGTACGCCGGATCGACGCCGATCACGTACTGCGCGTCTTTGATCGGCTCCTCCCACACGCGAAGCTGGACTTCGCCCAGGCGCTCTTCATCGAGAATCTGCTCGCACTTCATCGCGAAGAAGTTCTCGCCGAGCCAGTAGCGATAGCCCTGGAACAGAACCGGCGACTCGTTCTCGTACTCGCCGTTGGCCCAGATGCGGTCGAGGTCTTTGAGCAGGCTCCTCGTCTGGAAAAAAGAGTACCCGCTGAACTGAAAGCATTCAGCTTCCGTGCTCGGAAGATTTTGCTTCAAGGTGTGCTCGTCAACACTGTTATCGGACGCGCGCCAGCGATACCAGCACCAAGCCTCGGGAGAAATCGTATACCCGTAATTCTCCTCGACGTACTTCGTCACCTCGCGCTCGTAATCATCGAGTTCGCGCGTGCCGTAGATCGCCCAGCGCTTGTCCTTACGCGAAATCGAATTGAGTTCTTTGGAATGCCATCCGAGAAATGCTCGGTGAATGGTCGCGCGGTCTCGACCAGCCTCATCCCACATCGATTTCCAGAAATTCAGACCATAGCCGGTCGACTCATAGATGTAGAGCCGGTTCGGATGATGCTCAGCAAGAGCTTCACGAAATGAATCCAGGCCCTCTTTCTTCCCGTACTTGGCCACCTCCGAGCATATGGCACAATTATATGATCGAGACTCCCCCCAGGTGTCCTTGCTTTTCCCAGCGACCAAGAAGTCGAGATTCGATCCATTCGTGAAGTGCATAAACGACTTGTTGTCCTTGCCCTTCACAATGCCGAAGCTGGCGCCAAAAAATCGCTTAGGAAAACTGCTGATGTATCGCCGAATCACTAGGCGAAATTTGTCACGGTTCGTGTCGTTGTCGACAACGAATGCGGCCTGCAAGCCAGGGAAGAGGGCGAGCCAAAATATCAGAACCGCCAGCGCGATCGTCGTAACTCCGAGCTGCCGACTCTTCAAAAAATAGAATGTGCGCTGACCATCGGCGAGCCCCTGCGCGATGTGCTCAAGAAATTTTCTCTGGCTCCCCCAAAGTTCCAGTTCGGCGCCGCGACCATCTTCGGCAAGAACCTCTTTCGAGTCGATCCGCATGTGCTCGATGAATCTCTCGAAGGCGTTCAGCCATCGAGGTTGATCGAAGCCATCCGTATCAAACGGAGAGATCGTCATGAATCCAGAAGTTCCTTCAGGCGCTTTTTCTCGCCCAGCACCCAATGCAGTGCCGTCTCCATCGTCTCTTGCGTTCTGAGATGACATGCCCTTAGCCCCGCTTCCGTGAGCGCGACCCGATACTCGACAAAGCCACCTGCCAATAGCTCGGACATAGCCGCAGAGGATGCGGCACCATGCGGCGAGCCAGCGAATGACCATCCAGTCGCACCACCGCGCAACTCGAAGCCGAGTACCAATGCGCGCAATACGTTGTATGCCGGTTCAGAAAGCGGGGGCGACATTTCGCCGCCCTCGCCACGAGTCCGGCCTGTCGGGTAAATTGCACCCTCATGATCCCGTTCAGTCAAAGTTATAACTCCCCTTTTGCGTGAGGGTGCTCATCCCAAACCCCCAAATCCAAACCCGACCGGCATCGCGTATACCGGCCCCTCCTGACGCTCCGGCCGATCCCATTTGTAATCGAAATCGTCCATCAGCTCGAGCGCCACCTTGTCGGCGGCGTCCCAGCGATCGATCTCGGAGAGCGACTTCGTCATCGTCGAAATCGTCTCGTTGATAACATCGGCGATGAAGTTTTTCTTCCCACGCTTCGCCGAGAACCGTCCGCGGAACGCCTCCCACAGCGGAATATGCTCTTTGATCTCGCGACGCTGGTTGGCGCGAGCCTTGGCATCGTCCGCAAAGCGCTTGCGCATCACTCGCAAAATGTCCACCTGCTCTGGAATCGCCTTGCGCTCTTTGAGTTCAGCAAGCGTCTGCTTAAAGACAGCAGCGATCCGACCATACGCATCGGACTGCGTGTTATCAGGTTTCTGCTCTTTCAGTTCGCCGGTCAGGTCGAAGAACCGGCGGCGCTCCGGATCGATCAGGGTGTCGTAGCAAACCTGCAACTCTTCAAATGTCTCTCGGTCGCCGCCCTGGTCAGGGTGCTCCTTCATCGCCAACTTGCGGAACGCCTTCTTGACCTGCTCTGTCGTTGCATCACGGGCCACGCCCAGACGCGCGTAAGGATCGAGCCCCTTGGCCGCGACATGCGGCTTGGGCTCGCTCCTATCTTCCCTCTTCGATTTGACGATCTGACGCTTCATCGTCTTTCAACTATAACGCTTTCCCGCGATTTACCTTCGACAATTTAACGCCCCAGATTTTCCCTCCCGAGCCGATCTTGAACATCTTGGGGGAGCGGCCCGAAAGACATCGCGAGCTTCGCAGCGGCGCGCGTTCCGCTGGCCGAAAGGAGGCTAAGGGAGCGCCCCCGAAACTACGCCGCGGCTGGCGCGCGGAACCGCTGCTCCGCAAGCAGGAATCCGAACAGCGGCCACAGCTTCTCGAACGCCTTCTGATACGCAAGCCGTTCGCCGATCTCCTGGCGGTAGTTCTGCGGATCAACGCAGGCGCTCTCGCCCGTGACGGTGTAGCCGTTGTCGAGGATGATGACGCAGATCGTCAGCGTGCCGACGACCTGACGATAGATCGTATCCTTGATCCGGGAGCGCATGTACGCCTCGGTGACTTTCTCGCCCGGCAGGCGCGAGATCGCGTGTTGAAGTGCGGAATCGGTGAGCATGACAGCCTCGCTTTGGTTAGATGAAGCCCTTCTCAGATGCCAACCATTCTGGCATCGCAAACGTCCCGTCGTTGTTGTTCTCTACCTGCGATTTCGGCACCCACTCTTTCGTGGTGCCGTCGTCCAGGCGCCACGCCTTTTCGGTCTCGCCGCATATCGACGCCGCAATGTAAACGATGTCGGAGCGGCCGGAGGTCACCTCACCACCATCCTCACGCGCTCCTCAAGCTCAGCGGGCACGCGCCCGGCCATCGCGGCGAGAGGCGCCGGCTCGGGATGATCGAACGCATGGATCGCGGGCGGCTCGCTCACGCAATAACGAACCCACGACAGCAGGCGCTTGCCGCGCGCAGGCTTGATGCCGCGGTGAAACCCGAACGTGTCGGCAAGGAACATCGTGCCGGCTGGGCCATAGATTGTCTCGACCTCGCCATCCTCGACCGCGGAATCGCCGTTGCCGTTCCGGACGTGCGTCCCCTTCTTGAACAGGTGCGGACCGTCCGCCTCTTCGAGAACGTCGCTGCCGTAAATAAACAGCGCCAGGAACTTCCGGTCGTCCTGATCGCGATGCCAGTTCTGAATGCCCTGGATGTCGGCCTTGCCAGGCCCGACCCAAAAGGCGTTGAGCGAGTAGATTTTCGCAGGCTCGTTGAAGTACGCCTCGGCCGCGCGCAGGTAGAGCACGCCCATCTCCCACACATGAGGTGCGGTGATGACGCTCGCCATGTCGTAGCAGGCGACCTCGCTCTTTTCGAGCGCATCGTCGACCGTCGTGCCGACGCCGTCGCTATACGCCTTCGTGTGCGCGCGATAGACCGGCTTGGCCGAAAGGTACTTCCTGTACTCGCCGACCATCTGCTCGCTCATGCGCGGCTTGGTCTTGATGATGCCGTATTGCGTGAGATCGCCGATGAGAGTCATTTCACCAAGTCCCTGAAAAATCCAGAGTCGCGAAGATAAGGCCCGACCGAAGAATGCGTGCAGCCGGGAACGATCACGATCCGCTCGACGTCCGCAACCCGCAGCGCGTGCGCAAAGTCGCGCTCGAAATACGGCTCGACCTCGCCGATGTAGCAGCGGATCAACCTGGTCTTGCCCGCGCATACTGGCCGCAGATCCTCGTAGCGCATGACCGGGCGGACGTGGTCGCGCCAGTGATTGTTCCAGCGGTCGTCGTCGCGGAGCAAGGTCTGCGGCGACATCGCAACCACCTCGGTCGCGTCGCCGAGGACGCCGAACAAGATCGCTGCGTACCCGCCCATGCTGATCCCGACCGTGATGACGCGGTCGTACTTCATGCGCAGCTCGGCAACGTAGCCCGCGACATCCTCGACGTCGCCTACGCCTTCGACGCCCCTCTGATACCAGCACAGGTGACGGTCGCGCATGAGCACGGTCGAGACGCCAAGATCGCCGAAGGTCCGTGCCCACTCGAACGGTGGAATGCCGCCGCCGCAGTCTTCGCCCATTGAGGCGAAGCCAACGACGCAGACCTTCGAGTCTGTCAGATTTTCGACGAGGTCGGTCATGACCTGAAGTGATGGCCCGGCCGAGGCTGAGGCACCGTGATCTGCGGCGCCTGCGTCAGCCCCTCGCGCCGCGCGCGCTCTTGCATCGTTTTCTGCTCTTTCGCCTGAAGAATCTGCGCCTCGCTCTGCGCCTTCATGTCCTCGGCGACATCGGTGAGGACCACGGTCGACAGGGTCGAGCGGTCGATGGTCGCGAGGTTGCCGAAGTCGTCGGTGATTTCGACGACCTCCGGCGTTCCACCGCGCATGTGGGAGATGACCGCCCCGTCCGGCCACTTCAGCGCCTCGTACATCTTCCGCCCCGCCTCCTCGCTTTTGTAGAAGAAGTTCAGGTTGAGCGGCACCTCGCGATAGACGATGAGGATGCGGTACAGCTTGTCGGTCATCAACAATCACCCCTTCGCCAGATATTTCTCGATGATGCGCGCTTCCTTGACCAGACAGGAAGCGTCGACCGGCCCCGTACGCGCCCGCAGCGCGTATTCCACCGCATCGCGACGACGCTGTGCCGCAAGTTCGCCCGCGGCCTGCTTCACTGAATTCTTGAATGCGCGTACCTCAGCCATACGATCCTCCAAAATTCCTTTAACGATATCGTCCATCCGTCGCGGGTCAGAAAAAGTAAGGCTCCGCCATTGCCCGCGTATACGCCTGAACTTGATCTTCTTCACCGCTTCGCTCTCCACGCCGCCACGCGGCAGTTCGACGAGCAAAACCTGGCGCGGCGAGGGCGCTGCGGCACGAACGCGGCGCCGCAGGTCTCGCAGGATCGTTTGATGGGTACCGGCGGTTTCGCGCTCAATTTCTTCTTCGCCTTCGCCATTGTGGCCAAAGGATACCGTTACGGTAACGCTACAGTCAACCGCAAAAACAAAGAGCCCCGAGAGACGCCAGTCAATCGGGGCTCTAAGCGGTCCGGAATCCTGGCCGGCGCTATGGGCCGGGTCGGTAAGCCGAAACCATCGGAGTTGTGCGGCTCCGTGGACCTGCCCCGCGCTCTCAACGAGAGCCCACGCCGGCCGGACGGGAGGGGCGAGGGGGAGACTACTGCGGAGCGGCCGGCGGGGCAAGCCCATACAGGCGCCGCACGCGCATTGCGGTCTTCACATCGGCCTCGGGCTCACGCAGACCTATGTCACAGTACAGATGCTCAGAGTCTTCGCGGAGCAGAACGATCTTGGCGATCTGCCCCATTGGGATCATCGACTGCACGTAAGCGCCGTCTTTGCCATAAGGCGGCGGTGACAGCGGTTCGGCCAACTTGAATTTGAGGACACCGTTGCGATCGTCGATCTGGTTCTCGTCGTACTTTGGCGGCAACATGTAGTTGTAGCCGGTCCACATGCCGAACATGACGAAGCCGGGAAGCGTTTTCGCTTCGTCCATCGTCTCGACGACGTGCGCGTACTGACCCATGGCGCCGCCGTAGCCAGGCAGGCCGGCAATTTCCGAGATCATCAGGATCGGCGGGCGGCCGAGCGCCGCTTCAAGCTTTTCGTTGGTGCGCAGGCCATCCGGTACGAACAGTTCTGGATCGGCGATCATGCCGACCATCTGCGGAGAGAAGGCACCGCTTGTGACCCTGAAGGAGCCGCCGTAGTCGGCGACCTGAGGCGCGCGAGCCTTCGAGACAAACACGAAGACCGGATTCCCGTCCTTCGGCCATGCGGCCTTCGGAGGCTCCGGCTTTTTATCCGGCAGCCGAATGTTATCGACAATCATGACATTACTTCTCATGACATTACTTCTGGTGCAAAGAAGGCTGGCGCAAAGAAGGCAGACAGAAACCTACTTCAGGGCGGCGCCGCGGTCAAACCCGTCCCGGCCACGTGAACCGGCCCGGCCCCTCGCCGACGCTGGTCGACGTCACCCACAGCGAGCCGTTGCCGTCGAGAAAGACCTGCCCATTGACCGCCGATTCCGGCGTCGGACCCCACGTGCGAACGATCAGCATCGGCAGCACGTCGCCCTCGCTGGCCTGGTTGCCCTCGAAGTCGTGAAGAGGGTGCGCGTCGGAACGCCAGTGATTGATCTTGGCCGCGTCGGCGGCGCTGAGCGTGTAGTGGACGATGCGGCCCGGCGTCGGAACTGGCGAGGTCGCGTAGCTCTTTGTCGGCGCGGGCGTCGCAACTTCGGGCGCCGCAGCGGACTCGGGCGCCAAGTTCTCTTCGGGCATCAGGATCTCCTTGGGGATTTTGGGGAGGAATGACTCGCTGGCATCGCCCGATATTTTCTCTCGCTGACCACCAACGAAATACTTGTCACCGGGCGGATGACGGATCGGGCGACGCCGGGAAACTTGTTACGCCAATTTCAGTCGGCACGCAACAAAAATTGTCGCCCTGACATCTCTAGTTCGGCTTCTTGTCCACATCCTCCGCCAGCCGCAACAGCCGCGCCTCGACCGAGCGCAAGGCGTTGATCGCATCGGCAACCGTCACCTCGCCCCGCATCTTGCGATACTCGTCGATCGAAGCGGCAATGAGAAAGGTGAGGGCGTCGAGGCCGGTCACTCTGCCATAGCCCGAGTCTTCGCTTCCGCAATATAGGCTTCTTTGACAACAAGCGCGAATGCCTCACCTATATTGTTAAGCAAACGCTCATGTTTGATGGTTCGCGCTTTCAAAAGCGCCTTATCAAAATCTAGTTTCTCAAGCGCCGACTTGAAACGGTTCACGTCCAAATCTGTTTTCATCCTGGCTACGAATGCTACGGTGCCAGTTATCGCGGCCATGCCGAACACACCATCCGTCTTAGGCTTTGCTCGCGCCATCAATGTCAGCGCACGGCGCGCCGCCGCTTCACCGTGGTGGTGCATGGCAGCGCGGATAGATCCAAGCGCCGAAGTCGTCAACGGTGGGTGCCGCCCATGCTGGTAGCGCGCGATCGTAATGCCACAACTGGCGCACAAATCGCGCATCGCAACAGCATCCTCATTGCCGGCGGCGACCTCAGCCCAAAACTGCTGAATTGGCCGCACCGCAGCGCGGTCTCGATTGAGTTGAACAAACAACCGTGCTCGCTCCTGTATTGAGTTCGCAACGATGATCGTACACGGCACTTCTTCAAGGCCGGCCTGCCTAGCAGCAGCAAGGCGATGCTGACCATCGATGACCGCATAAACCTTATTAAGCCTTGCCACCGTAAGAGAGCCGAAAAGACGCCAATCGAATTTGGCAACAATCTTATTGATCCGCACCCTGGCATCTTTATGTAACTCGCGCTGATATTCAGTCTCGATCACCAGAGATGTGACGGGCAACCAGCCAAGTTCCGGTTTTTTGCTCATACAATTTTTCCCTCAATCTCCCTCTTCGCCTGCTCGCACATGGCGGTGTAGCGGCTTAAGGCCGCCCGAGCCGACGTATCGCCGGCCGCCGCGTGCTGCGCAAGAATCGCCGCCATCTCGATGGAGGCCGCCTGCTCCAGCCACTTGAGGATGCAGGCGCGAGCGATGCGTCCCCACCACGCTTTGTCGTAATCATCAAGTTCTTCATACATAGGCAGCGCGGCCTCGTGCTGCGTACGCTGCATTTCGTCGTAAGCTGCCCCCGCACACTCCAAGATCCGCGGATCGGTCATCGCGCCCCAAACTTTCTCTCCAGCCACTCCTTTACCCACGGCTCATCGGTCTCAGGATCATACGGCGGCGGATCGCCGACCGTAACCGAGACGACAACCCCAGACGCCGTCGCCTCAGCCGAGTGATAGTTCCAGCCTGGCGTTTTTACTTCGCCACACGCCGGACAATGAAAGCCAATGAGATCCGGATTTGGGAGGCATCTACTGCTCCTGTAACGCCATCCCTAAAAAGTGGACCGCTCCCAGGAACAAGTCAAGGAAATAGCGTTACACCCCTCGAAAATCAGGACGCTCCCAGGACGCGAGATCGGACTCCCAGGACGATATCGTTACATGTCCGGATTTTTTCCAAAGAAAAAGGGGGAGGGAGGCTCCGAACACGCACCCTCCGCGTCCATTCGATCGGCGGAAAACGCGCGGCTCGGGGCGGCCGGGGAGCGGCGGGAGGAGCATCAGGAGAACGCCAGCTTACAGGCTCGATCCTGAAACGCTACTTATTCTCCTAAGCCATTGATATCTCTCAGTGGCGAAAATCGTATAACCGTTATTATCGAAAATGTTAACGCGGTGGCGATCGGCTGCGCCGGCCGGCTATGCGCCTGGCGTGGATCTGGCCGCGGTCGAGCTCGGTTGTGATGGCGCGGCCGGAATGTACGCGTGGTGGACATTCAGCGGCGGGTGGGTGCGTCGCTCAACAGCGCACCCCCACTCGCGCTTTTCTCCCCCTCTCGCAACTCCGCAAGCTTCGCCTGATCCTCCCCGCCGCTCCCCTTGTACTTGCGCGCGGTGTGCGGTCGCAGTGGCGTGACCGGCGGTAGCGCAGCAATATGGCGTTGCGGTGCGTTAGGCTCGGGTGACTTGATCCCGAATCGGCTTTGAGCTCCTCGCTTGCCGCGCGCTGCCATGGTCTTCCTGTATGCGGAAACTCTAATATAAGCCTTCTCTAATTTAGGGAGTATATCAGCAAGCGCTAATATAACCGTGGATCTGACGCGCGCGAGTGCGGGTTGGTAGGTCTTTGCCAATCGGGCAAGCTGATAGTCCTCGGTCGGTAGTGGCTTGCACCCTGAACACCAATACTCGATCGCGAGCTGCACAACGATATGGTGCACGGTGCCATGTGCCACGACTAGATGCTCGCATTCCCGAATAGGGTCTAGTGGCATGGGTGCGAGGCGCCACCTATCCGTCCTTAACCTTTTTGCCATATTTCCTTCATATTCCTGTTTCGTGTTTCATATAGAGAGCAAACTACTCCATATTACACCCCTTTCCCTATATAGGGAAATATGTTAAACATAGAGTTCTCGCGCAAGGGGTTAAGAAACAGCATACTTACACAACCTTACATCTTTAATCGTCATACATATAGACGTTATTAGGAGGCACCATTGACAGATAAGGCAATTTTGAATGGGCCTATGTTAAATGGCCTAGACCTATGCTTGGCGGATCGCCAGCGGGTCTTGGGCATGTTTCCCGACCGCTACACACGCGAGCATATCCCGTTTTGGGTCTTTGCCGAGCCGGAAGCTACGCGCGCACGCTTTCCTGTGCAGTTTGAGAACGACCAGGAATGGTTGGCCGGGACTTGGTTCTATGTTACGTCCCGCGGTCTACTGGACGCGCGTGTGAAGCAATGTGTGAGCGAGCCAACTTGGCCGGACAACCCCGAACTCCGGGGCAAGCCGCGGTACGTAGAGGCAGCGCATGGCGTCAACCTGCGCTATCAGGGGTGGGCGCGGTCCTATCGATCGCACCAAGCCGGCCTTACGATCGAGCGCTATAGAGCAGATCCGTCCTCCGTGGCCATCCCAGAACGGCCCGCCCGCCGGCCGCGGAATGCGTCGTTTTGGTCGAAATAGCTAATATAGACTTTACAAAATAGACCGCTCTAAGGCATTCTGGCGCCATCTTTTCCCAGGATGGCGCCGATGACCGACCTAACCCTGCCGATCTACAACGACGAAAACGCAGCCCGCGAGCACATGGAACGCGTGCGCTGGCCTAACGGCCCGGTATGTCCGCATTGCGGCTGTGTCGAGAACGTCCACAAGCTAGACCCGGCCAAGTCGCCGCGCCCTGGCCTGTACTATTGCCGCGAATGCCTTGAGCAATTCACGGTCACGGTCGGCACCGTGTGCGAGCGCTCCCATATCCCCCTGCACAAATGGGTGCTTGGTTTTCACCTGTTCTCGGCCAGCAAGAAGGGCATCAGCGCAAAACAAATTCAGCGCATGATGGGCCTGTCCTACAAGTCGGCGTGGTTCATGTGTCACCGCATCCGCGAGGCTATGGCGCCGCAGGCGGGCACGGTCGAGCCGATGGGCGGCGAAGGCAAGATCATCGAAGCGGACGAGACGTACTACGGCGCCAAGGATCGAACCGGAAAACGTCAGGGTCCAGGCGGCAAAGCAAAGATCATGGCGCTTGTCGAGCGCGGCGGCGCCGTGCGCTCGTTCCGCGTGAAGCGCGTCGATGCCAAGACCGCCAGCGAATTGCTGACGGCGCACGCGAAAGCCGGAAGCCAGTTGATGACCGACGAAAGCGGCATCTATGCCGGTGTCGGCTCGTGGGCACGCGGTCATTTCGCGCGCCACCGCTCCGTCATTCATAGCGCCGACGAATATGTGCGCCATGAAAAAGGATTGCCACCAATCCATACCAATACGATCGAGGGCTTCTTCTCGATCTTCAAGCGCGGCATGGTCGGAGTCTATCAGCACTGCGGCGAGCAGCACTTGCAACGCTACTTGGCGGAATTTGATTTCCGCTATTCAAACCGTGAGAGGCTTGGCGTTAACGACGACGCACGCGCGCTCAAGGCGCTGCGCGGCATCGAAGGAAAGCGCCTCACGTATCGGCGGATTAACAAGCGCCCCGAAGTCTAAGCGCATCACGCGCAAGCAATTCCGCGCATGGCGCGCGATACGTCGCCGCCAGAAGAAAGGCGCCGCGTACATCTCGCCGCGTTACGCTAAACTCGCCCGTCTTTTGGATCTGGTTTCGCGCGGAAAGCGCGAGTAGGGGGAGAAAATGGACGAGACTGACCTTGAAATTTTTCGGCTGAAAGCCCGGATGCTTTTGATTGAGCGGCTCGCCTTAAAGACTGCCTTTGCAATGCCCGTAGCACTCGGGGCGTGCACAAAGGAAGAAAGTCGGCGGCAGTTAATCGAATTTCTGGAGGCTCCGATAGGAGAAGGTTTAGAGCGTGCTTTTGGTCAGCGCTACCAAGACCCAGCAAAAACAGCGCTATATTCCGAAGAAGTCCGCGAGGTGGTTTCTTCGATGAAAGCATACGTAAACGGATTGGCGCAGCCCTAACGGGTCGCCTTGGTTTTTTGAATGCGCTTTTTCTTCTTGGGCCTCGGATGCCGAATGTCCTTGTTCTTGATCGGCGCCATGTTGAGCGCTCGCCGCATTAGCTCGTCGCCGCCGACAGGATCGAGCGGCAAATCTTTGGCCGACTCTTTTTTCGCTGAATCAGACTTCATATAGTCACGTTGTCCTGGGCACGCGGACGGGAGGGCTAGAGCACCCCGCCGGCCTCTAGGGCTGGCGCGCCCGGCGCAAAGAAGGGGTAGCGTGCACCTCTTCGATGCCTGCGGTAAAGGCCGCAGCCGGGCGCGCGTCATAATTCGCCATGAATTTCTCGATTTTCATTTTGTTAAATACATATTGACGGTCGAAATAGCGTAAGCGGCTGATATCGGCCCGGTTTATTTTTCGAGAAACTCTACTGTCAAGTTGACAGTAGTTTTTTTGCGGGAGTAATCTCGATGACGCTGCACCGCTGGCATGAGCTGGAATGCGGCATCGATAACGGATGCGTCGAGCGCGAGGAAAGCGACCCTGACGGTTGAACGTCGAGCCTGGCAGCGTCGGCATCCCAAGCCAGAAGGATCAGACGTCATCAAGGGCGGCGGATATCGGTACGAGAAGGTGTAACTTCAGGGCCGGGCGGGAAGGGCAACGGGGAAAGTAGATGAGACTCGGGCTACTGCCACTAGACTTGGACGAGGCGAACGCTTTCCGGGCGGCTGGGCGTGGAAGCCCACCCATTTCCAACCCGTGCCTCCCCCACCCCCTCAGGGCTGAGCACACCAAGAGAGAAGGAGTGAACGATGGCACAGGTAATTGTTGACAAGGAACGGCTCGCGCGAATCGCTGCGCTGAAGCACGGCTCCCATTCACCGAACGATGACGAGATGTGCGTTATGGAAGCTGTGGCCTACGTCACGCACAAGGATTGGACGGACTCGCCGCCGTGCGTGTGCCCGGTACTTGGCGCATTCATGCGCGCGTGGAACGACGGGCTGCCAAATGACGAGGACCGGACACGGCTGCTGAAGCCGTTCATTCCAAAGCTCATCAACACACGGGGGTCCGCCAAACTCGAACAGCGGCGCGCTACGATGGCGGCAGATTGGCTGATCCGCACGCACACGGTCGCGTGGCTGCGGCTCGCCAAACTCGACAGGCAGGCCGACGCGCTTGCATCGCTGCCCGAGATCACGGATTTCGCACAATGTCCGTCGCTTATGCCGACGCTAGAAGCGGTGCGAAAAGATGCGGACGCAGCCTGGGCCGCAGCCAGGGACGCAGCCTGGGCCGCAGCCAGGGACGCAGCCTGGGCCGCAGCCAGGGACGCAGCCAGGGACGCAGCCTGGGCCGCAGCCAGGGACGCAGCCAGGGACGCAGCCTGGGCCGCAGCCTGGGCCGCAGCCTGGGACGCACTGAAGAAAACCACGGCTGAGATGCAGGCGTCCGCTGTGCAACTGGTCGAGCGCATGATCGCTCTCAAGGATGAGCCATGACCCCACCCAGAGAGGACGGCGGAGCGGCGTGTGAGCGATGCGAGTTCGCGAGCGACAAGAACAAGCGCACTCTCGAATGTCATCGTTACGCGCCCAAGATGGCGGACCCGGCAAAGAACGATGGCAGCATAGCGGGCTATTACAACGGTGAGCCCTGGTGGCCACACGTCAACCCAGATGATTTCTGCGGTGAGTTCAAAGCCCGCCGGTCGACGGCGGCGCAAGCCCTGCTCGCCCGCTCGCAGACCGTCGCCCGCATCGTCGCCGACGCGCATATCGGCTCGCCCGAGGCGCTGCGCGCCACCGCCGCGCGCTACGCCGCCGCGGCCGAAGAACTGCACGCCACCGGCCACGAGGACGTGGCCTCCCTGCTCGACATCTTCGGGCAGACCGCCCTGCGCAACGCGCGGCTGATCGAAGCCGGCTTCTGCACGCAGCGCCGGCCGCACTGGCTGAAGCTGGTGACGGCATGAGCGCCTATCACATCTTCGACCTGCCGATCCTGCCGAGGCGCCCGAACGGCCTGAAGGTCGTGCTCTTCGCGGGCGGCGGCGGCTCGTGCACGGGCATCGAGCAGGCGCTCGACGAGCTGGGCGATCCGTCGCCCTATGTCGACGCGGCGGTCAACCACGATCCGGAAGCGGTCGCGATGCACCGCGCGAACCATCCGCGCACGCGTCACTACTGCCAGAACGTCTGGCAGGTCCGGCCGCAACAGATCATCGATGATTTCGGCGGCCGGCCGATCGATCTGCTGTGGGCCTCGCCGGACTGCAAGCACTTCTCCAAGGTCAAGGGCGGCAAGCCGGTCGAGAAGAACATCCGCGACCTCGGCTGGGTCGTGCACGCGTATACGCGGCTGCCAGCGCATCTCAAGCCGCTGAAGATTTATCTGGAGAACGTCGAAGAGTATCGGGATTGGGGCCCGCTGATCGCGACCGAGTGCCCCGCGCAGAAGGGCATGACGTTCAAGCGCTGGCTGCGCGAGTTCCGCGTCAACGGCTACAAGGTCGCCTATAAGGAAATCCGCGCCTGCGACGTCGGCACGCCGACGATCCGCAAGCGCCTCTACGTCGTCGCCACCTCGGACGGCACAGAGCCGGTGTTCCCGGAGCAGACGCACGCGGCACCGCTGAAGGCGAAGGGCCTGGCACCTTATCGCACGGCGGCGGAGTGCATCGACTTTTCGCTGCCGTGCCCGTCGATCTTCGGCCGGCCGAAGGAGCTGGCGCCCGCGACCAAGCGCCGCATCGCCCGCGGCGTCGACCGCTACGTGCTGCGGCACGCCAATCCCTTCCTCGTCCAACTGACGCACACCGGCGCCGACGACTCGCGCGTGCGCAGCGTGGACGATCCGGTCGTCACCCAGACCTGCGCGCACCGCGGAGAGATCGCGCTGGTCACGCCACACGTCACCAAGTTCCAGACGAAGAGCATCGGCAGCGCGGCGGACGAGCCTCTTCATACGACACTGTCGCGACAGCGCCTCGGCGTGGTGGCTCCCACTGTCATCCGCACCGACATGCAGAGCGCCGCCGCGCGCAATGGGATCGCATCGCCCGAGGATCCTCTCCGCACCGCGACGAGCACCGGCGGTTTCGCCCTCGCCGCACCGGTCCTCGCCGGCTGCGGCGGCCGGGCCGCGCAATCGCCGCCGAAGACGGTCGAGGCGCCTCTCAACACGGCAACGGCCAAGGCCGATCAGATCCTGGTCGCGCCGGTGATCGCCGGCCTGGCGCACGGCGAGCACAAGGACCGGCCCAGGCTGCGCTCGCATGCGCCCGACGAGCCGACGCGCACCATCCATGCCGGCGGCGGCAATCACGCCGTCATTGCGCCAACTCTCGTCCAGACCGGCTACGGCGAGCGTCCCGGCCAGGCCCCACGATCGCTCGACCTGTTCAAGCCGCTCGGCACGCCGGTCGCGGGTGCCGTCAAGCATGCTGTCGTCGCCGCGCACCTCGCGCAGCACAACACCGGCATGGTCGGCCATGATGCGCGCGAGCCGGTCAGCACGATCGTCCAGAAGGGCTGCACCCAGGCCGTCGTCTCGTCCTCGCTGATCAACCTCAAGGGTTCGGAACGGCGTGACGGTCCGGCCGATGCGCCGGCGCCGACGCAGTGTGCGCAGGGCACGCATATCGGCGAGGTGCGCGCGTTCCTGGTCAAGTACTACGACACGGCGACCGGCCAGACCTTGGACGAGCCCGCACACACCTTGACCGCCAAGGCGCGCCTCGCCGTGGTCACGGCCGAGACCGTTCCCGCGCCGCGGATTAGCGAAGAGGACCGCTACGGCGCCTGGTGGGTCGCGCGCTTCCTCGAGGACGAGGGCGTGCTGCCCTCCAATGACGATCTCGGCGGCGGACCTCGGCCGAGCCTGGTGCTGGTCAAGGGCATGCCGATGGTCGACATCGGCATGCGCATGCTGCAGCCTCGGGAGCTGTTCAACGCGCAGGGCTTCCCGCCGAGCTATGTCATCGACCGGGGCTTGTTCGTCATCGACACGGTGAAGGGCACCGTCGAGTGGCGGCCGCTGACCAAGACGTCGCAGATCAGGATGTGCGGCAATAGCGTCTGCCCGCCCGTCGCCCGCGCGCTGATCCTCGCCAACCATCGCGCCAACAACGACAACCGGCCGCCCGGCTTCGCCGACGCGGCGGCAGCTGCCCGCTCTACGAAGTCGGCGAGCACGAGTGCGGCTACAACGTCATGGAATGCAACTGCGGCTTCGATCCCGACGCGCCCGCCGCCGTGCGCGCCAGAGGCCGCCCCCGCCTCATCTCCCCCCGGGGGAGAGCTGGAGCCACAAGTTTTGCGAGAGGCGCAGACCATCGCGGAAATCACGGACCTACTTTCGCGCAACACAGAAGAGGCCGATATCACGTTCCTTCTCGACGCCCTGCGCATTCCGAACGAGACGCCAGATTTGCGCAAGATCGTCGCATCCTATCGGCGCCAGTTGCTACACGCTGCGATCAGCGAAACGTACCGCCGCGCTCCCCTTCCCCGCGTGGAGGGGGCGGCACTGGATGCGGAGCGTGCGAAGCTGATCGAATGGCTGAAGATGCGGCGCGAGTATTATATCAAAGCATCGCACGGCGAAGCGCGAACCGATGCCGCCGAACACTATCTTGCAGCGGCTGACATGCTCACAGCCGACGCCGCCCAGGCGCAGGAGATGCGGGCGGAGATCGCGGACCTAAAAAACGTCCTGCGCAATACGAGAGAAAGTTGTGAGGACGCATGGGCGCAACGAGACAATCAGATGCGCCTTGCGACGGTCGCCGTTGAACGCTGCCAGAAGGCCGAGGCGGCTCTCCCTCTCGCGGTCAGGGCGGCGTTTGAGGAAGCGGCCGATGAAGCGGATGACTACGCCAAGGGGCAAACACTGTCGTCTGGTGTGGTGGCACACGGAGCGCGACACATAGCAAAGACGCTGCGCGCCCTCGCCGCCGACGACAAGGCCGTGCAGGAGATCGCCCAGCGGGTGATGAAGGGGGCGCCTAATGCCGTTTGAACGCCAGCCGCTTCCGGCTATTGACCCGTGCCCGTTCTGCACATCCACAAACACGCGCGTAGATATTATCTGCGGCGATACGGCCTACTACGTGACATGCGACGATTGCGGCGCAGAGGGACCGCATCTCGACGAAGCCGACAGGCGCGATGCGATCTTGGCGTGGAACCATCGAGAAGTTACGGAGCGGGTGATGAAGGGAGAAGGGAATGGCAATTAGATTTACGCAATATGTTTTGCCGAGCGGCCGGGCGCGTGACGAGTACATTACGCGACCCGCCGAGATCGAAGCGCTTGCAGATAAATTCAAAGCGTCTGGCGGTTGGTACGAGGCAGAGATTCTGACCACAGGCGAAGTGAGTTTCACAGCGTGCAAGATGGTCGATGGCGAAGCGCGCGACGTAGAGATCGAGATTTGCGCAAATGGGCCAGCGGTCTATGACGCTGTTGACCGCTTGGTCAAACGCTCCGTCGCCAAGGTGAAGGAGCCCGCCCCCGATGCCTAGCTCCCCTCCCAAGCCCCCAGCGGGGGCGGACGTCGTGTGCGTGCCGAGAGAGCCGACTGTGGAATGGAGCACTCGCATGCGGCTCCGCGGGCAAGCAGGGACGCATGCTCAGTTACAGATGGTCATTCAAGACGTGCTCGCCGCCTCCCCCTGCGCCTCCACGCACGTAGCTGTGCCGGTGGAGTTGGTGAAACGGGCAATCGGGGCCTTGGGCGACGGTGCATTTAATCGGTCGTTCGATGTGATGACCGAACTAGACGCCATTCTGACAAGGAGCAAGACATGAGCGGTCTTCGCGTCCTCAACGCGCGCGCATCTCAATCGGCGCTGTTGCTGCGAGCATCTGAGATAGCACGTGGCATCGACGCGGGATGGCAAGAAGGGGTCATAGAGCCGATCTCGCGCGGCGGTTTTCAGTGCTGGGGCGCGCAAGGGCGCATCGGCGCGCACAAAGACCCCGATTTCCCGAAGTGGTCCTATGTGCTGTGCATCCGTGCAGATGGACCGGCGACGTTTTGGACGAGTGGATACAAGCCCGTGCGCCTCAGGCTGGGCTCTATCGTGGAGTTCAACTGCCAGGCAGCACGGGCTTCGGCAGGCCAAACGAACCGATGAGGCTGTCATGGCGAACCAAGCGCAAGTCGAATTCACCAGCGCGAACATCTGGGATGTCTGGTTCCCGGAAGAGGCGCTTGCCGATGTGCTCGCCGGCCGCGACGTGGTGCCGAACATTGGCCAGGTCAAAGGCGCTTGGAAGGCCGCTCTCGAGCACGAGGTCCGCGCCGGCCGGCTGACGAAGTGGCGCGGTCACTGGTACCCCGTCGCGGGCGCGCCGTGGGGCCTGGGGCCGCTCAAGACCTGCTACGGCCGTCCTGAGATCGCGGCACAGTTCGGCCACGCCAAGGCCGCGTGAGTCGCGCCATGTCGATCTCCAACTCCCCTTATCTCAACCAGCCGCCGCGCACGCAAGAGCAGGCGCAGAAGGTCCGCGACCTCCTGATCGCCGACTGCCGCAAGCGCTACCTTCTGGGTGAGCTCAACGACGCGCGCGCGGTCGACTTCCTGGTCCGCAACACGGCACTCACCCGCGAGCAGGCGATCGACTACACGCTCGACTGGGACGAGATCATCGTCGATGCGCGCCGCTATGAGCGCCAGAGCATCGAGTCGGCGGCCGACTTCCTGAGCGAGGCGGACCGGGCGCGCCTCGATGAGCTATGGCAGGGCGCCCGGCCGCGCATCCAGTTCATCGACGGCATCCTGCGCGAGCGCGCTGCCAAAGAGGCTGCGAAGGCGGGCGCGTCATGACGAACCTTCAGCGTCTCGCCGCGATCACTGACGAAGTGCTAGGCAGCCAGCTGGCCCGCCAGCCCTGGGAGCCGTCGCACGAAGAGATCGCCGGCCGCTTGGTCGACCACCTCGAATATTGCGGCCGCGCATCGATGCCACCGCTCGATATCGCAAAGGACTGCCGCTTCCTGTTGGAGCGCTCGGTCGCGCCGCTGCCGTTGAGCGACGAGGTGATCGACAGTATGGCGCGCGGCGCCGAGAAGATGCTTGCGACCACGAACAGCGCAACGGCTTGGCTGCCGATCCTGCGCGGGCTGATCAAGGGCGCGTACCGGCGCGGAATTGAAGTGGGGAAGCCATGACCGACGCATCCCCCGCCCTCGCCCGTCTTGAAGGCGCCTTCGACAGGCTGCCGAGTCCGGAGCGGGAGCGTCACCTGATCGCCCGAGCGGGACGCTTCGGCTAAGCCGCTGTCGCCTGCGCCATCGCTGCATCCCGAGCCTTGAGCAGCGCGGCCCACTGATCCAAAGTCGGCGGACCCGCCTGGGTCGAGACCTGGGACACCAGGGTCAGGATCGCCTCGATCGCACTCACGATCGCCGGAACCATGGCGATGACGGCGCCCGCTCCAGTTGGCGCCAGCAAAGGCGCCAGTGACGCAACGAGGGTGGATGATTCTTGGAGAAAGCTCTGCGCGGCAGAGATGTCGGTCGCGGTGCTCATCAGATCCTCACTGCGTCAGGGGGATGATTGCCTTGGCGGCATCGATGGCGTTCTGAGCCGCAGCTACGGCGCCCGTGGCCGTGGTCACATCGGCCGGGGCTCCACACGCCGCAGTCGGCGGGGTCTGCTGCGAGGCCACATAGGTTGCGAGATCGCACCCGAGAACGGTCTTCTCCGCTGCGGTCATGGCGGTCTTGGCAGCCACGAGGCCGGTCGCGATTTTGACCTGGGTTGCCGAGTCGAAGCACGGCGCTGCTTGCGACGCCGAGCACGCCGGAAGCTTCCGGTATGCGACATCGAGATTCGCTGCCGCCGTCAGGGTGGCCTCGGCGTTGAACAAGGCTGTCTGCGGGCTGACCGAGCTCGTGCTGCCGCAACTGGACAGCACCAGGCTTCCGCCGAGCAGTGCCGCCACGAGCCACACCGGCACCTTGACCTGGGGCGGCAGGGCTGATCCGGCCGGCGCCGGCAGCGAATGCACGACAGCGTTGAACGCCGCATAGGCCACCGGAATCCACCACGGAAGAGGGTGGTCGGCCGGCGTTGCGGCCAGAACTGCCGCGAACGCCACGCTTATCATAACGGCGGCTTGGTTGATGTACTGAAGAACTTGGTTCATGGGACAGCCCTCTCTATTTCACATTCGAGTAGAAAAAGAATTTCGCTGTCTCTAGCGTCATCGTGGCGCCCACGGTCCAGGGCGGCGGCGCGATGGTCTTGTCGTGGTAGTGCGTGGCGCCGTTTGTTTGATCTGGGGCGCCACCTTCTACCTCATCGAATGCCGCTGCGCAATCAAGCATCACCGAATCGCTATCGCTGGCGTCGGCCGCGCGCAGAAGATTCGCGTTGTCGCGAGCGTCGCCGTTCCACTCGCTGAACTGCATCCGCTTCAGGCAGACATGCGCCGGGGTCGGCCCGAATCGGCCTTCCTTTACGCGATTGAAAATCGTGTGCATGACGCAGCGGCGCTCCATCGGCGTCGCGGAGCTCGCTTCGCAAAAAGTGGTGATGATGGCTAGCGGACGATCAAAGGCCATCACACTGGCCAATGGAAGTAGAACGCAACACCGGCTGCGACGGCAACACCGACAATGGCGGCCACGCGAAATGCTTTCATTCGATCATCGACCTGCACAACAACGCGGCACCCTTCGCAGCCGAGAGAGAATTTCATTTGTGATTTGTCGTGCAGGTTCCGGTCGTGGAATCGAGGACGTTCTTAGCGACCAGGCTGCATTCGAGCGCATCAAACCGTCGCGTCAAATCAGCCATGTTGCTTTGAAGCATGACGATTACGGACACGCCGCCCGCCACGATCATCAGAATTTGAATGATGTTGCCGAGCGTAATCTGCGGAGAGTAGCTAACCCTCGGTCCGTTTACCGGAACATCAGCCATCGCCCACAAGCCCCATTGCCAAACCTGCGCGAACCAAGTCCTTACCCGATACGGTATTATCATCATGTGACACCGTCAACCTATAGATGAATAACTTGCGCATTTTGGCGCCGATCTATGGATTAACGGTGTGTCGCGCGTCACGCTCCCGTGTTAATGGAATGTAAAAGTCAGAGCTTTGTCCACGAAACAGTTCCGGGGCCGCCCCAAGCACCTCCCAGTCCGCCTCCATCAAACGGCTCATACTGGATAGAGAAGGTACAGCCAGCCTCGGCCCATACCGAGAATGCCGGCGGGCCGCCGGTGCCGTCCGGGTAGATGTTGCATTCCTCGTAGAGCGCGAGGCTTGGGTCCACGCCGTTGACGCGCGCGCCCTGGACGACGCCACAAGCCGGGCCTTGCGACCCGACGAAGGTGAAGTTGCGGGCCGTGACGCCGCCCGTCCCGCGCAGATAGAACGTCGGCACGCTGCCCACGCCAGGCGCCACGGAACATCCGCCGTCCTCGAAATGGATCTGGCCGCAGTTCTGGAAGCCCGTGGCGCCCGTGGAGAACGGCGACGTCACCGGGTAGAGGTTGTCCTGGCCGGCCACGATCGAGATGGAGCCGGGCCGATTCTGGCCGAAGCTGCAATTGCTGATCTTTGCCGTGATGACGCCGTAAAAATTGGCCATGGCGGCTGCCCAGGGGCCCGCGAAGGTCAGGTTATCCCACCGCCATCCCGCGCTCGGCGCCCCGTCGCTCGTCGGCTCGGTCAAGATCGGGATCGGCGGAGTCTGCGCCTGCCACTGATGGCCGAATTCGAGGAAGTTGAGTTGGTATTCCTGGCTTCCGCGCGCGTCGAGCAGCGGGCCGCTCGGCGAAATCGGAATGAACGTCGAGCCAAGGCTCCCAGGGAAGCCCTGGTTGTCGGCGCCCCAGCCAAGCCCCTCGACGCGCTCACCGATGATCTTCGAGAAATTCATGGTCGAGCAGGCGTATACGTCCGGCGGAACGAGGAGCTTCGCGCCCGTGCCGCGTATCTGAGAGATCGCGGTGTTCCACGCGGGAGCGTCGTCCTGCGGGACCAGGTTGATGTTGAGACCGGAGTAGTCGTTGTTCGGGTCCTGGTTCCCGTTCTGGAGGATCGCCTGCAGGTAGACGCCGCCCTGCAAGTTGTCGAGACCGACGATGACGTCGTCGTCCATGCCGCCACCGGGACCGATCCGGTTCACCAGGCACCGTTTGCCGACGTCGGCCGTAGTGAGGTTGAACGTCGGACAGTTGAGCCGGTTGCTGCCGCGCGAGATCGAGCCCGCGACGGAGCCGCCCCACAGCTTGACGCCGCCCTTGGCGGCGAAGTCGTCCTTGAAGTTTGCGCTGCCAGTCATGATGAAAATCCAAAAATGAAATGGAAACTAAAAATACGTCTCGTCAACGATGATGACGCCTGAACCTCCGCCGGCCGCACCAGACGGCGCGGTGCCTCCAGCGCCAATCGTATAAGTGTAGGTCGCGGCTGGGGCATTGATTACCAACTCAACATACTCACCAGCGCCACCGCCACCGCCAGCGTTCGACGAGCCACCGTACTGACCGCCGCCGCCCGCGCCGGAGTTAGCGGCAGCAGCGCCAGGGCCTACGCCACTGGCGCCGCCAACACCGCCGCCGCCAAATGGACCGCCGCCACCGTTTCCACCGTTGGATGTCGAAGCCTCGGAGCAAGTCTGTCCAGCATTGCCGGCCATGCGAAACGATGCAGACCCCGATCCCCCAGTTCCGCCCGAACCACCCTGCCCGCCGCCCGCGCCGCCCGAGCCGGCCGCTGCAACAATCGAATTGAAAGATGTCGCCCCGCCGTTGCCACCGCCAGCCCCCGTAGATGAGCCAGAGCCACCACCTCCGACCATCCTGATCTTGAGCTGCGTGCAGCCGACTGGCGTCGTATACGTGGACCCACTGGTGAGGGTCTGGCGCGTCGGTTGCGGGATCGGTTTGTAAGCCATGTCAGGTCACGTCCCAGGAGGCGCCATCGAAGATAAGCGTGATGGACTGATAATTTTCATTCATCACGAACGTCGACGATCCATCAATCAGAATGCCGTTGCCGCTCACGGTGATGTTGTTCGTGGCCGCGTCTCCCTTGCCATCCTTGATGATGAAAGTCTGCCCGACGCCAGGAGTGGCCGGAAGGTTGACCGTGGTCGCGGAGCCGACTGTTTTTCTGACAACCAACATGTAGTTGGAGTTCGTCAGCGTAAACGGCCCGGCGCTCGTGACCACCAAAACAGATGGAGCCACGGAATTGCTCAGCAGTCGCAACCAGGCCCCTACTGTTTGCCCGGTCGGGACGATCGTTGTCACCCCTCCATCATCGGTAGCGATGCTGGTCGGGTTCCAATAGAAAAATCCCTGGCCTCCATCGCCGGGGTTGGTCGTCCCACGCATGTAGACGGTGACGGTGATGCTGTCGGCCGCGTTGCCGACAAACGAACGCATCGCCGCGACATTGTCGGCGCCCTGGAGATATGTGTTCAGGTTGTCGGCGCTGACCGAGCCTTGGCCCTGAACCTGTACGGCGAGAGCTTGCCCCACAGGCTCAGTCCATCCACTTGCAGGTAAATGATTTAGAGCTTGATCCGCAGTAGATAGCGACTGCATCAGTTGGGCAGTCAGAGCCGTTGAACATGATGGAGTTGTTCAAGGCAGCGGAGCCTCCTGTCGCGGGCTGAAGCGCGATCCCGCTTGGAGTGGCCGGGGTGGCGCACCCATAAGGATCAAGAGGGCTGTTGCGGATGAAGACGAACGGCGCTTTGATATATCCAGCACCCGGATCGGTGATTGTGATCGAACCGAGGGTGGAACCAGACAAGACCGCGATTCCCTGCGCCGGCCGAGCCAGAGACGGTGTAGCGCCAAATGTGCCGGATGGCGCAAGACCGTTCGGCTGATTGAGACCGAGATACTGGGAGTTTCCCGCGTATCCACCGCCCATGAACTCGACGATCGGCGCGTACGTGAAGCCGAATCCGGCGTTGGTGATGCTGCACGACGCAACCGAGCTTCCTGAAAGCGTCGCGGTCGCCCGTGCGCTTCCAAACTCGACATACATGATCGTGTCGCTGATGTTCTGAATGAACAGAAACGAGCGCTGCTTGCTTTCGGCAAGGACGAGCTGCGCTGCTCCGGTACTCGTGCCGCTTGCATCGTACAAGTAGTCCGGGACTCGCTGCCCTCTGACGCCGACGAGCTTCATCAGATCCTCACTGTCTTGGCGGCGGAGGGATCGGCCGCGGACGGGTTTTGATAGGCCAGGGGCGCCATCGTTTCATGTCCTGCGGCTGCGGCGCGACTTGTTGCGTGACTGACGCGCAGCGGCATTTCCGGCCCGGATGGCGGCACCTTCGGAGCGCGTCCTGCGATAGACCGACTCGGCGGCGTGGCTGAAGGCGCGAGCGGCGCGCGGACTGCCGCGCGCTTGCCTTGTGTGACGCCGGGCGTCCGATGTCGTGAAGCCAGGCATCAGGTTTTCGGTCCCTTGCGCCAGTCGAGCGCCACCATTGGAGCGATGACCAAGAGGGCGTAGGCAATCAGGACATAGAGCGCAGATTCCGTCGCCGCCCGCATGGCGCCGATCGCAAGCCCGAGCCCGCCGAGAACGCTGAGCAGCAAAATGACCCTGACCGCCAGGATCATCGCGATTGCGCGAAAGGTGCCGAGGAGGCTGGAGTAGTCTTGTCGCGGCTCAGGTTGGGCCGGGGGCGTCGGAGAGAGCGGCTGGGGTGCCATTGGCGCCGTCTGCGCCGCCCTCGTGGCCCTCGGCCGCGGCTCGATTGGCTCGGCGCTTAGGCGCTCCACTGTTCCCGCCGAAGCCGCTTCCGAGTTCTCGCCGGAGACCACTGA